>Ga0075425_100001299_pt1 | contig 24337 bp, 22 predicted proteins | sample SoiMethybrSBSTD4_FD_75300 | JGI IMG/M metagenome (GOLD analysis project Ga0075425, IMG submission 75300) | Bulk soil microbial communities from a Populus tree surrounding site in Tennessee, USA - Soil MetaG P. TD hybrid SBSTD4 | ecosystem: Environmental > Terrestrial > Soil > Tree plantation...
TCTTGGTGTTGACTAACCTGCCCGACCGCGCCGCGGCGGAACGCCTCGCCGAGCGCCTGATCGGCGAGCGGCTCGCCGCCTGCGTCAACATTCTCGCGCCCTGCCGCTCGGTGTACCGCTGGAACGGCGCCGTGCAGCACGAGGAAGAGCACCCGATGCTGATCAAGACCAGCGCCGGGCGCTACCCCGCGCTGGAGAAGGCGCTGCGCGAAGGCCATCCCTACGAACTCCCGGAGATCATCGCGGTCCCAGTCGAGCGGGGATTACCGGCGTATCTGGACTGGGTGGCCGAAGAAACCAAGGCATGACGCGTTTTTTTTCCTTGTTGCTATTGCTGTTTCTTTTTCGGGGAGCCGCCGCGGCGGATCTTCTCGAGCCCGAAAAAGCCTTTCGCTTCGCCGCCCGTGCGCTGGACAGCACTGCCGTTGAGGTGCAGTTCACCATTGCCGACGGCTACTACCTTTACCGCGACCGCTTCCGTTTTTCCGCCGAGGGTGCGCGGCTCGGGCAGGCGGAGTTTCCGACGGGGCTGAAGCACAAGGACGAGTTCTTCGGCGAGCAGGTGATCTACCGCCAGGAAGTGCGCGTGCGCATTCCCGCCGAAGCCGCGGGCCCCTTCACGCTGAAAGTGGTGTCGCAAGGCTGCGCCGACGCCGGCGTGTGCTACGTGCCGATGGAATCGAGCGCGCGCATCGCCACCGGCCTCGCCGGCAGCCCGGGATTCTCCATCTGGGCGAGCGACATGGATATCGCGCGCCTGTTCCAAGGCAACGTCGCCCTGGTGCTGGGCGGCTTCGTGCTGTTCGGGCTGCTGCTCACCTTCACGCCCTGCGTGCTGCCGATGATCCCGATCCTCTCCGGCATCATCGCCGGCGAAGGCGACGAGCTGACCAAGCCGCGGGCGCTCGTGCTGTCGCTGGCCTACGTCCTGGGCATGGCGCTCGCCTATTCCGCGGCAGGCATCGCCGCCGCCTACTCCGGCACCCTGATCGCCTCGGCGCTGCAGAACGCCTGGGTGCTCGGCGGGTTCGCGCTGATGTTCGTGGTGCTGGCGTTCTCCATGTTCGGCTTCTACGAGCTGCGCCTGCCGGGCTTCATCCACCACCGCCTGCACGGCGCGCACCAGCGCCTGCGCGGCGGGCGCGTGGCCTCGGTCGCCGGCATGGGGATGCTTTCCGCGGTGATCGTCAGCCCCTGCGTCGCGGCGCCGCTCGCCGGCGCGCTGCTCTACATCTCGCAGACGCGCGACGTGGCGCTGGGCGGCGCGGCGCTGTTCGCCATGGCGCTCGGCATGGGCGTGCCGCTGGTGGCGATCGGCGTGTCCGAGGGCGCACTGCTGCCCAGGTCGGGTCCCTGGCTGGTGCGCGTCAAGCAGTTCTTCGGCGTGCTGCTGCTCGCGGTGGCGGCCTGGATCGCCGCGCCGCTGTTCCTCACCGCCAGGGGCGAGACGAAATTCGAGCGCGTCGACAGCATCGCCGCGCTCGACGCCCGGCTCGCCGCGCCGGGCAAGCCGGTGATGCTCGATTTCTATGCCGACTGGTGCGTGTCCTGCAAGGAGATGGAGGCGTTCACTTTCTCGGACGAGCGGGTCAAGGCGCGCTTCGCCGGCATGCTGCTGCTGCAGGCGGACGTCACCGCGAACAGCGCCGAGCACAAGGCGCTGCTCAGGCGGTTTTCATTGTTCGGCCCGCCGGGCATCGTGTTCTTCGACGCGCAGGGCCGCGAGATTCCGGGGCTGCGCGTCATCGGCTACCAGAACGCCGAGCGTTTCCTGCGCACGCTCGAGCGCGCTAGCGCTGCCGCAGCGCCTTCGCCGCCTCCAGCGCGAAGTAAGTAAGGATGCCGTCGGCGCCGGCGCGCTTGAACGCGAGCAGGCTCTCCATCACGCAGGACTCCGGCAGCCACTTGTTGGCGATCGCCGCGCGCAGCATCGAATACTCGCCCGACACCTGGTAGACGTAGGTCGGCGCCTTGAACTCGTCCTTCACGCGCCGCAGGATGTCGAGGTAGGGCAGGCCCGGCTTCACCATCACCATGTCGGCGCCCTCGGCGAGATCGAGGCCGACCTCCCATAGCGCCTCGTCGGAATTCGCCGGGTCCATCTGGTAGGTCTTCTTGTCGCTCTTGCCGAGATTGGCCGCCGAGCCGACGGCGTCGCGAAACGGCCCGTAGAACCCCGAGGCGTACTTGGCCGAGTAGGCGAGGATCTTGGTGTGAATGTGGCCGGCCTTCTCCAGCGCCGCGCGGATGCGGCCGATGCGGCCGTCCATCATGTCCGAGGGCGCGACGATATCCACGCCGGCCGCGGCCTGCGCCAACGCCTGCTTCACCAGCGCGTCGAGGGTGACGTCGTTGAGGATGTAGCCTGACTTGTCGATGATGCCGTCCTGCCCGTGCGACGTGTAGGGGTCGAGGGCGACGTCGGCCATGAGGCCAAGCTCCGGAAAGCGCTTTTTCAGGGCCGCAACCGCTCGCGGCACCAGTCCCTTCGGATTCCAGGCCTCGCGCCCATCCGGCGTCTTCAGGCGCTGCTCGATCACCGGAAACAGCGCCATCACGGGGATGCGCAGCTTCACGCACTGCTCGGCGACCGGCAGCAGCCGGTCGACGCTCAGGCGCTCGACGCCCGGCATGGAGCCCACTTTCTGAGTGCGGGCTTTGCCGTCGAGGACGAACACCGGGTAGATCAGGTCGTCCGGCGTCAACGTGTTCTCGCGCATCAGCCGGCGCGAAAACTCGTTGCGCCGCATGCGCCGCATGCGGACCGACGGGAACTGGCCGTAGACGTTCATCGCCTTGTTTTTCCTCCGGGTTTCGCCTGTGGAACTTTTGCGTCCCGCGGGCATCTTACCTTCAGACGATGTTCATCGTCTCCCGCTACTCCTCCCTGAGCGGGATGCTCCGGCCCTAACGCCGGGGCGTTTCACCCCCCGGTTTACATCCCCTTTACCGGGGGTTTTTTATTTGCGCGGGCTGCGGCGAGCCACTGCTCGAGCAACCGGCGGCACTCGTCGACCCCCTGGCGCGAGAGGCTCGAGAACAGGCGGGCTTCGCGCCCCGAAAGCGCGGTCGCGGTCTTCAGCGCCGCCGCCTGCTCGGCTCGGCCGAGCTTGTCGGCCTTGGTCAGCAGCAGCAGGACGCGCGCGTCGCCCAGCCAGCCGAGCAACTGCCGGTCGAGCGGCGTCAGCGGGTGGCGCGCGTCCATGACCAGCACCACGCCGGCGAGCGCTCGCTCGGCATCGAGGTAAGCGCCGACCAGTTTTTCCCAGTGCTCGCGCAGCGGCTGCGGCACCTTCGCGTAGCCGTAGCCCGGCAGGTCCACCAGGCGGGCGCCGCCCTCCAGCTCGTAGAAATTGATGGTCTGGGTGCGGCCGGGCGTCTTGCTGGTATAGGCAAGGCGCTTGCGCGCCACCAGGGCGTTGATCGCGCTCGACTTGCCGACGTTGGAGCGGCCGGCAAACGCGAGCTCGGGCGGCCCCGGCGGCGGCAGGTCGGCCGGCCGGCCGGCCGATGCGAGGAAAGTGGCCTGCGCGAAAGTCTTCAGAAGGTCTTCCTACGGAGAGTGGAAATTCTAATAAAATCGCGACTTTCGCATCGGGATCGGGGAACCGGGGATGATTCGGGTATCGGCGCTCGCCGCCGCACTACTGCTGGCCGGCAGCGCCATCGCGCAGGACAAGGCCCAAAGCATCGCCGCGCAGGTGTGCTCGGCCTGCCATGCCGCCGACGGCAACGGCACGGCCGCCGCCAACCCCAAGATCGCCGGGCAGCATCCCGGCTACCTGAGCAAGCAGCTGGCGGATTTCAAGGCGCAAGGCGCCAAGGGTGCCGCGCGCAAGAGCGCCATCATGGGCGGCATGGTCGCCAACCTCTCGGACGCCGACATGAAGGGGCTCGCCGCCTATTACGGCGGCCAGCGCCTGCGGCCTTCGGCGGCGGGCGACAAGAACCTCGCCTCGCTCGGCCAGAAGATCTGGCGCGGCGGCGTCGCGGCCAACGGCGTGCCGGCCTGCGCCGGCTGCCACGGACCGGCCGGTGCCGGCATGCCTTCGCAGTACCCGCGGCTCGGCGGGCAGTACGCCGAGTACACCGCGGCCCAGCTCAAGGCTTTTCGCGACGGCGCCCGCACCAACGATCCCAACGGCATGATGCGCGGGGTGGCAGCGCGCCTGAGCGACGAGGAGATTCGCGCGGTGGCGGAATACGCCGCCGGGCTGCGCTAGGGGAAATAAACCGGCCCGGCGGGTGTTTGCCGGGGGATGTCCAACTCACGGAGGATGGGATGAAGAGAATTCTGGTGACTGCAGGCGTGATCCTCGCCGTTGCAAGCGGCGCGGCGCTGGCGCAGGTCAAGCCCGAGGTACTGGTGAAGCAGCGCCAGTCGGCCATGACCCTGATCGGCAAGTACTGGGGCCCGATCGCCGGCATGGCTTCGGGCAAGGTGAGCCCGTACAACGCCGATGTCGTGGCGCGCAACGCGACTTACCTCGAGAACCTGGCGCAGATGCCGTGGGACGGCTTTGCCGAGAGCACCAAGGACGTCAAGGACGTCAAGACCGCGGCGCTGCCCGCCATCTGGGCCAACCCGGAGAAATTCAAGGAAGCGGCCGACCGCCTGCAGAACGAGACGGTCAAGCTCGGCGCCGCGGCGCGTTCGCGCGACGAGGCGGCCGTGAAGGCGCAGTTCGGCGCAGTCGGCAAGGCCTGCGGCGGCTGCCACGAGTCGTTCCGCGCCAAGCAGTAGCGGGTTGACCGTGCCACGAAGCCTCGCTTCGGCGGGGCTTTTCTTTTTGGCGCTCGCCTGGAGCGCCGCGGGGCTCGCGCAGGGCGACGCGAAGCGCGGCGCCTACCTCGCCGCCGCCGGCGGCTGCGTCGGCTGCCATACCAGCGCACAGAAGGACGCCACGCCGTTTGCCGGCGGGCGCGCGCTGAAGACGCCGTTCGGCACCTTCTACGGGCCGAACCTCACGCCGCACCCGCAGGCCGGCCTCGGGCGCTGGTCGGAGGCCGACTTCATGCGCGCGATGCGCGAGGGCCGGCGGCCCGACGGCGCCAATTACTTCCCCGCGTTTCCCTATACGTCGTTCACGCGCATCGTGGACGCCGACCTGCGCGACCTGTGGGCCTATCTGCGCACGCTGCCGCCCTCGAGCCGCGCCAGCGAGCCGCACGACCTCTGGTTCATCTTCCGCTGGCGCCTGCTGCTGTGGCCGTGGAAGTGGCTGTTCTTCACCGCCGGGCCGTTCCAGCCCGATCCCAGGGCGAGCCCGGCGCTCAATCGCGGCGCCTACCTGGTGCGGGCGCTCGGCCATTGCGGCGAGTGCCACACGCCGCGCAATTTCCTTGGCGGCGCGAAGCAGAGCCGCTTTCTCGCCGGCGGCAAATTGCCCGACGGCGGCACGGCCTCCAACCTCACGCCGACGCGGCTGAAGAAATGGGGCGACAAGGACCTGGCCGATTTCCTCGCCAGCGGCCTGACCCCCGACGGCGACGTGGTGGCCGAAACCATGGGTGAGGTGATCACCAATACGACCGGTAAGCTCTCGCCGGCCGACCTTGCCGCGCTCATCGCCTATTTGCGCAGCGTGCCCGCGTTGCCCGAAGAGCCGAAATAGCGTGGAATAGCGGCCTTCGCTTTCCTGTTCCCCCAATGAACGAGTCCGAGCGCCTGGTCGAATTGATTCCGAGGTTGCGGCGCTACGCGCGCGCGCTCGCGGGTGATCGCGCGACCGCCGACGACCTGGTGCAGGACACGCTGGAGCGCGCGTGGTCGAAGCTGCACCTGTACCGCCGCGGCACCGACCTGCGCGCCTGGCTTTTTACGGTCATGCACAATGTTCATGTCAATCGCGTGCGCGCCAAGCGCCCCACCGACCCGCTCGACGAGGCGATGCCGGAGCTCGCCAGCCGCGCCTCGCAGGGCGACGCGCTGCTGGTGCGCGACCTCGACCGCGCCATCGCACGGCTGCCCGAGGAGCAGCGCGCGGTGCTGCTGCTGGTGACGCTCGAGGAGATGAGCTACGACGAGGTGGCGCAGACCCTCGCCATCCCGATCGGCACCGTGATGTCGCGCCTGTCCCGCGCGCGCGACAAGCTGCGCGCCATGATGCTCGGCGGCGTCGCCGCCAAGCTGAAGGTGATCAAGTGAGCGACGAGGCGCCGATCACCGAGGCCGAGCTGCAGGCCTACGCCGACGAGCGCCTCGCGCCCGAGCGGCGCGCCGCGGTCGAGGCCTGGCTTGCCGCGCGCGCCGAGGATGCCGAGCGCATCGCCGACTACCGGCGGCTGGGCGGCGCGCTGCGCGCCGCCTTCGATCCGTTGCTCGAGGAGCCGGTCCCCGCGCACCTGGCGCGCGCCGCGCGCCGCAGTGCTGGCTGGCGGCGCTTCGCGGTGGCGGCGGCTTGCGCGGTGCTCGGCTTCGCCGTCGGCGTGCCGGCCGGCTGGCAGCTCGCCGGCACGCGCCCGGCGACGCTCTCGCCGAGCGACGCGGTGTTCATGGCGCGCCGCGCCGCGATCGCGCACGTTACCTATTCGCCCGAAGTGCGCCATCCGGTGGAAGTCGGCGCCGACCAGGAAGCGCACCTCGTCGCCTGGCTCTCCAAGCGGCTCGGCGTCAAGGTGCGCGCGCCCAAGCTCGACGATGCCGGCCTCGCGCTGGTCGGCGGCCGCCTGCTGCCCGGCGAATCGGGACCGGTGGCGCACTTCATGTACCAGACGCAGAACGGTCGCCGCCTGACCATGTACGTGCGCGCCGAGGCGTCGAAGAACCGCGAGACCGCGTTCCGCTATTCGCGCGAGAACAACGTCAGCGTGTTCTACTGGGTCGACCGCGATTGCGGCTACGCGCTCGCCTCGGCCGACCTGACGCGCGAAGAGCTGCTCAACGTCGCGACCCTGGTCTACAAGCAGCTCGAGCCGTAGGCCGCGGGCCGGCTAGGTGGGCCGGATCAGGTAGCCGCCCGATTTCTCGTCGGGCTCGAGCTTGATCAGGCCCTTCTTCTCCGCGTCTTCCAGCAGGTCGGAAAAGGCGCGGTAGCCGTAGTAGCTCTCGTTGAAGCCGGGATTGCGGCGCTTGAGCGCCTGCTTGACCATCGAGCCCCAGATGCGCTCGCCCTCGCCGCGCTCGGCGATCAGCGCCTGCAGCGTCTCGAGGATCAGGTCGAAAGCCTCGTTCTGCTTCTCGCCGCCGGCGGGCGCGCCTTCCTTGCGCTTGCGCGCGGCGCGGCGCTTGTTCTCGTCCTCGCGCACCAGGTCGTCGTAGTAGATGAACTCGTCGCAGTTGGCGATCAGCAGGTCGGAGCTCGAGTTCTTCACGCCGACGCCGATCACGGTCTTCGCGTTCTCGCGCAGCTTGGACACCAGCGGCGAGAAGTCCGAGTCGCCGCTGACGATGACGAAGGTGTCGACGTGGCCCTTGGTGTAGCAGAGGTCCAGCGCGTCCACCACCATGCGGATGTCGGCGGAGTTCTTGCCCGACTGGCGCAGGTGCGGGATCTCGATCAGCTCGAAGGCCGCGGCGTGCATGGTGGCCTTGAATTCCTTGTAGCGCTCCCAGTCGCAGTAGGCCTTCTTCACCACGATCGAGCCCTTGAGCAGCAGCCGCTCGAGCACCTTGTCCATGTCGAACTGCGCGTACTTCGCCTCGCGCACGCCGAGCGCGACGTTCTCGAAGTCGCAGAACACCGCGAGGCTGCGCGTCTCGGGGCCGTTATGGGCTGGCAAGAGGGATGCTCTGCGGCGCCTTGCCGCGGTGGAGCCACGCCTGCAACCGGTCGAAGTAGAGGTAGATCACCGGCGTGAGATACAGCGTCAGGACCTGCGACAGCAGCAGGCCGCCGACCACTGCCAGGCCGAGCGGCATGCGCGCGCCGCCGCCGGCGCCGAAGCCGATGGCGATCGGCAGGCTGCCCATCAGCGCCGCCATGGTGGTCATCATGATCGGGCGGAAGCGGATGATGCCGGCCTGGTGGATCGCCTGCGCCGGCGCCATGCCGTCGCGGCGCTGCGCCTCGATGGCGAAGTCGATCATCATGATGGCGTTTTTCTTGACAATGCCGACCAGCATGATGATGCCGACGAAGGCGTACATGTTGAGCTCGATGCCGAAGGCCATCAGCGTCACCAGGGCGCCCAGGCCCGCGGTCGGCAGCCCCGACAGGATGGTCAGCGGGTGGATGAAGCTCTCGTAGAGGATGCCCAGCACCAGGTAGATCACCACGATCGACAATAGCAGCAGCAGGCCCATGCCCTGCAGCGAGGCCTGGTAGGCCTGCGCCGTGCCGGAGAAGCTGCCGGTAAGCGTGGCCGGCACCTGCATCTCGCGCATCGCCGCCTGCACCTCGGCGATGGCCTGCGACAGCGCCACGCCGGGCCGCAGGTCGAAGGAGAAGGTGACCGAGGTGAGCTGGCCGAGGTGCGTCACCTGCAGCGGGCCGACGCCGTACTTGAGCCGCGCGACGGAGTTCAGCGGCACCAGCGCGCCGGTGGCGGAGCGCACGTAGAGCATCGGCAGCGCCGACGGGTCGGTCTGGAAGCGCTGGACGAGCTCCAGGATCACCCAGTACTGGTTGGTGGCGGTGTAGATGGTGGACACCTGGCGCGCGCCATAGGCATTGTTGAGCGCCATCTCGATCGATTGCGCCGAGACGCCGAGCGCCGAGGCCTTCTCGCGCTCGATCTCGACGGTGACCTCGGGGCGGGTGATCTGCAGGTCGCTGGTGACGTCGATCAGGCCGGGCAGCGAGCGCAGCTTCTGCTCGATCAGCGGCGCCCACTGGTACAGCTCGTCGATGGTGGCGCTGCGCATCACGTACTGGTAGGGGCTCTTGGTGAGCTGGCCGCCGATGCGGATCGCCGGCACGTTCTGGATGAACACCTTGGCGCCGAGCACGTTGGCGAGCTTGGGCCGCAGCTCGCGCACCACCTGGTCGGCGCTCTTGCGCTGGTTGAAGGGCTTGAGCGTGATGGTGATGCGCCCGACGTTGAGCGAGGGCGAAAAGCCGGTGGCGCCGACGAAGGACATCGCCGCCTCGACGTTGGGGTCCTCGCCGATGATGGTGGCGACGCGCCGCTGCAGCGCCTGCATGGCGTCGAAGGAGATGTCCTGCGGCCCCTCGACGAAGCAGAACAGCTGGCCGCTGTCCTCGCTCGGCAGGAAGCCCTTGGGCGCGCGCGCGAACAGGAACACGGTAGCGACGATGATGGCGAAGAACAGCACCAGCACCGCGAACCGATGCCGCAGCGTCCAGCCCAGGCTGGCGTCGTAGGCGTTGCGCCAGGCGTCGAAGCCGCGCTCGAAGGCCATGAACACGGGCCCGTGGCGCTCGTCGGCGCGGTGCGGCTTGAGGATGCGGCTGCACATCATCGGCGTCAGCGTCAGCGAGACGAAGCCCGAGATCAGCACGGCGGCGATGATGGTGACGGCGAACTCGTGCAGCAGCCGGCCGAGGATGCCGCCCATGAACAGCACCGGGATGAACACCGCGGCGAGCGAGATGGTCATGGAGATGATGGTGAACACGATCTCCTTCGAGCCGTCGAGCGTCGCCTGCATCACGCTCTTGCCCATCTCGATGTGGCGCGTGATGTTCTCCAGCATGACGATGGCGTCGTCGACGACGAAGCCGACGCACAGGGTCAGCGCCATCAGCGAGATGTTGTCCAGGCTGTAGCCGAACAGGTACATGACGGCGAAGGTGCCGATGATCGACATCGGCAGCGCCAGCGTCGGGATGATGGTGGCCGGGATGTTGCGCAGGAACAGGAAGATCACCAGCACCACCAGCATCAGCGCGAGGTACAGCGTGAACTGCACCTCGTTCACCGACGAGCGGATGGTCACCGAGCGGTCGTAGAGCGTCTCGATCTCGACTGCCGGCGGCACCTCGGCGCGGAAGGTCGGCAGCAGGTTCTTGATGTTGTCGACCACCTCGATGGTGTTGGTCCCCGGCTGGCGCTGGATGGCGAGCACGATGCCGCGCTTGCCCTTGAACCAGGCGCCAAGCTTGTCGTTCTGCACGCTGTCGATCACCTGCCCGAGCTCCTGCAGCCGCACCGGCGAGCCGTTGCGGTAGGTGACGATGATCGGGCGGAAGGCCGCGGCGTCGTTCAGCTGCCCGGTGGCCTGCACCGCGAACATGCGCTCCTTGCCGTAGAGCGTGCCGGTGGGCAGGTTGACGTTGGCCTGCGCCACCGCCTGCTCCACCTCGTTGATGCCGACGCCGCGCGCGGCGAGCGCGTTGGGGTCGACCTGCACGCGCACCGCGTACTTCTGCTGGCCGAACACCACCACCTGCGCGACGCCGTTGATGGTCGAGATGCGCTGCGCCAGGTAGGTCTCGGCGTATTCGTTGACCGTCGACAGCGGCAGCGCGCTCGAGGTGAGCGCGAGGTAATACACCGGAAAATCGGCCGGGTTGACCTTGCGGAACGACGGCGGGGCCGGCATGGTCGCCGGCAGCTGGCGCGCCGCCGAGGCGATGGCCGAATTGACGTCCTGCGCCGCGGCGTCGATGTCGCGGTCGAGCGCGAACTGGATGGTGATGCGCGTCACGCCCTGGCCGCTGACCGAGGTCATCTCGTCGACGCCGGCGATGGTCGAGAACTGGCGCTCGAGCACCGTGGCGACCGCCGAAGCCATGGTCTCGGGACTCGCCCCGGGCAGCTCGCCGGTGACCTGGATGGTGGGGAAATCGACGTTGGGCAGCGTCGACACCGGCAGCAGGCGATAGGCGGCCAGGCCGAAGATCAGGATGCCGGCCATCACCAGCACCGTCATTACCGGGCGCCGGATGAACGGCTCGCAGAAATTCATGCGCCGTCCGCCGCGGGCTTCGCCAGCTGCACCTTGGTCTTCGGGCCGAGCCGCAGCTGGCCGCGCAGCACCACGCGCTCGCCCTTGGCGAGGCCGCGGGCGACGATGGCGCGCTCGCCATCGGAGCGCTGCACGCTGATGCGGCGCAGCTCGGCCACCAGGTCGTCGCCGATGACGTAGACGTACTGGCCTTCCGGGCCGGTCTGCACCGCGGAGGCGGGGATGACGAGGGCGTTTTCCTGCTCGTAGAGCCGCAGGCTGACATTGACGAACTGGCCGGGCCAGAGCTTGACGTCGGCGTTGTCGAACTGCGCGCGCATGCGGATGGTGCCGGTGCTCGGGTCGACGGCGTTGTCGATGAAGATCAGCCGCCCGTCGATCGGCGCTGCGCCCGGATCCGGCAGCAGCACCGCGACCTGCAGCGGACCGGCGTCCATGTACTTGCGCACTTCCGTCAGGTTCTGCTCGGGCACCGCGAAATTCACGTAGACCGGCCGCACCTGGTTGATCACCAGCAGCGGATTGACGTCGTTCGCCTTCACCAGGTTGCCGGCCTGCAGCAGCACCTTGCCGATGTAGCCGTCCAGCGGCGAGCGGATGGTGCAGTACTCGAGATTGAGCCGGGAATTTTCCAGCGCGGCCTGGCTGGCGCGGGCGGTCGCCTCCGCCGTCTCGGCGTTGGTGCGGATCTGCGCGTAGGCTTCCTTGGAGACGAAATTCTTGTCGAGCAGGTCCTGGTAGCGCCGCTCCTGGGAGCGCGCCTGGTCGCGCGCCGCGGCGTCGCGCAGCGCATTCGCCTCGGCCTGGCGCAGCGCGGCCTCATAGGGACGCGGATCGACGCGAAACAGCAACGCCCCCTTCTTTACCGGATCGCCGTCGCGCACCGTGACCCGGTCGATCTGGCCATCGACGCGGGCCTTGATCGCCACGGTCGAGAACGCCTCGACGTTGCCGATGGCCTGCAGGCGGATGGGCATGGTCTGCTGCGCGACCGCCACCACCGTCACCGGCACCGGCGGCGGCCCCTTCTGCGCCTTGCGACCCTCGAGCGCGCGGCCGTCGGTGATCAGGTAGGTGCCGAGGCCCGCCGCGGCGAGCACCGCCACCACGGCAGCCACGGCCAGGATGCTGCGGCTGGACAAAGTCATGAGCGCGCGATTGTCAGCCCGGAATGCGTTCCAGCGCAAACAGTTGCGCGGGCGTCTCGCGGCTGCGCACCAGGTCGGCGCGGCTGCCGCGCACCAGCACTTCCGCCGCCCGGGGGCGCGAGTTGTAATTCGAGGCCATGGCCATGCCGTAGGCGCCCGCCGACATGAGGGCGAGCAGGTCGCCTTGCTGCGCGCCGAGGTGGCGCGCCTGGGCGAGAAAATCGCCGCTTTCGCACACCGGCCCGACGATGTCGTAAACCGCCGGCGTCCGCCCGGATTCCCGCACCGTCTTCACCTCGTGCCAGGCGTCGTACAGCGGCGGGCGGATCAGGTCGTTCATCGCCGCGTCGACCACCAGGAAGTTCTTCCCCGCGCCCGGCTTGACGTACTCGACGCGCGTCAGGAGCAGGCCCGCATTTCCCACGATCGAGCGGCCCGGATCGACGATCAGCTGGTGGCGCCGCGCGCCGAGCGCGGCGCGCGCGCCGGCGACGAACGCCGCGATCGGCTCGGGCGTCTCGTCGCGGTAGCGGATGCCGATGCCGCCGCCGACGTCGACGTGCCGCAGGCGGATGCCGGCGGCCTCGAGGCGATCGACCAGCGCCACCAGGCGCTCGGCGGCCGCGACGAAAGGCGCCGCCTGCGCCATCAGCGAGCCGACGTGGCAGCCGATGCCCACCACCTCGATCGAGGCCAGCGCGGCGGCGCGCCGGTAGAGCCGCTCGGCGTCGCCATGCGCCACGCCGAACTTGTTTTCCTGCAGGCCGGTGGAGATGTAGCGGTGAGTCTGCGCGTCGATGTCGGGATTGACGCGGAATGCGACCGGCGCGCGCCGGCCGAGCTTGCCGGCGATCGCGGCGACGCGCTCGAGCTCGCTCTCCGACTCGAGGTTGAGGCAGCCGACACCTTTCTCGAGCGCCAGCGCGATCTCGGCCTCGGTCTTGCCGACGCCCGAGAACAGCGTGCGTGCCGGCGCGCCGCCCGCCGCCAGCACGCGCTCCAGCTCGCCACCCGAGACGATGTCGAAGCCTGCGCCGAGGCGCGCAAGCAGCGCGAGCACCGCGAGATTCGAGTTGGCCTTGACCGAATAGCAGATCAGCGCCTCGCGGCCGCGCAGCGCCACGGCGTACTCCTGGTAGGCGGCCTCGATCGCCGCGGCGGAGTAGACGTAGCACGGCGTGCCGAAGCGCCGCGCGATCTCTTCGAGCGGCACCTGCTCGGCGCACAATGCGCCCTGTCGGTAGGCGAAGGACACGCGCCGTCTACTTCGGCTCTGCCGCGTCGCGCGGGTCGCGCGGGTACGGCGCGGGCTTGGCGCGCTCGGACTTTTCGGGCTTGATGCCCGGCGGCGGGTTATCCCGCAGGTACAACGGCCCCCGCTGGCCGCAGGCGGCCGCAAGGAGCGCGAGCAGAACGCCGGCGAGGAGGAAGAAGCGCATAAAATCCTGATGTTAGCACCCCCATGACCGACACCGAGTTCGAAGCACTGGCCGATGCGGCGCTCGCGCGCGTCGAAGCCGCGATCGAGGAAAGCGGCATCGATGCGTTCGTCGACCGCAAGGAGGGCGGCGTGCTCGAAATCGAGCCCGGCGACGGCACGACGCTGATCGTCAACCGTCACCGTCCGGCGCGCGAGATCTGGGTCGCGGCGCGCGAGGGTGGCTATCACTTCCACTGGGACGGCGCGGCCTGGCGCGACCGCCGCGACGGCACGGAGCTGTTCGCCGCGCTCTCGGCGCTGCTGTCCGCGCACTGCGGCCAGGCGGTGAGGCTGCAGCCCTAGTCGCGTGCCGGCGGGCGCGGCGGCTCGCCCGCCTGCGGCGGCGGCACCGGCAGCACCGGCGGCGGCGGCTGCAGCACTTCCGGCGGCGGCACCGCTTCGCTGTAGAAATACTCGGGCGACAGGCGCGGCTGGCCCGGCAGCGCCGGGTACGGTCCGGTCGGCACGATCACCACGCCGGGCGGCATTTCGCGCGGCATCTCGGGAATTTCGCCGAGCACCTTCTCCATGTAGCTGACCCAGATCGGCAGCGCCACCACGCCGCCGACCTGGTTCTTGCCGAGCGAGCGCGGCTGGTCGAATCCGACCCAGGCGATGGCGGCGAGCGCCGGCTGGTAGCCGGCGAACCAGGCGTCGACGAACTCGTTGGTGGTGCCGGTCTTGCCGGCGAGGTCCGAGCGCCCGAGGCGCAGTGCGCGCGCCGCCGTGCCGACGCGCACCACGTCCTGCATCATGTTGTCGAGGATGAAGGCATTGCGCTCGTCGATCACGCGCAACTCCTCGTCGCCGGCGCGGCGCGGATCGGCGAGCGCCAGCAGGTTGCCGCGGTCGTCGACGATCTTCTGGATGTAGAAGGGCTGGATCAGGTAGCCGCCGTTGGCGAACACCGAGTAGGCGCGCCCCATCTGCCAGGCGGTCACCGAGCCGGCGCCGAGCGCCATGGTGAGATAGGGCGGATGCTTGTCGGCCTCGAAGCCGAAGCGCGTCACGTATTCGCGCGCGTATTTCGGGCCGATGGCGTCGAGCACGCGGATCGAGACCATGTTCTTCGATTTCGACAGCGCGGTGCGCAGGCGCATCGGGCCTTCGAAGCGGCCGTCGTAATTCTTCGGCTCCCAGCGCTGGCTGCCGGTGTCCTCGGCCTCGAGCACCACCGGCTCGTCCGAGATCACGGTGGCCGCGGTGAAGCCTTTCTCCAGCGCGGCGGAGTAGATGAAGGGCTTGAACGACGAGCCCGGCTGGCGCCAGGCCTGCGTCACGTGGTTGAACTTGTTGCGGTTGAAGTCGAAGCCGCCCACCAGCGCGCGCACCGCGCCGTTCTGCGGATCGAGCGAGAGAAACGCCGCCTCGACCTCGGGCAGCTGCGTAATCTGCCAGCTCTTGCCGTCGCGCTGCACGCGGATGATGGCGCCGCGCCGGATGCGCTTCTGCGCCGGCGCCTTGGCGTCGAGCGCGCGCGCGGCGAATTTCAGCGTCTCGCCGGCGAGCACGATGCGCTCGCCGCTGCGCACCACCGCCTGCACCTGCCCGGCGTCGGCCGCCAGCACGATCGCCGCGAGCAGGTCGTCATTGTCGGGACGCTCGGCGAGGGCATCCTCGAAGTCGTCGTCGGTGGGATCGGGCGGCAGCTGCACGTACCCCTCGGGGCCGCGATAGCCATGGCGCCGGTCGTACTCCATCACGCCCTTGCGCAAGGCGTCGTAGGCGGCGTCCTGGTCGGCCTTGCGCAGCGTGGTGTAGACGCGGAAGCCGTGCGTGTAAACGTCTTCCGGGTACTGCTCGGCGACCGACTGGCGCACCATTTCCGCGACGTACTCTGCGTGCACCGCGTATTCCTGCACCTCGCGCCGGGTGCGCAGCGGCGACTTCAGCGCATCGTCATGCTGCGCTGCAGTAATGTAGCCGAGCTCGTTCATCCGGCGCAGCACGTACTGCTGGCGCTGGCGCGCGCGTTGCGGGTTCGCAACGGGGTTGTAGAGCGAAGGCGCCTTGGGAAGCCCGGCGAGCAGGGCGCATTCGCCGAGCGTGAGCTGGCCGAGCGATTTGTTGAAGTAGATCTGCGAGGCGGCGCCGAAACCATAGGCGCGCTGGCCGAGGTAGATCTGGTTGACGTAGAGCTCGAGGATCTGCTGCTTGCTGAGGCTGTGCTCGATCTTGAAGGCGAGCAACGCCTCGTAGAGCTTGCGCGTCAGCGTCTTTTCCGAGGAGAGGAAGAAGTTGCGCGCCACCTGCATGGTGATGGTGCTCGCGCCCTGGCGCCGGCCGCCGGCGGCGAGGTTGGCATAGGCGGCGCGCAGCACGCCGACATAGTCGATTCCCGGATGCTCGTAGAAGCGCTCGTCTTCGGCCGCGATGATGGCGTTCTTGAGCTGCGTCGGCACGTCGGCGATCGAGACCACGGCGCGGCGCTCCTCGCCGAACTCCCCGATCAGCACCCCCTCGACGGTGTAAATGCGCAGCGGAATCTTGGGCTGGTAGCCGGTCAGGGCGTCGAGCGACGGCAGGTTGGGAACCGCCAGGACGATGACCAGCGCGGCGGCCATCAGGCCGGCCGCCGCCAGGCCGCCCAGCAGGGCCAGCGGAAAGGCAAGAAAACGAAGCCACATCAAGGGGGTTGGACCGTTCCCGGGGCGCTATTGCAGCTGCCGCACGATGCGTAGCATGATATCCGTTCCCCCTCCGTGGAGGATTAACTCGACAGAGGGAGGAGTTGCTGCTAGCATCTCACGCGATTTCTACGTATCGCGCCTAAGCTACGATACGATAAGGGGAAATAGCCGAAAAATTATATGGCATTTGACCTGTTCAAGCCAAAGGCCCCGCCGCTGTTCGGGCTGGATATCAGTTCTTCGTCGGTCAAGGTGCTCGAAATTGCCGACGGCGGCAAGGAAGGCTATCGCGTCGAGCGCTACGCCATCGAGCCGCTGGCGCGCGACGCCGTCGTCGACGGAAATATCAACAATCTCGAGGCCGCCGCCGACGCGGTGAAGCGCGCGCACAAGCGGCTCGGCACGCGCATCAAGCACGTGGCGATGGCGGTGCCGACCGGCGCAGTGATCACGAAAAAGATCATCGTCAACGCCGCGCTCACCGAAGACGAGCTCGAGACCCAGGTGCAGGGCGAGGCGAACCAGTACATCCCGTTCGCGCTCGAGGAAGTGAATCTCGATTTCCAGGTGCTCGGCCCGTCGCCGACCAATCCGGAAGAGCAGGAAGTGATGATCGCCGCCACGCGCAAGGAGCGCGTGGAAGACCGCCTGGCGGTGGCGCAGATCGCCGGACTCAAGCCGCTGGTGATGGACGTCGAGTCCTTCGCGCAGCAGACCGCGCTGTCGCTGGTGGTGCACAGCCTGCCCGGCGGCGCCAAGGACCAGAACGTCGCCATCGTCGACGTCGGCGCCAACGTCATGCAGGTGACGGTGCTGCGCAACGACCAGTCGGTGTACACGCGCGAGCAGGCGTTCGGCGGCAACCAGCTGACGCAGGAAATCGTCAACCGCTACGGCATGAGCCCGGAAGAGGCGGAAAACGCCAAGCGCTCGGGCGGCCTGCCCGACGACTTCGAGGCCGAGGTGCTCAAGCCCTTCATGGCCAACCTGTCGGGCGAAGTGCAGCGCGCGCTGCAGTTCTTCTTCACCTCGACGCAGTATCACAACGTCGACCACATCCTGCTTGCCGGCGGCTCGGCGGTGATCGCCGGCCTGGACGAGGCGGTGCACGCGCAGACCCAGGTGGCGACCAGCGTCGCCAATCCGTTCTCCACCATGCAGACCTCGAACCGCGTGCAGCTCAAGCGCCTGATGGTCGACGCGCCATCGCTGATCGTCGCCTGCGGGCTCGCCATCCGGCGCTTCGATCCGGTATGACCGTCCGCATCAACCTGCTGCCGCACCGCGAGGAGCGCCGCAACCGCGCCCGCAAGCACTTCTATATCCTGGCCGGCGGCACCGCCATCGTCGGCGTGCTGATCGTCGCCGCCATGCACACGTATGTCGCGCGCCTGATCGAGAAGCAGGAAGACCGCAACCGCTTCCTCAAGGGCGAGATCGCCAAGCTGGAAAAGGAGATCGCCGAGATCAACAGCCTGCGCGACCAGATCCAGGCGCTGCTCGCGCGCAAGAACATCATCGAGACGCTGCAGGCCGAGCGGGCGCAGACCGTCAACCTGCTCGACCAGCTGGTGAAGCAGACCCCCGAGGGCGTCTACCTGCGCGAGATCCAGCAGCGCGGGCTGCGCGTCAGCCTGGTGGGCTACGCGCAGTCGAACGCGCGCGTCTCGACGCTGATGCGCAACATCGACTCCTCGCCGCTGCTGGAAAAATCCGAGCTGATCGAGGTCAAGGCGGCCAACGTCGACAAGCGCCGCGTCTCCGAATTCAACATGTTCCTGTCGCTCAAGCCGCGCCGCGTCGATCCGCCGAAGCCCGCCCCGGGCGCGGCGCCGGCGAAGGACGCGGCCAAGAAGAGCTAAGCCATGGCGATCAACATCAACGTCAACGCGCTGGTCGAGGAATTCAAGCGCACCAACTGGAAGGACGCCGGCACCTGGCACTTCGCGCCCAAGATCCTGGTGCTGCTCGCCATCCTCGCCGGCCTGCCGGTGGCGGGCTTCTTCGCCGACACCAAGGTTCAGCTCGAGGAGCTCGACACCGGCCGCGCTCAGGAGACCAAGCTCAAGGACCAGTACCTCGGCAAGAAGAAGCAGGCGGTCAATCTCGACCTGCACCGCCAGCAGCTGCGCGAAATCGACACGCAGTTCGGCGCGCTGCTGCGCCAGCTGCCGAACCGTTCGCAGATGGACGCGCTGCTGGTCGACATCAACCAGGCCGGCCTCGGCCGCGGCCTGCAGTTCGAGCTGTTCAAGCCGTCCTCGGGCGAGATCACGCGCGACTTCTACGCCGAGCGCCCGATCCAGGTGCGCGTCATCGGCACCTACCACGACATGGGCGCGTTCGCCAGCGACGTCGGCCAGCTGTCGCGCATCGTCACGCTGAACGACGTGTCGATCAAGGCCGGCAAGGACGGCAACCTGACGATGGACGCGACCGCGCGCACCTTCCGCTACCTCGATGACGAGGAACTGCAGGCGCAGCGCAAGTCGGCGGCCGCTTCGAAGAAGGGCGGCAAGCGATGAACGCGCGCCTGCTCGCCGCCGTTGCCGCCGCGTCGCTGGTCGCCGCCTGCGGCAGCGACGAATACGGCGACCTGAAGGAAGAACTGAAGGAAGCCACCAAGGATTTCCGCGGCCGCGTCGAGCCGCTGCCGCTGGTCAAGCCCTACGAGCCGGTGCCGTACACCGGCGAGACGCTGATCGACCCGTTCCGCCCGGAGCGCATCGAGGTGGCGGCCTCCGGCCGGCCCTCGCCCAACGCCAGCAAGCTCGCCGAGCACGAGAAGCGCGTGAAAGAACCGCTCGAGGCCTTCCCGCTCGACGCCATCACCATGCTCGGCACCATCACCCAGGAAAAGGAGACCTTCGCGCTGGTCAAGGCCGGCCCGAACCTCTATCGCGTGCGGCGCGGCAATTACATGGGACAGAACTTCGGCGTGATCACTTCGATCGACGATGCGTCGATCAATCTGCGTGAGCTGGTTCAGGACAGTGGCGGGGAGTGGGTGGAACGCAACAGCGCGCTGTCGTTAGGAGAGGCAAAAAAATGAAAACCATGAGAATCCTGTGGGGGTTTGCGGCCTGGCTGGCGTGCATCGGCACGGCGCTGGCGCAAGCCAACAGCATCGAGAAATTCGAGGTGGCCGAGCAGGGCGGCAAAGTGGTGGTCCGCATCACCACCAAGGAACCGCTCAAGGCCGTGCCCGCCAACTTCGCCGTCGCCAACCCGGCGCGCATCGCGCTTGACTTCCCGAACACCGGCAACGCCCTCGGCCGCACCACGCAGGACATCGGCCAGGGCGAATTGCGCAGCATGAACATCGTGCAGGGCGCCGACCGCACGCGCCTGGTGCTCAATCTGCGCCGCTCGGTATCGCACGAGATGGCGATCGAGGGCAGCACCGTGGTGGTGACGCTCGCCGTGCCGGTGGTGGCGCAAGGCGCGCCCGGCAGCCAGGTGGCGCATTTTGCCGAGGGCCGCGCCGACACCAAGCACGCCATCCGCGACGTCGACTTCCGCCGCGGCACCGGCGGCGAGGGCCGCGTGATCATCGACCTCTCCGACACCAGCACCGGCATCGACATCCGCCAGCAGGGCCAGAACATCGTCGTCGAGTTCCTCAAGACGCAGCTGCCCGACAACCTGCGCCGTCGCCTCGACGTGGTGGACTACGGCACGCCGGTCAACACCGTGAGCGCCTTCCAGCAGGGCGACAACGTGCGCATGGTGATCGAGCCCAAGGGCATCTGGGAGCACAACGCCTACCAGTCCGACACCCAATTCGTCGTCGAAGTGAAGCCGGTCGCGCCCGACACCTCCGGCCGCGCCGCGCAGCGCGGGCGCTATGTCGGCGACAAGCTGTCGCTCAATTTCCAGAACGTCGAGGTGCGCGCGGTGCTCAACGTCATCGCCGACTTCACCGATCTGAACATCATCACCAGCGACACCGTGCAGGGCAACATCACTCTGCGCCTGAAGGACGTGCCCTGGGACCAGGCGCTCGACATCATCCTGCAGACGCGCGGCCTTGACAGCCGCCGCACCGGCAACGTCATCTGGATCGCGCCGCGCGACGAGCTCGCCACGCGCGAGAAGCTGGCGCTCGAAGCGGCCGCGCAGATCAACGACCTCGAGCCGCTGCGCACCGAGATCTTCCAGCTGAACTACCACAAGGCCGAGACCTTCGTGAAGGTGCTGACCGACGACAAGCAGCGCATCCTGTCCAAGCGCGGCAGCGCGGTGATCGACGCGCGCTCCAACAAGCTGTTCGTCAACGACACGCCGGCGCGGCTGGAAGAAGTGCGCCGCGTGATCCTGACGGTGGACGTGCCGGTGCGCCAGGTCATGATCGAGGCGCGCATCGTCGAGGCCAACGATTCCTTCGCCAAGAACCTTGGCGCTCGCATCGGCCTGCTGGAAAGCGGCCTGCAGCGGCGCGCGCCCTTCGGCGCCACCACCGGCGTCGGCATGAACGTCGGCGGCGAGCTGGTCAACACCGGCCAGGCGGCGGGCATCGTCACCGGCACGCCGACCATCAATGCCGGCGGCCTGAATTCCGACCTGCCGGCGGCGGGCCTCAACAACTTCAGCACCGGCCGCTTCTCGTTCATCCTGTTCAACAACAGCCTGAGCCGGATTCTCAACGTCGAGCTGTCGGCGCTGGAGTCCGACGGCAAGGGCAAGATCATTTCCAGCCCGCGCGTGCTGACCGCCGACAACGTCGAGGCGCTGATCGAGCAGGGCACGGAAATCCCTTACCAGCAGGCCACCTCCTCGGGCGCCACCTCGGTGTCGTTCCGCAAGGCCAACCTGTCGCTCAAGGTGAAGCCGCAGATCACGCCCGACGGCAACGTCATCATGACGCTGGACGTCACCAAGGACGCGGTCGGCGCCCGGCTGCCGACCGGCGTGGAGATCAGCACCAAGCACGTCAAGACCGAGATCCTGGTGGAAAACGGCGGCACGGTGGTGATCGGCGGCATCTACGAGCAAAACGACCGCACCGACGTCACCAAGGTGCCGTTCTTCGGCGACCTGCCGATCGTCGGCTTCCTGTTCCGCAATACCACCACCAACAGCGCCAAGACCGAGCTGCTGGTGTTCATCACGCCGCGCATCGTCACCGAGCGGCTCACGGTTCGCTGATCGCCGCGTCTCCTGCCGCCGGCCTCACCGGCGGCGCGACGGCCGGGACCTCCCGGCCGTTTTTATTTCTACAATGACGGGCATGGAGCGCGCGGGCAATATCTACCTCGTCGGCATGATGGGCGCCGGCAAGACCACCGTCGGCCGCCTGCTGGCGCGGCGGCTGAAGCTGCGATTTCTCGATTCGGACCAGGAGCTCGAGCGCCGCTGCGGCGTCAAGATCCCGCTGATCTTCGAGATCGAGGGCGAGGCCGGATTCCGTACGCGCGAAGCGCAGGTGCTCTCTGAGCTCGCGGCGCTCGAGGGCGTGGTGCTCGGCACCGGCGGTGGCGCGGTGCTGTCGGAGGAGAACCGCCGCTGCCTCGCCGAGCACGGTACCGTGGTCTACCTGCGCGCCCGGCCCGAGGATCTCTACGAGCGCGTGCGCCACGACAAGAACCGGCCGCTGCTTGCCGGCGGCGACCCGCTCGGGCGGCTGCGCGCGCTGTTCGCCGAACGCGACCCGCTGTACCGCTCGATCGCGGATCTCACCGTCGATACCGGCCGCCAGGGCGTCAACGCGCTCGCGCGGCAGCTGCTGTTCAAGCTGGATGAGCGATGGAAAGCCTCCGCCTAGAGCTCGGCAGCCGCTCCTATCCGATTCATCTCGGCGCCGGGATCATCGGCGACGCCGCGCTCTATGCGCCTTATCTCGGCGGCGGGAGTGTGGCGGTCGTCACCAACGAAGTCGTGGCGCCGCTCTACCTGGCGAAACTGCGGCAAGCCCTGCCGCAGGCGCGCATCACCGACATCGTCGTGCCCGACGGCGAGCAGGCGAAAGGCTGGCAAACGCTCGAGCGCGTGTTCGAGGCGCTGCTCAAGGCGCGCCTCGGCCGCGACGGTCTGATCATCGCCCTGGGCGGCGGCGTGGTGGGCGATCTCGCGGGCTTCGCCGCGGCGGTATTCCAGCGCGGCGTGTCCTACGTGCAGGTGCCGACGACCTTGCTCGCCCAGGTCGATTCCTCGGTGGGGGGCAAGACGGCGATCAATCACGCCCTCGGCAAGAACATGATCGGCGCCTTCCACCAGCCGCGCGCCGTGATCGCGGATGTGGCCGCGCTCGATACGCTGCCCGAGCGCGAGCTGCGCGCCGGACTCGCCGAGGTCATCAAGCACGGCTTCGCGCTTGACGCCGCATTGGTCGAGTGGCTGGAAGCGAATATCGAAAAACTACTGCAAAGGGAAAAGCAGGCCTTGGTGCACGCCGTGCGCCGGAGTTGCGAGCTGAAGGCGCGCATCGTCGCCGAGGACGAGCGGGAAACCGGCGCGCGCGCGCTGCTCAATTTCGGCCATACCTTCGGCCACGCGATCGAGACCGGGACCGGCTACGGCGAGTGGCTGCACGGCGAAGCGGTCGCCGCCGGCATGGTGATGGCGGCCGAGCTGTCGCAGCTCATGGGTCACTTGAATAAAACTGAAGTCACGCGCCTGCGCGCGCTGCTCGGGCGCGCCGGTCTCCCGGTGACCGGGCCGGCGCTTGCGCCGGAGCGCCTGCTCGAGCTGATGGCGGTGGACAAGAAAGCGGCGAAAGGCCGCACGCGCTTCGTGGTGCTCGAGGCGGTCGGCCGCGCCGCGCTGCGCAGCGATGTGGACGAGCGGCTCGTGCGCCAAGCCGTTGTCGCTGCAGCGCAATAACTGTATATTCACTAATCCCGGTATGACTTTGCCTGCGGCCCAGGGGCTGTATGACCCATCTCGCGAGCATGACGCCTGCGGCGTCGGCTTCGTCGCGCATATCAAGGGGCGGAAATCGCATTCAATCGTCGAGCAGGGCCTGACCGTCCTGAAGAACCTCACCCACCGCGGCGCGGTGGGCTGGGACCCGAAGCTCTCCGACGGCGCCGGCTGCCTGATCCAGATCCCGGACCGCTTCCTGCGCGAGGAGATGGCGCGCAAGGCGATCACGCTGCCGCCGGCCGGCCAGTACGGCGTCGGCATGGTGTTCCTGCCGCGCGACCCGGCCTCGCGCCATGCCTGCGAGTACGAGATCGAGCGCGCCATCAAGGAGGAGGGCCAGGTCCTGCTCGGCTGGCGCGACGTGCCGGTCGACAATTCCGACCTCGCCGAGCCGGCGCGGCGCCTCGAGCCGGTGATCCGCCAGGTGTTCGTCGGCCGCGGCAAGGGCATCACCGTCACCGATGCGCTGGAGCGCAAGCTCTACGTCATCCGCAAGAGCTCGGGCCACGCCATTCGCGCGCTCGATCTCGAGCACGGCGCCGAGTTTTACGTGCCGTCGATGTCGGCGCGCACCGTCTGCTACAAGGGCATGCTGCTCGCTTACCAGGTGGGCGAGTACTACCTCGACCTGAAGGACCCGCGCGTCGAGTCGGCGCTCGCGTTGGTGCACCAGCGCTTCTCGACCAACACCTTCCCGTCCTGGGACCTGGCGCACCCCTTCCGCATGATTTGCCACAACGGCGAGATCAACACGCTGCGCGGCAACGTCAACTGGATCCGTGCGCGGCAGGGCGCCATCTCCAGCCCGATCCTCGGCAGAGATCTCGACAAGCTCTGGCCGCTGATCTACGACGGCCAGTCGGACTCGGCCTCCTTCGACAACGCGCTGGAGCTGCTGGTGATGGGCGGCTACTCGGTGGCCCACGCCATGATGATGATGATCCCGGAGGCGTGGGAGAACCACACGCTGATGGACCCGGCGCGGCGCGCGTTCTACGAGTACCACGCGGCGATGATGGAGCCCTGGGACGGGCCGGCCTCGATCGCCTTCACCGACGGCCGGCAGATCGGCGCCACGCTCGACCGCAACGGCCTGCGGCCCTCGCGCTACATCGTCACCGACGACGACCTGGTGATCATGGGCTCGGAATGCGGCTGCCTGCCGGTGCCCGAGGACAAGGTGGTGAAGAAGTGGCGCCTGCAGCCCGGCAAGATGTTCCTCGTCGACCTGGAGCGCGGCCGCATCGTCGATGACAAGGAGCTGAAGGACACGCTCGCCGCCGCGCGACCCTATGCCGAGTGGATCGAGCGCATCCGCGTCAAGCTCGATGAGGTGGAGAGCGAGAAGACCGTGCCGCTGAAAAGCGCCGTGGCGCTGCTCGACCGCCAGCAGGCCTTCGGC
>Ga0075425_100001300_pt1 | contig 24336 bp, 21 predicted proteins | sample SoiMethybrSBSTD4_FD_75300 | JGI IMG/M metagenome (GOLD analysis project Ga0075425, IMG submission 75300) | Bulk soil microbial communities from a Populus tree surrounding site in Tennessee, USA - Soil MetaG P. TD hybrid SBSTD4 | ecosystem: Environmental > Terrestrial > Soil > Tree plantation...
ATCGTTCCGCGGCCTCAGCCACGGCTGCATGCGCGTGGCTGATCCGCGTCGACTTGCGGGGGTTCTGCTCGCTCAAGACAAGGGATGGTCAGAGCAGCAGGTGGAAAGCCTGTTGGGCGGCGCAACGCGCGAGGTGGAGCTCACCACCCGCATCCCCGTACACATGACGTACTTCACGGCGACAGTCGACCACGACGGGAACTTGCGGACCTTCGGTGATCTCTATGGCCTCGATACACGCATGGGCGCAAGCCTCTTCGGCGGCAAAGTGCCGTTTGTCACGCCGCGCTACGACGATGAGATAAGGGCGATGCGGGCAAGGCCCAGGCAGGCAGACCCTTCCGGAGCAACCCTTGCCGAGGTAATCTCAAACATCTTCTCGCCTTAAGGCTGCGTCGATCATCGTTAAACCGACACTGCAGGGCGGCCGATGTTGAGATGGAACCGAGCCCCACGCGTTCTTTGCGCTGCTGCGTCGTCAGGTTCCCGTGAATGATGGTTTGCGCTTGGCGTGAAACGCCTCGACCCCTTCCTTAAAATCATTCGATTGCCTGAGCCGGCTGTAGCAGTGGCCCTCGAGCTCGATGGCGGTGGAGAGCGTTGCGTCCTCGGTATCATTTAGCAGCTTCTTGGCCGTGCGCTGGGCGATGGGGGAGAAGGCGCACAGCTCGTCGACTAGCGCGTCAGTTGCCGCCTCAAGGCGGCCGTCGGTCACGCATTCGGTTGCCACGCCCCATTCGTAGGCCTGCCGCCCTGGGATACGCTTGGAGCGCATGACGACGTCCTTAGTGCGCGTGATGCCGATCATCTTCTGCAACCTGGCAGAGCCACCGGAGCCTGGGATTTGGCCGAGCCGTTGCTCGGGCAGCGCGTATTGGCACGTCTCCGACACAATGCGGAAATCGCATGCAAGCGAGATTTCAAAACCTACCCCGAAGCAGTAGCCCCGGTTGGCCGCGATCACCGGCTTGGAGCAGCGGGCAGGCGCGGCAATATTCCAGGCGAGCCTGGATACGTGCTCTGGGCTCGCTTCCAGGAACCCGCCGATGTTGCCACCGCTCGAGAAGTGCTCACCTAGGGCGCGCAGGACGATCACCCGCACGCGTGCATCCTCGTCCAGCGTTTCGAATGCGAGGCGCAGCTGATCGCGTTGCGGCATTTCGATGACGTTGAGCGGTGGTCGATCGAGGATAACGTCGGCGCGCTGCCTGGCCGTGTCGATCTCGACGCGGAAGCCATTGAGGACACCAAGGCGCGGGTCGACCAAAGACAGCGGCGCGCTCATACGATCGATCCTTTCTGGGTTGTTTCCGGGGGCGCCTGCTCGGCGTCGTATTCGCCCACAACGAGCTTGCGGCGCAGCAGTTTGCCGACCGGCGATTTGGGGATAGCCGCGACGAAAATATAACGGCGCGGCCGCTTGAAATTGGCAAGGCCCGACGTGCGACAGAACGCATCCAGGGCGTTCTCGCACACCGAGGCGCGGCGCCTGATGAATGCAGCGACGATCTTGCCCAGGCGCGCATCTGGCAGGCCGACAACGGCCACCTCGGCAACATCCGGGTGCAACGAAAGGCAGCTCTCGACCTCGACCGGAGAGACGTTCTCGCCGCCCGTGATGATCATATCGTCCACACGCCCTGTTACGAACAGGTCCCCCTCGGCATCGAAGTAGCCGGTGTCGCCCGTGAAATACCATCCCTGGCGCAGGGCTCGGGCGTCGGCGTCGGGCCGGTGCCAGTAGCCCTCGAAGGCCTCGTCGCCCGCGAGCAGGGCAATGATCTCGCCTTCCTGCCCGGAGGGACAGAGGTCGTCGGGTGAAGTCGCGTTGAGCTTGACCACTCGGACCACCTGATTGAGGCCAGCGCGCCCGGCCGAGCCTGGCTTTGTTGCCGCCGCCTGATCGATCGTGAAGGTGTAGATCTCGGAGGAACCGTAGTGATTGACAAACAGTTCCGGCTTGAAGGCTGCATCGAGTTGCTTCAGTAGCCCATCGGTCATCGGCGCCCCGGCAAAGCCCAGCTTGCGCACCGAGCTCACATCGGTTGCGGCAAACCGCGGATGGTGGATCAGGTCGTGGTAAAGGGTCGGCACGAGGTAGAGGTTGGTGATCCGTTCGGCCGCGATCAGCGCCAACGCGCGCGCGGCGTCGAAGCGCGGTAGGCAGATGAACGCTCCCCCCACGAGCGCCATCGCCAACAGCGAGCGCACGCCCATCGTGTGGTAGAGGGGCATCACGCCGAGCGTCCGTTCGCCGCGGCCATAGAGGTTCTGGGCCACGTGCGCGACCGCGGCGGCTCGCTCTGTGCGCTGGCGGCGAGGCACGCCCTTGGGCCGCGCCGTCGTGCCGGACGTATAAAGCATGACCGACCACTGCTCCGCGTCGCCGCGCGACAGCGCGCCAGGTGCGGACCGACCGGCCATTCGCTGGAACGGCACCTCGCTCGCCAGAGCCTCCTCGAGCGCCACTCGCGGCCGCACCTGCGCCGCCTTGGACCCTGCCACGGCCTGCGCCGAGATGCCTTCGTAGACCAGCGCCTTGGCCTCGGAGTCCTTCAGGCAGAAGTCGAGCTCGTCGGGCTTGGCGCGCCAGTTGATGGGCGTGATGACCACGCCAGTGAACTGGCAGGCCCAGTGGAGGGTTGCCGCCTCCCAGCGGTTCTGCAGCACGGTGACGAGGTGATCGCCCGGAGCGAGGCCGAGCTCTCCCAAGCCTGCCGCCACCGCGGAAATGCGCTCATACCACTGCGCGTAGGTGAGCCGCAGCGGATAGTCCACGATCGCCAGGGCATTGGGATCGCGCGCCGTCGCGGCGAGGAACGTGAGTGCGAGGTCAAGCACGACCCGCCTCCTCCCGCAACAGGCGTGCGGCATCGAGAGCGGCGGCAATGATCGGCACGTAACCCGTGCAGCGGCACAGATGTCCGCTCAGGAATTCGCGCAGCTCCCGCTCCCTTGGATCGGCTTGATCCCTCAGGTAAGCATCAAGCGACATCAGGATGCCGGCTGTGCAAAAGCCGCATTGCAAGGCGTGATGGCGGCGAAAGGCGGCCTGCAGGATCGAGAGCCTTCCCGCCTCCGGAGCGAGGTCCTCGACGGTGCGAAGACTTGCGCCTTCGACTTGAACGGCGAGAGTGAGGCAGGCACGCGCCGGGCTGCCGTCGATCTGGATGGTGCAGGCGCCGCACACGCCGTGCTCACAGCCGACGTGGGTGCCGGTAAGGCCGATCGTGTGCCGCAAGAAGTCGGTCAACAGCATGCGCGGCTCGGCCTCGGCGCTGATGGGCTGGCCATTGAGCGTGAAGCGAACGACATGCCGCCGGTCGGCGCTCAGGCGAGCCATCGCCGTGCCTCCCCTATCGTCTCGCGTCCCATCCGTCGTACGAGGTCGCGCCGGAAGCGCGCGGTGGCATGCATATCGCCGCGCGCCTCCAGGTCATAGGCGAATTCGTTGAGGGCATCATCGAGGTTGTCGTCTGAGAGGCCATCCCAATTGCGGGCAAGAGGCCGGTCGGCGACACCGCCCACCGCCAGTCGAGTGCTGCTGCGTGTGACGACCGCCGCACAAGCGACGATGGCGAAATCTCCGTGCCGCCGGCCAAACTCGCAAAACGCGTAGCCATGGCCGGAGCGTGCAGCCGGGAACGAGACGGCGGCGATCAACTCGTCATCGCGCCGAGCGGTGGACATGAGGCCCTGGAAGAACTGGGCGGCGGCCACGGTTCGTTGCCGCCACCGGGTCGACAGCGTGACGCTGCCCTCGAGGGCGACCAATACCAGTGGGAGCTCAGCGCTCGGATCGGCGTGAGCGATGGAGCCGCACACGGTGCCGCGGTTGCGGGTCTGCGCGTGCCCGACCCACGGCAGGGCTGCGGCCAGCATCGGCTGACGGGCGGCAAGCTGCGGCCAAGCGAGCAGCTCGGCCTGGCGCACGCCGGCACCGACGCGAATGTGGCCATCGGTTTCGTCCATCCGCCCGAGCTCTCCCAAACGCATGATGTCGACGAGCACCCGGGGGCGCGCCAGCCGCATGGAAAGCATGGGAACCAGCGTCTGGCCGCCGGCAATGACTCGCGCATCGGCGCCTTCTGCGGCAAGCACGGCGTGTGCCTCCGCCAATGTTGAGGCCCTGACATAGTCGAGGCGGGGCGGCTTCATGGCTGTCGCCTTGCCGTGGGCATGAGCCTCAGCAGCCAAGTCAGGCCGCGGCGCCACATCGGCGCGGACGCTCCCCCCACCCGTGCCGCCAGCGCCTCGAGGAACTGGCGGATGATGATGCGCGCCGCCCCATCGAGCAACCGGCCGCCCACGGCGGCAATCTTGCCGCCAATTTCGGCCTCGTAGTCGTAGGTGATGATGGCCCCCGTCGCGCCGTCGGCATCGAGCCTGAGGTGACCCGTCGCGGTGGCCGACCCGAGCGCGCCGCTGGCCTTGCCGGCCAGGGTTGCCGAAGTCGGCGCCACCAGATCGGTCAGACTTACGTCGGCGCGGTAGCGGCCTGTGGCAGGGCCGAGGCCGAGGGTCACGTCGGCACGAAAGTGGGACGGCGAGACCTGCACGACATTGTGGCAACCGGGAATGATCGACGCCAGCGTCTTGGTGTCGAGCAACGCCTGCCAGACGGCGAGCGGAGCCGCCGGAACGCGCATCTTCCCGGCACCCTGTAAGGCGCGGCCCCGCCCAGCGGGGGTGGCGTTGGCGGTGTCTGCAGACGGCGCGGGAGACGGTTCGGCGGCGTGGATCGCCGCCGCCAGTTTTGCCGGCGTCAACGGCAGGTCGATATTGTCAAGGTCGAGCGCATCGGCAACGGCATTGGCGATGCACACTGGCGTGCTCATGCAATTGCCCTCACCGACGCCCTTGGCGCCCAGTGGCGTGAACGGCGACGGCGTCTCGATATGCAGAATGCGTGGGGCGGGTACTTCCATGGCAGTGGGGAGCAGGTAATCGGCAAACGTACCGGCAAGGAAGCTGCCGTCCGGCGCGTAGGCGTATTCCTCGTAGAGGGCAGCCCCGAGAGCGTGGGCGAAGCCGCCGGTTATCTGTCCTGCCACCATGGCGGGATGCAGGATGCGGCCGCAATCGTGGGTGGTTACGTAGCGGTCGATGCGGACGGCGCCCGTAATGCGGTCGACCTCAACGCCGCAGACATCGAAGATGAAGCCGTGGCAGAGCGAAGAGTTGATTTCGTCGCTCGGCGTCGGGGCGCTCAGCTCGGCAGGGGTCCAGAAGGCAGTCTCGCGGATGGCGTGGTCGAGATCTGCGGGTTGCATCCCCGGCGCCCAGTGACTGGTGGCCGCGAGGCGCGAAAGCGGCACGGCGTTGTCCGGGTTGCTGCAGGCGCGCACGTTGCCTCCAACAAACTCGATTTGATCGGCTGCGACATTGAGTTGTGGGGCAGCCAGGCGCGCAAGCTTCGCTTTGAGCCGGACGGAGGCAATATGAGCGGCACCGCAGACTGCCGCGGCAAACCGGCTCGCGTAGTTGCCCGAGGCGATCGACCAGGCATCTGTGGCCGTGTCCATCTCCGCAATCACCTTGATGTCGGACGGCTTCAGGCCGAGCGCATCGGCGATGACCTGGGCAACAACGGTGCGGTGGCCCTGTCCTTGCGGTACCGAGGCGATGTGAACCGTGACCGCTCCGAGCGGATCGAGCGCAATCGTAGCCGTCGCCTGCGCCCCGTTTTTCGGACCTGCCGCAAGTCGTTGCTGTGGCGTCAGAACGGTCGTTATGTAACCCATGTTGGACACGCTGGGCTCGACCACGGCGGCGCAGCCGATGCCGTAGAGGCGGCCTTCGCGTCGCGCCTCCTCGCGGTGAGCTCGCAGCTCAGCGATCCCGCCATCGCGCACCGCGATTTCTAGCGCCTGTTGGTAATCGCCGGAATCGAGCAGACCACCGGTGGCGGTTCGATAAGGAAACCCGCCGACCGGCACGAGGTTGCGGCGGATCACCTCGAACGTATCGAGCTTCAACTCGCGGGCGATGCGCTGCATGAGGCGCTCGAGCGCGTAGTAGACCTGGGGCCCCCCGAACCCGCGGTTTAGCCCAGTTGGCGTCTTGTTGGAGACGACCACGCGGTTGCGCACGCAGATATGACGAATGTCATAGGCGCCGGTGAGATTGCCGTGCATGCGGTAGAGTGTGGCCGGCTCGGGTGCGCGCATGTAGGCGCCCACATCCTCGATTTGATCCCATGCCAGGGCATGCACGCGGCCATCGCGGTCGACTGCTGCATCGAGCCGGATGATGCGGTTGGTCGCAGATACCGAGGCCGTCAGGTGCTCGAGCCGGTCCTCGATCCACTTTACGGGCCGGCCGGCCATGCGTGCCGCCACGCCCATGAGCACGAGATAGGGAAACACCCCCTGCTTGACGCCGAAACTGCCGCCCGAGTCCGGCGGCGTCCGCAGCCTGAGACGGTTGCCGGGTACCCTCAATGCACGGGCGATGACGGCATGAATGCTGAACGGACCTTGGAAGTTCGACAGGATGTCGTAGGCATCCTCGTGTGGGTCATAGCTGGCAATCACGCCATAGGTTTCGATTGGCGTACAGGAGTTGCGGGGGTAGCGCACGTCGACGCGGATCCGGTGGGGGGCCGAGGCGAAGGCGCTTTGCGGGTCGCCGTAACAAAACGACCGCTCGCTCGCGATATTGGAGCCCAGCGCCTCGTGCAGCATCGGTGCGCCCGGCTCGATCGCCATCGCCGGATCGATGAGAGCTGGCAATGGATCGTAGTCCACCTCGACGAGATCGACCGCGTCCTCGGCGAGATAGCGGTCGCTCGCCACGGCGACAGCGACGGGCTCGCCGACATAACGCACGCGTTCGACCGCGATGGGCCAGCATTGCATTTGGCTCTTGACGGCCACCGGAAGGCTCAGGGTCAGGCGCGCGACATCGGCCCCCACGATCACGGCCGCGACGCCAGGCGCAGCTTGCGCCAGACCAGTGCGGATCTGCCTGACGTGCGCGTGTGGATGGGGTGAGCGCAGGATCGCGGCGTATAACGTTCCGGCGGCCACACCCAAATCATCGATGAAGCGGCCGCGGCCCGTCAGCAGCGCGGCATCCTCCACCCGCTCGATTGATCGGCCCACCCACGTGTGTGACGGGACAGACATTCCAGGTGCTTCTCCCGGGCGCACCTCACGGCGCCGGATATCCGGATATTAGGATGAGGCTGCCATTAGGCGCGAGAGAAGACCAGCCCCACGGTCCTGCGCCCGGCAGGGCAAACCTGGCATTTGGCGCCGTCAGAGTTGATCTTTTCGCCAGTTTCGGGCATCCAGTTCAACGCGTTGGTGCGCAGTCCAAGAGATGCGCTCGGTGGAGGCGCGACAAGTAGACATGCGATCAGCGACGGCTCTGAAGCACCGCGTCCGCCCGAGCAGCGTGCGGCCCGGGCGCAGGATAGTTGCGGCGGGCAGGGTCGAACAGGTTCGCGAACGCAATTGCTCCCGCACCCCGATGTTGGGCGTCCTCTCCGATGTGTGGGCTTTCCTCGCAATTCGCGAGGCCTATTTCGGCGCGCGGCGCTTTGCGACGTTTCGCGGCGCCCTCCCAGTGCCGAGACGCTGGCTGAGCGCGCGGTTCAAATGGCCGGCGCGGCAGGGCATCTTCAGACGGTCCCGCTACGGGGAGGGCGCCAGCCGGGTCGAGTATCGCCTGACGCAAGCGGGTCTCGACCTTTCTCCGGGGTTCATGACCCACATGCCGTTCGGCGACCCTTGGCTGACGAACAAGAAGGGACCCCCGCGTCTTGTGGGCCCATTCGACAGCTTCCTCTCCGAATTGAGTATCGCCCTCAATATCCTCGCCGATTGGCTGAGCCGCCTGATTGATCGAGGCATCATCAGGGGGGGAGAGTCTCAGGGTCTGCCTGAGCGGTGTGCGCACCGCCTGACCGAGGCCGGCAAGGACTTATACGGCGCACTGGCCGTGAGGATGGCCTGGCAGGACCGCTGGCTGTCACAGGGCCGTTTGCCGTTGCGGTTGACCCATGTCACTTGCGGCAAGGCGTTCACCCGCACGGTGATCTGCGCTGGACGCCGCGAGCCGGTTGCGGTTAGCAGCGAGGGCCGGTTCACCCGGTCTGCATCTGATGGCGGCGCGACCGTTCATTTGTCACTGTGCGACCGGGAGGGGATAACATCGCCATGGCCGTGAACAAAGAGCATAAGGAGTTCCACACCCTCGACATGGGCGCCGGCTGGGAGACGCCGCCGGGCTACCCCAAGGGAATTGCGCAAAAGATCCTGTCTGGGTCGCTCGATGAGCGAGCCAAACGCGGCTCGCGGACGCGCTTGCTGCGATTTGCACCGGGCGTCTTCACCACCGCTCCCTTCGTCCACGACTACTGGGAGGAGGTCTACCTGGTGTCGGGCGACCTCATCGTCGGCAACGATGCTAGAGGTGAGGGTGGCACCGCGTTTGCGCCCAATACCTACGCGTGCCGGCCGCCCGGCGCGCATCACGGACCGTTCAAGTCGGAAACCGGCTGCCTGCTGTTGGAAGTGCATTACTTCGATCCGGTGTGATCGCTGGCACCGCGCGGTCAAGCTGGTACCTGCGTGAGTAGGTGTTCGATCAAACGATTGAGCTGCCAGGCTTGGCGTCGCCAACAAGGAGTCGGTCATGACGATCTGCAAGACAGGCGAGGACCATCTCAGATCTCTCAAGGATGGCCGCACGGTCTACATCGACGGCAAACTGGTGGCGGACGTCACCGAGCACCCGGCGTTTCGCAATTCCGTGAGGTCGGCGGCAGCACTCTATGATTTTCAGGCGCGCCCGGAGAACATCGAGCTGATGACGTTCGCTCCCGACGGCTCGAGCCGGCGCGTGAACCGCGCCTGGCAGATGCCGCGGAATCATCAGGAGATGGTTCAGCGCCGCAAGGCCCTGCAGGCCTGGGCCGCGCTGTCATGTGGGTTCATCGGCCGATCGCCCGATCATGTCGCTTCGACCCTGGTTGGCCAGCGCATCGGCCTCGATGTGTTCCACAAGCACGGCCCGCAGCGCGCGAAGGCGTTGGCCGGCTATTTCGAGGAAGCCAGCCGCAACGACTATTACCTCACCTACGTCATCATCAACCCGCAGGCGGAACGCACCAAGGATTGGGGCGACCAGCCGGAAGAACTCGTCGCTCGCATCGTCGATGAGGACGCCGCAGGCATTACGATTCGAGGCGCCAAGCTGTTGGGCACCAGTTCGATCATGGCCAACGAGGTGCTGGTCGCCAACCTGCAACCCCTCAAGGCGGGCGAGGAGGCGCTGGCCTTCTCCTGCGCGCTGCCCATGAACGTCAAAGGCCTTCGCGTTTTGTCACGCAAGTCCTACGAAGCGACGGCAGTATCCTTGTTCGACAATCCGCTGTCGTCGCGCTTCGACGAGAACGATGCGCTTATCTATTTCGAGGACGTGAAGGTGCCATGGGAGCGCGTTTTCGTTCACCGCGACGCTGACATGTGCCGCGCCCAGTTCCATGACACCCCGGCGCACGCCTACCAGAACTATCAGGCGCAGATCCGCTTGTCGGTGAAGCTGAGGTTCCTTTGCGCCCTCGCGCATCGCATAAGCGAAGCGATCGGAACGACCAGCATTCCATCGGTTCGGGAGCAGCTCGGCTTCCTCGCTGCACATGCGGGCACCGTTGGTGCGATGCTCGCGGGCATGGAAGCCGAGGGCACCATGCGTGGTGATTGGTACGTACCAAACAGACACTACATGTATTCCGCGCAGGTGCTGACGCAGGATATGTACCCGCGCATCATCAACGCGCTGCGCGAGCTCGCCGGCGGCTCGCTCATCATGCTGCCCTCTTCGGTTTGGGACTTCGCCAACCCCCAGCTAGCCAAAATCATCCAAACGACGCAACGCGCGGCGAAAATGTCCCCCGACGAAAAGGTGAAATTCCTGAAGTTGGCTTGGGATGCCATTGGCTCCGAATTCGGCTCTCGGCACACGCAATACGAAATGTTCTATGCGGGGGCACGCTTCGTGACCACTGGTCACAGCTACCGCACATTCGATTGGAACAGCGCCAGCGGCATGATTGACGCGCTGCTGGCCACCTATAATCTTGCCGGCGAGCTCGCGAAGGGGCATTGAAAAAGCGCAGGGAGCGGGGCTGCAGCACCTTTGCGGGGGTGCTGGGCGTCCCCGGGCTTGCGCTTGACACCGCGAACCCGCATTGGTCTAGTAATGCAAGCAACAATTTTCCGCTCCGCGAGGGGCGCCGACCGACGCCAAATCGCGGCCTAATGGCGCTTGGGGCGTGCAGAGGTAGCGAGCGTGGCCGGCTTCGATGAAACGATCGAGGATTGGTCCGCAGCCATCATGTGCGGGTGTCCCACTTCGCAATGGCGCTGCGTAAGTGGCGCCTCTTGCTGCGGCTGGGCGCGGGCCGCGACCCCCTGGCGTGGCTTCCGGGCGACCAGCGGTCCGACCCTGGCCTCGACGCGCCGCCAGAATTCGCCATGATCTACCAGCAGCTGATCAATGGTGTGATGCTCGGTGCGTCCTATGCCCTGGTGGCGGTCGGCTACACGTTGATCTTTGGCGTGTTGAACCTGCTCTATTTCGCACATGGCGAAGTCTTCATGGTCGGCGCGTTTGTGGGGCTCTTCCTGGTCCTTTACGCCGGCGTGGGCATCTATGGAGCATTGCTGGGCGCCATGGTCGCGTGCGCGCTGCTCGGCGTCGTCTGCGTTGTCGTCGCCGTCAGGCCAGTCAGCAGGGCCAATCCGCTAGCGCCGCTGATCAGCACGATCGGGTTGACGATCGTCCTGCAAAACCTCGCAGTTTTGCTCTTCGGTGGTCAGCAGGTTGCATTTCCGGAGACCATCACTCAGCAACTTTACCGTCTTGGGCCGGTAACGATCGGTTCGGTGCAGATCTTCATTCTGGCGGTGGCGATGGCGCTCATGGCGCTGTTGTGGCTCTTCATCGAGCACACAAAGATGGGTCGCGCCATCCGGGCCACCGCCGAAAACCATGAGACGGCGGCACTGTTGGGGGTTGATGTCAATCGCGTCGTGGTTGTCACATTCATGATCGGATCGGGCATCGCTGGCGTCGCGGGTGTACTCGACGGCATCAAGAACAGCAGTGTCTCGCCATTCATGGGTCTCACTGCCGCGGTCAAGGGCCTCATCGTCATGTTGCTCGGCGGGCTCGGCAACGTGCCGGGAGCCATGGTGGCCGGAGTGCTGCTGGGGATCATCGAGATATTGTCCGCTGCCTATATCGGCACCACCGAGCGCGATTTCTTCTCCTTTCTGATCCTCATTCTCATACTTCTCTGCCGACCAACAGGCCTGTTCGGGACGCGCACGACGGAAGAAAGGTAACGGGAGAAATGCTGGATAGGCTCATTGACGGCTACACGCTCTCTGTGCTGATCTTTGCCGGTATCAACGTGATCGCAGCCTACAGCTTCTACGTCCCGTTCAAGACCGGCCAGGTCTCTCTGGGTCAAGCAGGTTTCATGGCAGTCGGCGCCTATGCGTCCGCTGTCGCGACACAGAAGTTCGCAATTCCATTTCCCCTCGCGTTGTTGTTCGGCGGCCTGCTTGCGGGCCTGATCGGGGTCCTCGTTGGTTTTCCGGCCCTGCGCATCAAGGGCGTCTATTTGCTCCTGCTGACGCTCGGCTTCGCCGAGATCATATCGGTCATCGCTCTGAGCTGGGACTATGTCGGTGGTGCCCAGGGCTTTCGCGGAATTCGCTACAATCCGTTTACGCTCGACTACGTCATCGTCATCATCGTTGCCCTGATTTTCTTCTTTTCCCGGCTCGAGCGGTCGAGCCTTGGTCGGGCCATGGATTCGATCCATCAGGACGAGACGGCGGCCGAGGTCATGGGCATCGACGTTGTCCGCATCAAGCTCCTGGCCTTTGGCCTCGGCGCCTTGATTGCCGGCCTCGCGGGCGCGCTCTACGCCCATCAGGCAACTTTTATGGATTCAACCACGTTCAACATCCTCCTCGGCGTGGAGATCCTCGTATTTGTCGTGGTCGGTGGGGCTAGCACCTATTGGGGGCCGCTCTTTGGTGCCGTGGTGCTCAACGCCTTTCCGGAGGTGCTCAGGGCTTTGCGCGAGTGGTTGGAGCTTTTGCCGGCCCAATGGGTGAACTTCTATCCGATGAATGCCGTCTACAGCTCCTTGCGCGAGTTCTTGGATTTCGAAAACGCCAAACGACTGATTGCCTACGGGGTTATATTGATCGTGACCATGATCTTGCGGCCGAACGGGATTCTGACACGCGATCTGATGCGACGATGGCACATTGCCCGCTGGAAGGTCGGCCATGCATGACGCGACCACCCGACCTGTCTGCCTCAGGATCGAGGGACTGACCAAGCGGTTTGGCGGCTTTTACGCGCTCAACGATCTGCGCATGCAGGTAGAGAGGGGTCATGTCCACGCTCTCATCGGTCCGAACGGAGCCGGCAAGACAACCTTCTTCAACCTGATAACGGGGGTGCTGCCATCGGATGCGGGCGCCGTGTTCTTCGAGGGGGAACGGTTGGATGACCTCCGCCCCTCTCAACGTACCATGCGCGGGATCGCGCGCACGTTTCAAAATATTCGGCTCTTCCCGCATCTGACGGTCGTGGAAAATGCGATGCTTGGCGAGCATTGCCGTGTCTATCCCTCCGTCTGGAAAGCCCTTGGCAAAGGTGTCCTGTGGGGTGCGGGCCGCCAGGAGCGAAGGATGCGGGCGAACGCAATCGAGCTCCTGGAATTTCTGGGGATTGCCGACAGGCTGGACGCCAAGTCGTCCGACCTGCCGTACGGGGCGCAGCGCAAGCTCGAACTGGCGCGGGCCCTCGCCACGCGGCCGCGCCTGCTATTGCTCGATGAGCCCGCGGCCGGAATGAACCCGCGCGAGACAGAAGAGCTTGACGGCGTGATCAAGCGCATTCGCGACCGCGGCATCACCATTATTCTCATTGAGCACGACATGAAGCTGGTGATGGGTATTTCCGATGTCGTGACGGTGCTCAATTTCGGCACCATGATTGCGGAGGGCGCGCCGGAGAAAGTGCGACAGGATCCGGTCGTGATCGAAGCCTATTTGGGCGAGGACGTGCTCTTATGACGATGCTCACCGTCATGGGGCTCCGGGCCGGGTACGGCAAGATCGAAGTGCTTCACGACGTTGGCCTGTCGGTCGGCAGGGGAGAGATCGTTGCCCTGATCGGCGCGAATGGCGCGGGTAAGACCACCCTTCTGAAAACCATCTGTGGCCTGCTACGGCCGATAGCAGGCAGTATCGAATTCGCCGGCAAGAGCATCGTCCATCGTCCGCCGCACAAGATCGTTGCCCTGGGCCTCAGCCAGGTGCCGGAAGGTCGTGCCATCCTCAGGCGCATGACGGTGCTCGACAACCTGCGCATGGGCGCATTCACGCGCCGGGATGCGCAGATCGGAAGAGACATTGATGCGGTCTTTGAGCGGTTTCCCGCCCTGGGTGCACGGCGTCACAAGCTGGCGGCGACACTGAGCGGCGGCGAGCAGCAGATGCTGGCGATCGGCCGCGCATTGGTAGCGCGCCCTTCGCTGCTGTTGCTCGACGAGCCGTCGCTGGGACTCGCACCCAAGCTCATCACGCAAATATTCTTGATCGTGCGCGAGCTCAAGAAGGAAGGTAAGACGGTCCTTCTCGTCGAGCAGAACGCACGCCAGGCGCTGCAGATCGCCGACCGCGGCTATGTGATGGAGCGAGGCCGGATCGCATTGAGCGGGTCGGGGGAAGAGCTTCTCAACACACCCGAGGTGCAGCAGACCTACCTTGGGCAAGAGCCCGATCCGAAGTCCCCACAGGCGAAAGGCGACGGAGGTTCCAAGATCCGGCATGCCGCTGATGATGGGTTCCACTAAGCAACGGCTGTCAGCGAGTGCCAGTTGAGAGCTAAACTCTGGGAGGAGACGTGCAATGAGAGTGCCAGGGAAACTTCCGACATCGCTGGCCGCCGCGGCCATCATGTCCTGTGCATCGTTGCTATCATCGACGGAAAATGCCCAAGCGCAAAAGCTCTCCGGTCGCAACGTCAAAATCGGCTGCCTGGCATCGTTGACCGGCAAGGGCGCCGAGTGGGGCCAGACCGCGAAGCTCTCCATGGAGATTGCGGTTGAGGAAATCAACGCCAAGGGCGGCGTCGGCGGTCTGCCCATCGAGCTCATATGCTATGACACGCAGACGGCCGAGGCCGAGGCGCTCAAGGCTGTCAGCCGTCTGGTCGAGCGCGACAAGGTCTTGGTGATCTCGGGGCCATGCTTCAGCTCTGAGTTCGAGACCATAGCGCCGCAGCTCGATGCGCGGCTGAAGACCGTCATCAACTCCTATTGTTCGGCCAAGCCCGGGCTCTCGGCCATGAGCAAGTGGGCGTTCCGCAATACGCTGACGAGCGACAAGCAGCTGAAACCCGTCGTTGCCGCCTGGGTTCAGGCCTACAAGCCCAAGAAGGTGGTTATCATCTATGACGCCGAGGACGCCGTATCCAAGGCCGAAGGCGCCAACATCATGCCGGTGCTCCTGAAGGAGAACGGCGTCGAGGTTCTCGATCTGCTGACGTATCGCACGAAGGACACCGACTACTCGGCCCAGATCACCACTGCCAAGTCGCTAGGCGCTGAAGGCATCGCCTTCGGATCCTGCTACCAAAACGCGGCCGCGATCGCCAAGGAGGCGCATAAACAGGGGCTTAAGGTGCCGATGGTGGGCGGAGCCTGCGCCAGCGCGCCCGGCTTCATCGAGATCGCTGGCTCGGCGGCCGAAGGTGCCTACATGTCGACCGCGGCTTGGCTCGACGATCCCCGACCGGAGGTGCAGGCCTATCTGAAGAAGATCGTCGACAGGAACAGCGGCAAGAGGCCTCCCTATAGCGGCCCGCGCGCCTACGACATCATCTATTCCTATAAGCACTGCATCGAGGCATCGGGTGTAACCAACAATTCAAGCGATCTCGATGCCGATCGCGACAAGATTCGCGGCTGCCTCGCCGGTCTCAAGAACTTTCCCGGCGTCGCCGGCGAGATCACCATGGACGAGAACCGGGATGGAGCCGGCTCTAGCGCCATCCTTAAGGTGGTCGACGGCAAGTACGTCAACGTCGTCAAGTGAGCCGCACGAGCCTGTTGGCAGGCGCGTTGCTTTATGGCGAGTGTCGGCGCGTGGGACGGTGCGATTGCAAGGATCCTGAGACATGAAACCCGCCGCATTCGACTACATGGCTGCGGAGACCCTCGATGATGCCATCTCGGCGTTGGCTCGGGCTGGCGGCGATGGGAAGGTTCTTGCAGGCGGACAAAGCCTCGTGCCGATGCTCAACTTCCGGCTTGTGCGACCGTCGATCCTCATCGATATCAATCGCATCCGCGATCTTGGCTATGTCGACGCGACCGGCGACGTCATCAGGATCGGTGCCCTCACGCGCCACCACTCGCTTGAGACCTCGCCCGTCATCAAAGCGCACCTGCCGGTAATGACGGCTGCGATGCAGCACGTGGCGCATCTGGCCGTACGCAACCGTGGCACCATCGGCGGGAGCCTGTCGCATGCCGATCCCGCCGCCGAGCTGCCAATGATGGCGGTGCTGCTCGACGGAAAAATCGGAATCCGCTCCCTGCATGGCCGGCGCATGGTCGATGCACGCCGTTTTTTTACGGGATCACTGACCACTGATCTCAAGCACGACGAGATCGTCACGGACGTCGAGTTTCCGCGCCTCTTGCCCAACACCGGCTGGGCGTTTGAAGAGATAGCCCGGCGCGCAGGTGATTTCGCCCTGGCCGCCGTTGGCGTCACGATCTCGGTGCGTGACGGAAAGGCAGATAGAGTCCGTATCGGCATGATGGGCGTCGGCGAGACGCCGTTACGCGCTCCCGAGGCGGAGGACCTGCTCGCCGGCAATGCCATCGATGCGCAAGCTCTCGAGGCAGCGGCCTCGACCATTGAGATGGCGGTCGAGCCTAACACCGATCTGCACGCATCCGCCGATTACCGCCGCTTTCTGGTCGGCGCCCTGGCCCGACGCGCCATCAGCGTCGCCTGGACGCGCGCGTGTGGAGCGTCGCCATGATTGCGCGCAAGACGATCAAGTTGACAGTCAATGGTGCGGTCTACGAGAGGACGGTGGAGCCGCGCCTGCTGCTCTCGGACTTTCTGCGCGTGGACCTTGGGCTGACCGGCACGCATGTCGGCTGCGAGCACGGGGTTTGCGGCGCCTGCACCATCATCGTCAACGGCGATAGCACACGCTCCTGCCTGATGCTCGCTGTGCAGGCCGACGGAACGGTGATCGAGACCGTCGAAAGCCTCGGCAGCATTCACAACCTCAGTGCCGCGCAAAAAGCCTTCCATGAACATCATGCGCTGCAATGCGGCTTTTGCACGCCAGGCATGCTGATGACAGTAACCGATTTGCTGCGCAAGTATCCGCTCGCCACCGACGAACAGATCCGCGCGGGGCTGTCCGGCAACCTGTGTCGCTGCACGGGCTACGAGCACATCGTAGCGGCCGTGCGAGCGCTCGTGCGGCAGAGGGAAGGCGCGCCATGAAGATGCATATTCTGCCGGGCGGCTGCGTTTGCTCCAGGAAGCGCGGCGACACCACCGCCCCGTGCAAGCGCGATCTAGTAGAGTGGGCGAGCCTGCGCAAAGGAGCGCACGCCTATGACTGACCCACGCACCTCTGCCGAGCTAGCCATCGATGACCGGCAGACGCGACCGAAGAATGTCGGTGCCCGGGTCAGGCGCACCGAGGATCCCCGTCTGCTCACCGGCAGGGGCATCTTTGTCGATGACCGCTACGTGAAGGGCATGCTGCACGTCGCCTTCCGCCGCAGCGACCACCCGCACGCCCGGATCGTCTCGATCGACACGGCGGCCGCCGCCGCGCTGCCCGGCGTCGCTGCGGTGCTCACCGCGCAAGACATTGCCGACGCCATCGTTGCGCTCCAGGCCGTCTCCCGCATGGCAGGTTACTACGCCACACCGATCCTGCCCCTGGCTTGCGCCAAGGTGCGCTTTGTCGGTGAGCCGGTCGTGGCAGTCCTCGCCGAGAGCCGCTACTTGGCGGAGGACGCCTGCGAGCTCGTCGAGATCACTTACGATCCGCTGCCTCCTGTCGTAGACCCTGAAGCTGCCGCGCGCCCAGATGCGCCCCTGCTGCACGAGCCCGCAGGCAGCAATGTCCTGGTTCGACGGGAGTTCAAGCGCGGCGAGTTTGAAACCGAAATGTTCGCAGCACCGGTGCACGTGAAGGCGCGGTTTCGCTTTCACCGCAAAACGCCGGCGGCCTTGGAGAACCGGTCGTATCTTGCCGAATACGACGTGGGTCGCGAGGAACTGACGTTGCACTCCTCCACGCAGGTCCCCGGCATCATCCGCAATGGGCTCGCCGAGGCGCTCGACATGCCGGGACACCGGCTGCGCGTCGTTGCGCCCGAGGTCGGAGGCGGCTTCGGCGGTAAAGCATCTCTCTATCCCGAGGAACTTCTCGTGGCCGTCGCCGCCCGCAAGCTTGGCCGTTCGGTCAAGTGGACCAGCGACCGCATGGAGGACCTGGCCGCGACCAGCCACGGCTTCGACGAGATCATCGAGGCCGAGATGGGCCTCGACCGCGACGGCCACGTGTTGTCACTCGTCGCGGATGCGATCGGAGACGTCGGGGCCTACTCGATATACCCCTGGACTTGTGCGCTCGAGCCGGTGCAGGTCGTGAGCTTCCTGCCGGGTCCCTATCGCATCCAAAATTACCGCGGCAGCGTGCGTGCAGTCGCGACCTGTAAGGCGCCGACGGGACCTTACCGTGGGGTTGGCCGTCCGATCTCGACCTTTGTGACCGAGCGGCTCCTCGACATGGCTGCCCGAAGGATCGGTATCGATCCTCGTGAGATCCGTCTCAGGAATTTCGTTCAGGACCATGAGTTCCCCTACAGGATCGGCTCCGGTATCGTCTGGGACCGCTCGAGCTTCACCGGCTGCCTTCTCGCCGCGTGCAAGGCCGTCGACTATGACGCGCTGCGCCGTCGCCAGGTCGAGGTGCGTGCGGCCGGGCGATGGTTCGGCATCGGCATCGCCTCCTATGCAGAGTTGACCGGCATAGGTTCGCGCATTTCCGTGGCGCCAGGGATGCCGCTCAATACCGGCACTGAAACGGCCAAGCTTCGTATCGATACGACCGGCTCCGTCACCGCCGCCTTCGGGGTCGCCTCGCACGGCCAGGGGCTTGAGACAACTCTGGCGCAAGTCATCGCCGATAAGCTTGGCGTGCGCTTGGAGGACATTCGCATCGTCCAGGGCGACAGCGCCGCCGTGGCGAACGCGACCGGCACCTATGCCAGTCGCAGCACCGTCCTCGCCGGCGGGGCCGCGACCCTGGCAGCGCGAAGCTTGCGCGGGAAGGTCTTCAGGGTAGCCGCGCAACTGCTCGAAACTTCGGCCGACGCTCTCGTCGCGCAGGACGGACGCATTTATGTGCCTGACACCAACAAGTCGACGACATTCAAGGACGTGGCACGTGCCGTCTATCGCGAGATGGGCAGGTTGGCGCCGGAAGCGCGTGACGAGCTGGAAGCCAGCGCCACTTACGATCCGGTGCTCGGGACGACCACCTCAGCTTCGCATATCGCCGCTCTCGACATAGATCCATCGACGCTCGTTGTCCGCCTCGAGAACTACGTCGTCGCCGAGGACTGCGGCCAGCTCATCAACCCGTTGATCGTCGATGGTCAGGTGCACGGCGGGGTCGCCCAGGGGATCGGGGCTGCGCTCTACGAAGAGGTCGTCTATGACGATCAAGGCCAGCTCCTCACCGCTAGCTTCGTGGACTACATGGTGCCGACCGCCAGCGAGGTGCCGCCGATGCGCGTGGTGCACATGGAGACTGCCTCTCCGGCTATCGGCGGTTTCCGCGGCATGGGCGAAGGCGGAACCATCGGCGCGCCGGCTGCTGTCGCCAACGCCGTTTCAGATGCACTGGCCCCACTCGGCATCGAGATCGACGAGCTGCCGGTGACGCCAGAGCGGTTGTTTCAACTTGTCAGGCGCGCAAAATCGCGAACAGGAGAAGGCCAATGAAATTGGGACTTGAAGGCCGGGCCGCGCTTGTGACCGGGGCGGCGCGCGATGTGGGCCGCGAGATCGCCCTTGCGCTGGCTTCGGAGGGTGCCGCAGTGGCGGTCAACTACAATACCTCGAGCGAACGCGCTCAAGCCGTGGTCGAAGAGATTGAGGCCAAGGGCGGTCGAGCCATCGCCTGCAAGGCAGACGTCGCCGACCTCGGCCAGGTCAAGCAGATGGTTGATCGCACGGCAACCGAGCTCGGCAGTCTCGATATCCTGGTCAACAATGCCGGGTTCGTCATCCGCAAGCGCTTCGCCGAGACGTCGCCCGACGAATGGCGCCGCCAGATCGACACATGTCTCTACGGCGCGATCCACTGCTGCCACGCCGCCGCGCGCCTATTGGAGGCAAGCAAGCGGGGGCGCATCATCAGTCTGATGGGCGACAGCTCCCGTATCGGTGAGTCGGGCCTGTCGATCGCTGCCGCCGCCCGCGCCGGCGTCATTGCCCTCATGAAATCGCTGGCGCGCGAGATGGGACGATCGGGGACGACGGCCAACGCCGTCTCCCTCGGCCTGGTCGAGACCGCGCACGATCGCGCCTGGGTTGAAGCCAACCGCGAGAAGCTCGTCAAGCTCTATCCCTTGCGGCGGCTTGGCCGTCCAGGCGACGTGGCACCCATGGTGGCGCTGCTCGCATCGGACCAGGCAGGCTGGATCACGGGCCAGGTCATCAGTATCAGCGGCGGCTTCAGCATGGCTTGAGTGTGCGTCCTGGAAAAAAAGGAACGCTCGGTTGGCGATAAGGGAGGAGGGAATGCTGCGGACGGATCTCATTGCGCCGATCGCAGTATTGATGGAGCGGCATGCGCATGCCCGCGGAGGCAAGAGCGCCTATCAGGATGCGATGCGCTCGGTCACCTATGCGGATCTCCTGCGGCGGACCGGGAAACTCGCGGGTCATTTGGCCGACCTGAGCATAGCGGCTGGGGAGAGCGTCGCTATCCTGCTTCCCAATTCGGTGGATTGGGTCGAGGCCTGCTTCGCGACGACCAGGGCAGGGGCCATCTGCGTGCCGATCAGCTACGAATCAAGCGAACCGGAGATCCTGTACCGGCTCAATGATGCCGCCTGCCGAGCGATCGTAACGACGGACGAGAAGTGCGAACTCGTCGCCCGCCTGCGCGCCCAAGTTCCGAGCCTCTCCACTATCATCCTGACCAATCGCGGCCCTAAGCCGGGCGATGGCCTGCGATTCTCGGACTTGGCGAAGAGCGCGCCAAAGTCACCGCCGCGCGACCCGACAAACATCGATGCGCCCGCTTATATCGTCTACACGTCCGGCACCACGGGTCGCGCCAAGGGCGTCGTGCTGACGGTGCGGGGTATGCTGTGGGTGACGGCGGCGTGCTGGGCGCCGATCTGCGGTCTCTCTGACAAGGACAGCGTGTTGTCGCCGTTGCCGCTCTTCCACTCCTATGCGTTGAACTTGAGCGTGCTTTCCATACTCGCCACCGGCGCCAGCGAGTACATCATGGAGAAATTCGCAACCGACGAGGTGTTGAGCCTCCTGAGAGCCGCTTCCTACACGCTGATGCCTGGCGTGCCTACGATGTATCACTATCTACTGCAGCGCGCCCGGGAGGAGGAGGCCAGCAAGTCGAAGCCGCGCTCGCTATTTGCCCGTTCGACGCCAGCGTCGGCGTCGAAGCTGCCGAGGGTGCGACTGTGTGTCTCCGCGGGTGCAATCATGCCCGCGACGCTCAATCGCGAGTTCGAGGAATTCTTCTCGGTGCCCCTGCTCGACGGTTACGGCATCACCGAAACGTCGACCATGGTCACTATGAACTGGCCGGTTGGCGGACGTGTGCTGGGGTCGTGTGGCTTCCCCCTGCCTGGCCTCGCCGTGCGCATCATCGATCCGGCCAACGGGAAAGATGCTCCCCTTGGAGCCGAGGGAGAGTTGATTGTGCGTGGCCCCAACGTCATGCTCGGGTATCACAACAAGCCTGCCGAGACGGCAGCGGCCCTGCGAGAGGGATGGTATCGCACGGGCGATCTCGCCAGGAGCGACCAGAACGGCTTCCTCGCCATCACCGGCCGGCTGAAAGAGCTAATTATTCGCGGCGGCCAAAACATTGCCCCCGCCGAGATCGAGGAGGCGGTGAACAAATTTCCACCTGTCCTCGACAGCGCCGTGGTCGGCATCCCGCATCAGCATTTGGGCGAGGTGCCGGTGTTGTTTGTTGTTCCGCGGCCGGGGGTGATGATCGATACCGACGCGCTGCTCAGCCATTGCGCAACGCAGCTCTCCGCCTACAAGGTTCCGCAGTCCGTCCACGTGATTGCCGAGATACCACGGACGGGCTCGGGCAAGATCATTCGCTTCAAGTTACGCGAGCTCCTCGTCACTCTGCCTTGAGTGCCGGAGGTCGCTGTGTTGAGGTGGCGGCGCGTTGTCGGTGGGTGCCTCCTGCGCTTCAAGGCATACAGGGCCCGCTCGAGAAAGGCGCGCACCAATCTCGCGCACAGCGAAGCCCTATTCCAAAGAGCCCCGTGCGGCGAACGAGCGATCGAGTGGGCAGCGCAAGCTTGGGCAACGACAAGCCCTCTGAAGAAGGGGGTGCCCAGTCCGGCAGAAGCGATACGCGGAGCCCACGGTCGGCGATCACGGCGATGAGTTCGAGACCCTCCAGTTCGTACCGGTGCTGGGGCTTGATGCGGGCCTTGCGCAGATAATCGTCGATCAGGCGGACCCTTCGATCCAACTTGTTATTAATGAATGCTCCTGCGCCAGTACCTTGTGCGCCTCGCGGGCCTTGAGCGAAGCTGCGGCGAGTACGACGACTGGTTCCTCGCGCCGGACGTGCCATTCCAAGACCTTTGGAATTGCGAACGGTGGCTGGCTGGTGATAGCCGCGTCAATCTTCCGGCGGCGGATTTTCGTGAACTGGTAGCGTGGCTGCAGTCGAATAAGGCAAACGTCGGCACTGCGGGCGTGGGGTCTGCCAGTCACGTCAGCGGACTGGCCGTCCAAAGTATCGCCGGAACCGAGCTTGCCCTTGTCTCCTACCGCAGCGCCGGGGCCGCGCTACAGGACCTCGCCGCGGGGCATATCGATCTCATGTTTGATCAGGTTTCCAATTCCATGCCTCAACGGGTACGCCCGCCGGGTGCGTAAGGTTCCGCGCCTACGCAATCAAGGCTTTCGCGGTGACCCGAAACTCCCGGTTCGCTGCGGCACCCGACATTCCCACAGAAAGATGGAGTGGGTACCCTACGGCGTGGCTCTCCAGGCTGCGGTTTCTCCTACATCCTCCAGAATCATGCTCGCCGCCTTCTCGCCAATCATAATTGTCGGCGCGTTCGTGTTACCGGCGACGACCGACGGCATGATCGAAGCATCGGCTACGCGAAGCCCACCGATACCGTGCACTCTAAGTCGTGGATCAACCACCGAGTTGCTACCTGTGCCCATGGCGCAACTGCTCGAAGGGTGATGATTGGTTACACCCGTCTGTCGCACAAAATTCTCTAGCCCGCCTTCACTCGCAACGTGCGGGCCCGGCACTATCTCCGCGACAGCGTAGGACCGCATTGCCGGTTGTGCGGCGATTTGGCGCGCAAGTTTGATGGCCGATACCATTGCCCGCATGTCGTAGTCGGACCCGAGAAAGCCGAACGTGATCTCAGGCGCCGCCAATGGATCGGGACTGGCCAGGCGGACCGTGCCGCGCCCGTCTGGTGCGAGGTGTACCGGTCCCAACGTGAAACCAGGAAACGGGTGTGGGATCACACGGTCCTTCGATCGCTCAAGCGTGCTCCACTCTAGCAAGTTGATCTGGATGTCCGGCCTTTCCAACCTCGGGTCCGAACGACTAAAGATGCCACTGTGGATGCCATTGACTGCCATGGGTCCACCGCGTGTCATTCCATAGCGGATCGCCGCGAGGATTTTGCGTGCCCAGCTGTTCTCCACGTCATTCATCGTGATAGGTCGCGAGCAGCGCCACATGAGATAGGTACTGAAATGATCGTGCAGGTTGGATCCGACTGCCTGCATGTCACGCACGACATTAATTCCGAGATACCGCAGATGCGCGGCGGGACCAAGGCCCGAGAGCTGAAGCAGGTGCGGCGACCCATAAGCGCCCCCGCAGACGATGACCTCGGCGCTGGCCCGTGCCGTACGTCGCCCACCAGGCGAATGGTACTCCACGCCGACTGCACGATTGTTCTCGATCAGGATGCGAGTGGATTGGCAGCGCGGGCGGACAATGAGATTCCAGCGCGAACGAGCGGGTTCTAGATAGGCCTTGGCCGTGCTCCAGCGCCGGCTCCTGGCGGTCGTAGTCTGGTAGTAGCCGACACCTTCCTGCTGTGGTCCATTGAAATCATCGGTCCGAGGAATGCCAAGGCTCTCGGCCGCCGCGATCATCGCATCTGCTAGTTGCGATCGCGCTACTGGATCCGACACGTTGAGCGGACCCCCGACACCATGAAGCGGACTCCCACCACGTTGTTGGTTCTCCGCCTTCTTGAAGAAGGGCAGCACGCTGTCCCAGTCCCAGCCAGCGCAACCCCGTTGACGCCAGTCGTTGTAGTCCTGAGGGTGGCCGCGCATGTAGACCATCCCGTTGATGGAGGACGTGCCGCCAAGCGTCTTGCCGCGCGGCACATAGATACGCCGGTTGTCGAATTGGGGTTGCGGCGCACTCTCGAATTTCCAGTTCACTCGTTCATCCACGTAGGTCCTGGCGAACCCGAGCGGGATGTGAATCCACGGGTTTGTATCAGGCGGGCCGGCCTCAAGAAGCAACACGCGATGCCGCCCGCTTTCCGACAGCCGGGCAGCGACCACGGCCCCAGCGGAGCCTGCGCCGGAAACGATAAAGTCGAACGTTTCGTTGCCGTTGCTCGCGATCATCCGTCCCCGAGGTGCGCATGGGATCCTAGTTCAAGCATCAGGCCATGTGCCTGCGCAAGTGCGCTCCTCCTGCAGCGTCGACTTGAACCTAGAAGATTTCCACCCGGCACCGCCATGCAGCAGCGCGGCATTGGTCCGCGGTTCAAGATCGAACAGCGCCAGACGCCCGTTCACCGGTTCTGCGCCTTGAGGAAGCGTGCGCTCCTGCCCTTCCCTTCACGTGGGGATCAGGGCAGGCAAGGGGTGTGGATCGGGCCGTCATTGTCCCAGCCTCTGCTTCGGAGGGACGAGGACCACACGCGTGATCGACGCAAGGACCGGGGCA
>Ga0075425_100001301_pt1 | contig 24331 bp, 18 predicted proteins | sample SoiMethybrSBSTD4_FD_75300 | JGI IMG/M metagenome (GOLD analysis project Ga0075425, IMG submission 75300) | Bulk soil microbial communities from a Populus tree surrounding site in Tennessee, USA - Soil MetaG P. TD hybrid SBSTD4 | ecosystem: Environmental > Terrestrial > Soil > Tree plantation...
CAATGCTGGACTACGTCGTGCAGTTGACTAAAGACGCCACAAAAATTTCCAAATGTGACCACCAGAAACTGCGCGATGCTGGCTTCGATGACAAAGCTATCCTGCAGATCACGCTCATCGCATCCTGGTTCAACTACATCAATCGGGTTGCAGATTCCCTGGGGGTAGGGCGCGATTAGAACCACATGAGACGTCGTTTGTTTTTCTTGTTGGGACCGCTTGCTGTAGTAGCTACCGCGTTGTACGTCGGCCACGCGCATCTTTCGGCAGACCAGACGCCACCTCCTAAACCTTCACGGGAAGACGCCTATCGAGCGAACAACATCGGCGTCGCTCTGCTCGAGCAATTCAAGTACAAGGAAGCGGCCGAAGAATTCCGACAGGCTTTGAAGGCTGAGCCCACGCTCACCCTGGCCAGAATAAATCTGGGTATTGCTCTCTATAATCTTCCTGACCTCGGTGGCGCTCTGCGAGAACTAAACGCCGCAGTCGACACCCTGCCGGCTTCACCACAAGTTCATTACATGCTAGGGCTGATCGCGAAGTCGCAAAATCGGACCGTCGAAGGCATCGCGGAATTTCAACGAGCGCTTCAGATTGATCCTCGCGATCCGGGAGCTAACATCAACCTGGGCCAGCTCCTGATGCAGCAGCGAAAGTACCCTGAAGCGATCGCCGCGTTTCGGGCTGCTCTTGCAAGCGAGGTTTACAACGTTACGGCTACATACAACCTGGCGACGGCGTTGATTCGCTCCGGCGACCGTTCGGAGGGCCAGGTGATGATGCAGAGGTTTCAATCGCTTCGCACTAAGGCCTATGCCACCACGATCGGACAGGGCTATCTCGAACAGGGTCGTTATTCGGAGGCGATAGCGTCGACTGGCGCAGAGCCGGGGCTCGTCGACACAGCGACTCCCGACGTGACCTTCACCGATGCAACATCAACCGTGTTGGCGAAGGAAAGAACCGCTGAGCCCAGAGAGTTCAACCGGAGCCCGTTTGATCAGACCTATAAAGTCGGCGACATCAATGAACCAGTAAAACAGCAGATCGTCGGAGCGCTTGTCGGCGGCGAAGTTCTTTTTGACTTCGACTCCGATGGCGACATGGATCTATTGGATGTAGGCAGCCGAGGGCTGACACTTTATCGAAACGATGGCGGCAAGCTCATCGACGTGACGAGTCAATCCGGCATTCCACAATCATTGACTAACGTCATCACCGCCGTGGCGGGTGACTACGATAATGACGGGAAACCCGATCTTCTGCTGATTAACTACGGCCGTTTGGTGATCTATCACAACGACGGCAACGGAAAGTTCTCAGACAAAACAACTGTCGCCGATATACCTGCCTACCCCTACCTCGCACTTTCAGCGGCTTTCGTCGATGTTGACCACGACGGGGACCTTGACATATTCGTACCCGGCTTTGTCGATCTCACGAGAGCACTCGCAGGCGATCCAAATAAAACGCTTTCATTTCCTAACGATTTTCCGGCTGCGCCAAACCTCCTGTTGCGTAACGATGGTAACGGCAAGTTCACCGATATCACGGCTGCGGCGATGGTCGGTGGTTCCGGCGGGCACGCGGTCGGTGTAGTTCCCACCGACTACGACAACCACCGCGACATCGACCTGCTTGTGGTGAATTATGGCGCAGCTGCGACGCTTTTTAGCAATCAACGCGACGGCACGTTTCGCGATGTCGCAAGCGAAGTCTCGTTGAACGTAAAAGGAAAGGTCACTTGTGTCGCCGCAGGGGACGTGAACAAAGACGACTTTACCGATTTCTTTTTCGGAATAGCAGACGGACCCGGCATCTTTGCAATGAGCGACGGAAAAGGCCACTTCGTTACAACACCTGCTCCAGGCGCATCGGAAGGAGCCGTCTCTGCGCAATTTCTTGACTATGACAATGATGGTTTGCTCGACCTGGTGCTGTTCCAGAAACAAGGCGCTTGTGTTCTGCGCAACCTCGGAACAGGGTGGGTTGACACCACCAAGCGCGCTGTCTCTCCCGATCTTCTCAAAACGCGCTCTACCGGCGGCACATCCCCATCACGTGGATTTGCTTCAGGGGACATCGACGGCGATGGCGATACGGACTTGATTGTCGGCCTCGCGACAGGCGATCTGAGAATTGCGCGAAACGACGGCGGCAACCGGAACCGATCGTTGAAGGTGCAACTGACGAGCAGGGTCAGCAATCGAAGCGCAGTCGGCGCCAAGATAGAAGTTCGCGCCGGAAGCCTCAAACAAAAGCTTGAGACTTATTCGACCAATCCCGCCCCCGCTCCCGCAGACATAATCTTCGGGCTCGACAAACGCGGCGACGCGGACGCTGTACGTATCCTGTGGCCGGCGGGAATTGTTCAAGCAGAGACCCAAACTGAGGGCGGGAAATCAATCGGGTCCCTCAACGTCTTTCGCGTCACCGAAATTGATCGCAAGGCGTCGTCGTGCCCTTATCTGTACACCTGGAACGGCGAACGGTTCGAGTTCGTGACCGATTTTATGGGTGGCGGTGAGATGGGCTATTTGGAAGCACCAGGCGTGCGCAATCACCCTGATCCCGATGAGTACGTTCGTATTCGGGACGACCAACTCAAGGAGCGCGACGGTCGCTACGAACTGCGTGTGACCAATGAGCTTGAAGAGGCACTCTACGTTGACTGCCTCCAATTGATCGCGATTGACCATCCCTCGGAGATCGAAGTTTATCCGAACGAGGGCATGACTGATCCGCCGCGTCAGTTCAGGCTTTTTACAACTCGGAACGCTCATCCGCCTAAGCTCGCCATCGACGATCACCAGCGCGACGTCACCGCACGCATTGCAAAGCTCGATCGGCAATATCCAGACGATTTCGAACTGCACAGGATTCGCGGCTATGCCGCCTCACATACTCTAACTATCGATTTGGGCGAGCCATCGAAAGGTAGAACGCTGTTGTTGCTCACCGGCTGGACCGATTACGCATTTTCGAGCGACAACCTTGCGGCCGCTCAAGGCGGTCTGAGCTTGAGGCCACCCGAACTTCAGGTGAAGGACTCTCGAGGTCAATGGCGGACCGCTATTGCTGACATCGGCATTCCGGTGGGGCGGCCTCAAACTATCGTTCTCGACCTGACAGGCAAGTTCTCGACCGGCAGCCGCGAGGTTCGCATCGTGACGAACATGCGAATTTACTGGGACCAGATTCTCGTCGACAATTCGAGCAACAGCGGGCCCGTGAAAATGAGTCGCATGAACCCGGCGACCGCCGACCTTCATTGGAGGGGATTCTCTGCGGAAATCTCGCCAGATGGGCAGGAGCCGTTCAGCTATGCGTACGATCGCGTGACCTCCAACTCGCCGTGGAAGATAATGCCCGGCCGCTATACCAGAGAAGGTGATATCAGAGAATTGCTCGCACGCACCGATGATATGTTCGTGGTTTCAATGCCGGGTGACGAGATATCCCTTTCATTCGATGCGAGGAAGCTGCGATCGATTCCCAAAGGGTGGCGACGGACCTTTTTGCTTTACTCCAATGGCTTCAGCAAAGAGATGGACATCAATTCGGCGAGCCCCGATCTAGTCGCGCCGTTGCCGTTTCATGCGATGAAGAATTATCCGTACTCCGAACGAGAGTCGTATCCTATGACTCGTGCGCATCTCACGTACCTTGAGCGCTACAATACTCGTTTGATTCGATCAACGCTGCCGCCGATTTATTCTTCACCAACAAGATAATGGTAGAGTGAGCCAGGTTGGAAGGACTCTAATGGAACACAACCGCTACTCAGTTGCAGCTTGTCAGACTGATCTCCCAAATCCGACAGAACGACGCCAGATGCGCGCCAACACCGACCGCATGCTCTCAATGATTGACTCGGCGGTAGCAGGAAGTGCTCCTTTCCTGCCAGTCAAGCTGATCGTGTTTCCTGAGTTCGCCCATGCGGCGCCGGTATTTGAAACCGTATCTGATTTGCTTGAGAAACTCGCCGTCGAGATTCCTAATGAACATACCGAGCGCATCGAGCTGAAGGCTCGTGAGCACGGCGTCTATGTTCAAACAGGGTCGATGTTGGAGCGCGATCCGAAATGGCCCGGTCGCGTCTTCAACGCGACGTGTTTGATTGGTCCAGAAGGCTTGCTCTACAAATATCGCAAAGTGAACACCTGGATCCCATACGAAGTTCACTCGAGCCCTCACGATCTTGCAGGCTATGACGAGCCGCTGTTCCCGGTAGCCGATACTCCGATCGGGCGCATCGGTTGTGCGATATGTTACGACTGGCTGTTTCCGGAAGCGATTCGACAACTGGCCGCCAACGGCGCCGAAGTGCTGGTGCGTATTTCTGCTTACATGGATCCCTGGGGCGCCACCGAGCCGATGGACTGGTGGACAGTAGTAAATCGCTGCCGCGCAATCGAGAACATCGCTTACGTAGTCGGCGCGAACCAGGGCGCGAGCTTGAAAGCGTATCCACCATACTCGTGGCCGGGGGGAAGTCAGGTGGTCGATTACGATGGCCGGCTGATCGCACAAGCATCCCCCGGTCCCGGCGAGCGGATCGTCGTAGCGCCTATAGACATCACCGCGCTTCGTCACGAGCGTGCAAGCAGGCGGGGACATCACATGCTCGCACATTTACGGACCGAGGCTTATCCCGTCTACTCGAGCCATGTTTACCCGCCGACGCTCGATGAGGACGCCGCAGCCGTGCTATCTTACGAGCGCAATAACGAACGGATCGATGAAACCAAGCGACGTTTCCCGATCTCAAGTCGTTGACACGTTCCTGTCGGGAAACAAACCGGGGTCTTTCAAAAGGACACAACCAACCACATCGCCCGCGGTTGTCTAAAAGTCTTCGAGGCGCGAGTATGAAAACCCAAAGAAACTGGCCGCCACTTTCAGCCCTGCTCCTGATCGGGGTAATGGCATCTGTCGTCGTAGCGCAAGAACCAGCAGTCGTGTTAAGCGGTACCGAATTGACACGCGTCGTGCCGACGAGCTTTTATTTCGAAGGCCAGAGCGCACCGACCCAGATGCGCAACTCGGCAGCCGCGCGGTTCGGGCAGAAACGTTATGTCATTGCTGGACTCGTCGACACGTCGGGGTATTCAAGCGGAGTGCGAGAGAAGTATCAGGGCTTTCTCATCACCGATTCGACAATCACTATCGGGGACAAGAAACTGGTCGCTGGAGCATATGGGTTCGGTTTCTCCGACGACGCGAAGTTCAACGTGTTCGACGTAGGCGGCGAGCTTGTAATATCGGCCAGCGCGACAAAAGACGCAGCGATGCGGCGGCCCAGACCCTTAATGATGGCGATCGAGGAGGGTGCCCTTCGTCTTTACGCAGGGCGTACCTACGTAGTTATCGCGGCGAAGTAGGAACCTGATCGGTTTCTCCGATCGATGCGGTTATCTCTCAAAATTTAGTATCGTTCGCCCATCCTGACATTCTTCATCTGGTGGGATGTCCGACGGAACTATCCTTTATTAGCTTGGTTGTGCGGAGGACAAGATGAGCATGCGAGAAGCTTCCGGCGCAATAACCAGGTTTCTAGTCGCTGGCTATTTTGCGCTCCTTGTCAACAGCTCTTACTTAGCTGCGTACGCCGATCCTACCATTTTCTATTTCGGCAACGTTGCTATTCACCTGTTGCTGGGTGTCGTTCTCACCATCGCCTTTGCGCCTTACGCTTTCAGGCGGTTCAAGGGATTCTCGATGGCGATGAAGTCTGCGACGCTGATGCTCACGGCCAGCGCTGCACTGGGGCTGTTCATGATGCGCTACGGTGCCACCCGTGAGTATCGCTGGGCTCTTTATGCGCACATTTGTCTGGCAATCGCTGGATCGATTCCGCTGCTGCTGGTCATCTTTCAAAATCTGCGCAGTTATTCTACTTCACGGCAAAAATCTTTCATCTACGTTGCGATCGGCTGTCTCGTCTTTCTCTTTCCTGTTGCCTCGACCGCCTACAACCGTTATGCGGCCCAGGTCCGAAATAAAATCATCAACCCGGACAATGTTCCTTTGGCGATGGACGGCGAAGGAGCAGGACCGACCAGCGCGTTCTTTCCTTCATCGGCCGAAACCAACGTAGGAGGCACGATACCGTCGACATTCTTCATGACCAGCAAGGAATGCGCACGGTGTCACAAAGACATCTACGATCAGTTCAACGGCTCGGCGCATCATTTCGGATCGTTCAACAACCAGTGGTACAGAAAATCCATCGAGTACATGCAGGATGTCATCGGCACGAAGCCGTCGAAGTGGTGCGCCGGCTGTCACGATCACGCCGTGTTTTTCAACGGCCGGTTTGATCGTCCAATCAAAGAGCAGATTGACACTCCCGAAGCGCAAAACGGATTGGGCTGCACGTCGTGCCATTCAATAGTGCACGTCAAGAGTACGATGGGTCAGGGGGACTTCACGATCGAGTATCCTCCGATGCACGACCTGGCCGTCAGCGACAACAAGCTGCTGCGATGGACGCACGATTACCTGCTGTACATCGACCCCAAGCCTCATCGCGAAACGTTCTTGAAGAGCTTTCACACGACACAGACTCCCGAGTTTTGTTCAAGTTGTCACAAAGTTCATCTGGATGTGCCGGTGAATAACTATCGATGGTTCCGGGGCTTCAACGAGTACGACAACTGGCAGGCATCCGGCGTGTCGGGTGAGGGCGCGCGATCGTTTTATTATCCCCCAAAATCACAAAAGTGCGCCGACTGCCATATGCCTCTGGTGGCGTCCCAGGATCCCGCAGCCCAGGACGGCAAGGTGCACTCGCATCGCTTCCCAGGCGCAAACACCGCGGTGCCGTATGTCAATCACGATGATGTGCAACTGAAGACGACTCAAGACTTCCTTCGCGACGGGCAAGTGTCGATTGACATCTTTGGCATGGCTCGCACCGCCGCGACGGCGCCGCAAAACGAAAAGAAACCGACAGGTCAGGAAGAGCCCCAACTGGCCAGCACATTCGCAATCGGCGAAGAGTCTTCGAACTTTGGCGCCGGGAAGGCTTTTATTTCCGAACCTGTCGAAGTGATAGCGCCGCTCGATAAAGTGGATGCGACGGTTCGTCGAGGCGACTCCGTCCGCATCGAGGTCGTCGTGCGAACCCGCAAGGTCGGACACTTCTTTCCGGGCGGCACTGTCGACGCCTTTGACGTGTGGGTCGAGCTGGAAGCCATCGACGAGAAAGGACAGAAGATATTTCACAGCGGCGAAGTCGCAGACGGCGGGCGTGGTCCTGTCGAAACCGGCGCACACTTCTACCGCAGTCTTCAACTGGACGAACACGGTAACCCGATCAACAAGCGCAATGCGTGGATGACACGATCCGTCGCTTATGTGCGGTTGGTTGCGCCGGGCGCCGCGGATACGATTCATTACAGGTTGAACATCCCTGAAAACTGCGGCGACCGAATCTACCTCAAAGCAAAAGTCAACTATCGCAAGTTTGCGTGGTGGAACACCCAGTGGGCATTCGCGGGTGTTCGCGACTCCGCGGACAAAAACGTCTCGCCGACGTCGAGCTACGACGACGGCAAGTGGGTATTCACAGGGGATACATCCACTGTATCGGGACAGATCAAAGCTATTCCTGATATCCCCATAACGGTGATGTCGTATCAGGAAACGTCGCTAAAGGTCATCCCTCGCGGTGCGCCACTTCCACAAACAAAACCATTCCTCGATAAGTCAGTGCGCGAGCGTTGGAACGACTACGGCATTGGGTTGCTTTTGCAGGGAGACTTGAAGGGAGCGGAAGCGGCCTTCTCGAAAGTTACCGAGATGGAACCCGAATACGCCGACGGCTGGGTCAACATCGCCAGAGCGCAGATTCAAGAAGGCAACATGGAGGAAGCCGAGCGAACCTTGCGCAAAGCCCTGGAGGTCGATCCGAATCTGGCTAAGACCCATTTCTTCCTCGGAACAGCGCTGTGGAGGTTGGGACGATATGATGAAGCAATTGCTGAGTCTCGCATCGCCGCCTCGAAGTACCCGCGCGATCGCGTAGTGCTGAATCAAATCGGTCGGGTATTGTTCCAAAACCGACAATACAATGAGGCAATCGACGAGCTTCAGAAGGTGCTCAAGATTGATGCCGAAGACTTGCAGGCTCACTACAATTTGATGCTGTGCTATCAGGGACTGGCTAAGTCCGATCTGGCCGCGCGCGAGCAGGCATTGTACAAACGCTTTAAGGCAGATGAGTCAGCGCAATTCATCACCGGTCCTTACCGGCAGCTTCATCCGGATGATAACAACGAGCGCCAGCAGATTCACGAACATGGTTCTGTAGCGCTCTCGGGGTCTCAGAAGAACCAAAAGTACACGGCCCGAAGCGAGGGGCGCGACCATCGGATTCAAAGCCGGACCAGGTAAGGCGCAAACTGCAAACAGCGCAAGTTGGTGCAACATGACTTTGATGACAAGAACCGTTGTGAGTTGTGGTTTAATCGTTCTACTGCTGTGCGCGGTGTCTTGTGGAACTGCTCAATCAGCAAAGAATTCATCGAACGCCGAACAGAAGGTGGCCGATCAAGGACCATCTGATCAATCTTCAGCTCAGTCCGAGCCTGCGACCCCAACCGATGCGCCACGGTATTCCGGTCCTATCCAGCTCGTTGATGCGACTCTGCAGGCGGGTATTCACTTCAAGCATAACAGCGGAGCGTTCGGCAAAAAGTACCTGCCTGAAACGCTCGGCTCGGGCTGCGCCTTTCTCGATTACGATAACGACGGCTGGCAGGACATCCTGCTAATCAACTCGACCCGCTGGCCGGGGCAAGCGGGCGCCAAGTCTTACCCTGCTCTGTATCACAACAACCAAAACGGGACGTTCACCGACGTGACCAGAGAGGCGGGGCTCGCAGTCGAGATGTACGGTCTGGGGTGCGCGGTAGCAGATTATGACAACGACGGCTTCGACGATATTTACGTTACTTGTCTCGGAGCGAACCATCTGTTCAGAAATCTTGGATCCGGCAAGTTTCAGGAAGTGACCAAAAGCGCAGGTGTAGGCGATGCCTCCTTTTCCACAAGTGCCATCTGGTTCGACTACGACAAAGATGGGAAACTCGATTTGTTCGTATGTAACTATGTCGAATGGTCTATTGATAACGACCTTTTCTGCACTCTCGACGGTAAAAACAAATCCTACTGCACACCGGAGTCATACAAGGGTCAAAGCTCAACGCTTTATCACAACCGAGGAGACGGAACGTTTGAGAATGTGACGAAACGCGCCGGGCTGTATGATCCTGCCAGCAAATCACTCGGCGTAGCGATGCTCGATTACGACAATGACGGTTGGCCGGACCTGTTCGTAGCTAACGACACCCAGCCAAATAAGCTTTATCACAACAACGGCGATGGGACCTTCACCGACAACGCGATGACTGCCGGCGTTGCTTTCAGCGAGGCCGGAGTTGCCCGAGCGGGTATGGGAGTCGACGCCGCTGACTATGATGGCTCTGGCAGGCAGAGCATTGTGATCGGAAACTTCTCAAACGAAATGATGGCGCTCTATCACAACGAAGGCACAGGCCTGTTCATCGATGAAGCTCCAACTTCGACGATAGGCAAGTCGTCGCTGCTCACGCTTACCTTCGGCTGTTTCTTCTTCGACTATGATCTTGACGGTTTGCCTGACATCTTTGCGGCGAACGGCCACGTCTCTGACGATATCAGCGCAGTGCAGGAAAAAGTTAAGTATGCCCAGCCGCCGCATTTGTTTCACAACCTGGGTAAAAGGCGATTCGAAGAAGTGAATTCGAAGCTCGGTCGGGCACTACAGCAAGCGGTGGTCGCCAGAGGCGTCGCCTACGGTGATTTCGACAATGATGGCGATCTGGATGTTCTGATCACCTCTAACAATGGGCGAGCCCGATTGCTCCGCAACGATGGCGGCAACCAGAACAATCTCGTGCGTATAAAAACTGCCGGCATCACATCGAATCGAGACGGCATCGGGGCGAAAGTTACCCTAAAACTCCAGAATCAAGCTAAACTCTGGGGTTTTGTGAAGAGCGGATCGAGCTATTGCTCTCAGAACGAGTTGCCGTTGACCTTTGGGCTCGGTAAGGCGGATAAGATCTCAAGCATAGAAGTCGTCTGGCCCAGCGGCCGAGTAGATGTAGCAGCCGACGTCACCGCGAATCAATCCATTACCATTCAAGAGGGCGTAGGAATCGTCGCCGCCAATCCGATTGTTTTTGTACGGCCACAGGTCAGCGCGCCGCAACCCTGACGCGATCGAGTCGACCGATGTCTCCGGGGTGCGATTATCAGTAATACTCAACTGCTACCAATCCCACCAACGCATTGGTGGGATTTGCAAGAAATGTTGAGTCTGACTTTTAATCACACCCCTTAGGAACACCCTTTAGTTTTTTGTGCGATTAGACGCTGACAGCAGGCGACCTCAAGATGTATAGTGCGACTTCGATTCATAAGTACAAACTTCTGTCTCCAACTTCAATAAGATCGCTGCTTAAAAAGGGGCTGAGAACATGACCCTGACGCTTGTCGACTGGATCATCATGCTCGTGTACTTCGTCTTTGTGCTTGGCATTGGTTTCGCTCTGAAGCGTTACATGAAGACGAGCACCGATTTCTTCCTTTCCGGACGCTCTATCGCCGCCTGGATCACCGGGCTGGCTTTTATCTCCGCGAACCTCGGAGCGCAAGAGGTCATCGGGATGGGAGCGTCAGGAGCGAAGTACGGAATAGCGACTAGCCACTTTTATTGGGTCGGCGCAATTCCGGCGATGGTGTTTGTAGGCGTTTTCATGATGCCGTTCTACTACGGCTCGCGCGCAAGGTCGGTTCCCGAGTACTTGAAGCTGCGCTTCGATGAGAAGACGCGCGGATTGAACGCACTCTCCTTCGCGGCGATGACAATCTTTTCGTCTGGAATCTCGATGTACGCAATGGGTCTGTTACTTCAGACGCTTTTAGGTTGGGATTTCAGTTTCAGCGTCTTGATTTCGGCAGTGATTGTGCTCCTATACATTTCTCTCGGTGGACTTACATCAGCGATCTATAACGAGGTGCTTCAATTTTTTCTGATCGTGCTCGGATTTCTTCCGCTGGTTTTTCTCGGACTTAAAGACGCGGGCGGATGGTCGGGTCTGCAGTCAAGGCTGGGGGTCGTAGCAACCCAGAACGGATTCGCGTCCGGCGCGTGGAGCGAGTCGTGGAAGTTCATGGATAGTCCGTCGTCCAATCCAATGGGAGTCGAATGGTTCGGGATGGTGATGGGTCTTGGATTCGTACTGTCTTTTGGGTATTGGTGCACCGATTTTCTGGTAGTACAAAGGGCAATGGCGGCCGATTCTATGTCAGCGGCACGCCGAACGCCGCTGATCGCCGCGATACCAAAAATGTTCTTTCCGTTCCTGGTGATCCTGCCGGGAATGATCGCCATCGCGCTCACGTATAAAGCCGGTGGGAGCGGTTTCGCGCTGCCCAAAAAACCTGATGGCACTTTCAATTACGATATGGCCATACCGATGATGCTGGGACACTATTTTCCGTCGGGCATGTTAGGACTTGGACTCACAGCGTTGATGGCTAGTTTCATGTCAGGCATGGCAGGCAATGTTACGGCATTCAATACTGTTTGGACCTACGATATCTATCAGACCTACATCAGACGCGGAGCCAGCGACAAGCATTATTTGTGGATGGGAAGAATGTCGACCGTATTTGGCATAGCGGTTTCAGTAGCGGCTGCATATGTGGCGACACGCTTCAACAACATCATGGACATGCTCCAGTTGGTGTTCGCGTTCGTCAACGCTCCGCTGTTCGCGACCTTCTTGCTGGGAATGTTCTGGAAGCGAGCCACCGGGCACGGCGCATTCGTTGGGTTGTTATCTGGCACGATCGCCGCAGCGTTGCATCACGGATTGACTTTGCCATTGCACGCGGTTGCCGGAGTCAAGGGCGGCTGGTTCGGCGCAAGACACATCTATCCGAGTGAAATGGCGCAGAATTTCTGGACGGCTATCTTTGCGTGGAGTACTTGTTTTGCGGTGACAATCATTGTGAGCCTGCTTACCAAGCCGCGCGAGGAGAAAGAGCTTGTAGGTCTGGTCTACTCGTTGACGGAGCGGCCTAAAGAAACTCATCTTGCATGGTATCAGCGCCCGGCGGTTCTCGGACTAATCGTGCTGTTGATGACGCTGGTGCTAAACATCATCTTCTGGTGAGAATATCTCGTGGATTCCGTTTTCAGCGCACGGAGTCAGAGCGAACGCCGGCCGCGAAACTACTGCATAGTCTACGAACACATAAGAGGGAGCGATGGGACTCGACATTAGATTGCCGATCGGTTTGATGTTTTCGCTGTTCGGAGTGGTATTACTGGTATATGGGCTTGTTAGCGACAAGTCGCTCTATCAGCGCTCCCTCGGAATCAACGTTAACGTCGACTGGGGCGCGGTGTTACTGGTCTTTGGAGTTGTTATGTTATGGCTCGGGCGCAGAAACCGGGCGGAGCCTCAGCCTGCGGATACAAATCCCGCAGATCAAATATTAACGAAAGACCCCGATCACGTCGATCAACGCGGCAAATCATGATTGCTTCTCGACGCGCTGTCTCGTTGCCTCGCAACCGACGAATCGCCGATTTCCATCGCCGGGTGCGAAGCCTGTTGGGCCGAGGATTTGAGAATGAGTGCAGGTGACCCCAGACAGAAGGGTAATTATTCTCGTTCTTTATCCGGTTGAGCAATTTGCGCCAAAGCATGTGCCAACTGATCTGTTTTGAATCCAAACGGTCCTGCGGCGCTCTTAAACGCGACACGCCCATTCTTGTCGATAATGTAGAGCCGGTCGGGCCACGCAGTGTAGGCAATCTCGGTTGAGTTCTCTATCCCATCAACAAGCGCGGGAAACTCAATTCCCAAATTGGTTGAACACGTCCCGGCGAGCTTAACGCGTTCTTCATAGGCTCGAGGATTCTCGTTTACGATACCCTCTTTATCGTTGCTCTCCAGCCGCCAACCGTCGCTCGCGTGCGCTTCCCGAATGTAAACCAGGAAGAACTCCGCTCGATCCGCATACTTACGATGGAGCTCATTGAGCGCGGGAACCTCCCGTCGAAAAGGTGGTCACGTGTAGCTGCCAAAGACTAAGACTACCGGCCTCTGGCCTCTCGACGCAGAGAGTCGCACCGATGATCCTCCATCGTATCGATCTAACGAGAAATCCGGAGCCTCATCACCGATTTTGAGCTTACCCTCTCTGGCACTGAGCCACATTGGCTTAAACGGAACAATCATGAACAAGAAACCAGGAGTCTTCGACATTGCCGTACTAAAGAGATCCGGGCTTTGGCTCATCGTAAAGTAGAATCCGACGATTAGAGCGGAGTACGTTACGAAGAGTATGGAAGATGACACCAAAGTGATTTTTAATCCTCTTCTCATATAGGCCCCGTTGGACTGAGTTGTTAGGCAGTGCGTGGATAGTATCAAAGAAGGTTGCGGTCTCAAAAGGAGCTAAGCGGCGTCTATGCCTATTTCAACAACGATGGCCGGGGGACACGCTCTTAAGAACGCGCTCAGGCTGAAGGATCTCTGCCAATAACGCTCTATGATGGGCGCAAGCTTCTAAACGTAATTGAATAGCGAAGCTCATTGACTCGCAGAATGCTGTGCTCCCACTGGCTGCGAACTGGTCCTTCAAGCAGGTAAGCCGATCGCTGCTGCGCAAAAAGATTTACACGCTGCCAGACTGCTCTACCTTTTTGATCTTTGACTTCTCCAACCAACCGACGCCGAAAACGCAAGATGCAAGGCTCTAAGAGCGATATACCAACAACTCGATCGAATACCGGTTTATCGCGATGCCAGCCTATGCCGGCTCCGGAGCGATATTCAGTCACGAGGACTTGTTGCAGCGATTCAGCTTCGATCTGCGCGAACGATCCAGCACGCAATCGAAGACCAAGAAGAAAGTCAGGAATGTCCTCAGCCTTCTTTAGCTCACCGCGCCCCGTGTATTCGTAACGCCAGCCGAACGAAACAATCCTCCGTTTGCCGAGATAACCATGAAACTCGAACTCACGAAATGGAAGTGTCCTTATGTGCTCGAGCAAAGTGGATTCTTCCGAGGCGTCGATAAACCCAGGCTGATACTTAAGCCCTTGAAGTGCCTCCAGGCCATCTTCATTTTCCGATATGTCGAACAGGAAGTTTGTTTGCACAGACTGAAATAACCTCCACCGTTAATATTACGTTTCCGCTGCATTCAGAGCCAGAAAGCTCACTTTTTGATTGTTGGGATGGAGGGTGATTAGAGTTGGCAGTTCGGTTCGTGCTCGTGCGGTTCGGTTCGATGTCGGCTTCTTTGAGTGTGGTCCTTTATTAATGGTTGGCTTATCCTGCGGACCCGAGGGCGCTCCAGCTTTTTGAACCGGCAGATCGGAAATTGCCTCGGGCCAGACAAGCCGGGGCGAAAACCAAGAACCAAACAAGCGTCGCTACGGTAACGCTGAAGTGTTGTATCTCCATACTCACCTCGTCCCGATTAGCCCACGCGTCCCTTCAGGAATATGCCTCTTCGACATTCCGGCTGCGGCGCCGAAACCCAGACACTTGACCTCGGAAAACTCCTTCCCGAGTCTGCTCAGCGTTAAGTTCTACGTGCCCACTCCGCCTGAGGAAATTCGAGAAGCACCAATTCAAAGGCAGGCCCGAAAAGTGTGTGCGAAGCTCCCTGTCGAAAGTGAACGCGTCAGCGCGTATGCCACAAAGCTCTTGCCAACGCTAGCTGGGCTCATGAATATCTGCCAAAAGTCGAAAGAAATTCGCGAGGTCGGATCTTCCCTGAGTAAAGAATCAACAACTTGAGATTGGCTCGCCCGTTGCCCATGTTAGAGGTTCCGAACTCGAAGGAGGAAACCGGAGAGATGGCCAATCGATCGATGAACTTTCTTACAGACCGCTTATTTGCGATAGCGTTGACAGTTTATCGCTTCAGCACCATTTCCTAAGAAGGATTGAACTTGAGCAACGCATTCGAAATTGCCGGCGACGTAAGCCTCTTCGGACTTCGCGCTTTAACCGACGTGTTTCGTCGACCGTTCGAAGGCGACCAACTCCGCCGCCAGCTCGCCGAGGTAGGTTCGAAATCTCTTCCTCTTGTCGTCGCTTCAGGCTTCGCGCTTGGGGCAGTGTTGACGCTGCACACCCGCAGCACGCTGGTCACCTTTGGCGCTACCGCGTGGATTCCAACGGTGCAGGCACTTGCTTTCTTTGTTGAGATTGGTCCGCTGGTGACGGGCTTGTTAGTCGCCGGCCGAGTTGGGTCCGGAATCGGCGCGGTCCTATCAAACATGAGAGCTACTGAGCAGATCGACGCTATCGAATCGCTATCAATCGACTCCTTCAAATATCTCGTCGTCCCGCGGATCGTCGCATGCACGATCGCGATGCCCCATCTTGACGCTTTTCCTGGATTTCTCCGGTGTTCTAGGAGGGTTTCTCTCCGAGTATGCGATGTCGCGGCTTTCTTTTTCGCTATACATCTCGCGTTCATTCGCTTCCTTCGAGTGGTCGAATTTCTACGCGCCCACTCTGAAGACGGCAGTCTTTGGATTCGCCATCGGAACTATATCTGCGTTCCTTGGCTACACGACGAATGAGAGCGAAGCGCCATATCCGTAATGCAGTATCGCTGCAGATAATCTGCTCGCCTTTGTCGCGTCGATGGGGTTCGGCTGTGATCAATGCCCGTTGTCTTTGAACCAGCCGAGCCAGAAACTTTGACTACACCCCTTCCTGCTGCGAGCGTGGACGCCACTGAAAATGATCAGCTATAGTGCACGGATCTTCCTGGCAAAAGCTGAGGCCTAGAACGCGCAAAAGTTTCGTTGAAGCGCCAGCGGCAAATCCCCGACAGGAACAAGAGTTTGAGCGATTGGGCAGCGGCCGAACACATCGCATCAATGTCCGTCTTGTAGCCGCTACTCATCGCGATTTGGCCCACTTGGTCACGCGCAATGAATTCCGCAGCGATCTTTACTATCGGCTGAACGTATTTCCTGTCCATGTCCCGCCGCTGCGGGAGCGCCAGGATGACATATGTCAGCTTGTCCTGCACTTCGTAAGTGTATTCTCGAGACGCATGGGGAAGCCGATTGAGCGAATATCAAGAACAACAATGAATGCATTCCTGGAACACCATTGGCCCGGAAACGTGCGGGAGCTCCAGAACCTCGTTGAACGCGCAGTTATCCGATCAGACAACGGAGTGCTTCCGAACCCCCTGTCGACATCACAGTCTTCTAGTTCTGGTTTGAAACTCGACGCGGAACCCTTAGTGATTGAAGAAGCCGGCCGGCGAACAGAGCCCAGAGTTATGCCTGAACCGGAGTCCTCGGATTCACTCGAGGTTATCCAACGTCTACATATTCTCCGAATCCTCGAGAGAACGGGCGGGGTGATCAGCGGACCCAGGGGCGCTGCAACAATCCTTGACATTCATCCCAACACACTCCGCAGTTTGATGAACAGGTTAGGGATTCGGCGAGCGACGGCCGCCGTTTAAGTGCAGCGAGTATCTCTGTAGTTTAGCCGGAAGAATTGCAGAATTGCACACCCGGCACCGAAGAGAATCACAGAATCGCACGCCCGTAGTCTTATGTTCGCTGCGTGAAGATCTCGGAGAAATACTGGCGTTTGCTGTAGAACACGATGAACCAGAGGATCGTCACAACAATGCCCGGCCCGATGCCAGCCGGATTCATGAATATGTGAAACAAAAGGATGTTTACGATCAGTGGGCCAAGTAGCACTAGAGCCAGAGGCACAAAACGATTTACGAGCAACAGTGCGCCACCCACGATTTGTAGCGCAGCAATTACCCAAAAGTAGTGCGACTCGACGAGCGCTTGCACAAACTGTCCGGCCATACCTGTAGGCATAGGCCCCGCGCTTAGAAAATTCAAAAAGCCATTGAGCCCAACCACTACGAATACTAGCCCCAGTAAGAGGCGCGCTATCAACACTACGATCTTCATTCGATTTTCCTTTCAAAACCAGTTTTACAATGAGCCTCGAATCTGAAACGTTGCCGATCCTTACTACTTTGACTTCTCAGCGTAGGTCAAAGCAAACCTGAGTTGTTCGCTGACATTTTTCGGTCCTTTCAATTGTCGTAGCAGCCTCCTGGTTACGTGCCGATACTGCTGGTGTTAAACTGCGAATATGACTGTCAACAAAAAGACGAAGAAGATGCAAAAACATTCCAAGTCTGGTCCAACAAACAAGGCAACGAACAAAAATGCCGGTGCCAAGAAAAAGAGAGCGATGGCCAGCGAAACTGCAAGGCAGAAACCATCCCTCGGGACCAAGCCTGTAAAGAAGAAGTCGTCTTTGAAAAACAAACCCTCGAAGAAGACATCTGCGACGAGCAAAACCTCACAGAAGAAACCATCTCTCAAGAGCAAACTTGCAAAGAAGCCGTCTCTGAGGAGCAAACCTGCACAGCAGCAAATCTCAAAGACAAAGAAAACACCGAAGAAAGCCGTGAAAAAGGAACTCGGCAATAGCAGAGTTAGGACCGTTAGTACGCTGACTCTGGATGAGAATCAGATGCTGGATGCTCCGGTGCTTTCGTCGGCTAGAATCTCCGGAGATTCCGCACAATCGGGAGATTTGCAGGGATTGACAGGCGTCGAAGGGGCGGATTCCGAAACTGTCGGGGAGTTGCTTGAAGAAGGAAATGCGTTTGAGGCAGGCGTCGTGCTGGGGGTCGAAGATGCCGATGATGCCGATTCGCAGCCCGTTCGAACGCATCAAGTACCGGAGGATGATGTCCCCGGCGAATACCTTGATAACGACTAGCGAGACGGGCCCTGGAAGACCAGCACCGTAATGTGATCAATCCAATGATGGCAGATCTTTGGCCGCTTAGTGATTGTCTGTCGGTACTTTGGAAGAAGAAATTTTGAAAAGCCCGCATGCAATCCGACTCTTTCTTCACACTTTCGCATCATCGGGTAATGAAGGAGAATTATGAATGATCAGGACGAAGGGAAACACTCGGCAATCCCGGGCGGCACACATACGGAGGTAGCGGTGCTCGCGGGCGGCTGTTTTTGGGGTGTCGAGGAAATTCTGCGCGACGTGCCCGGCGTAATTAATACCGACGTCGGCTACACCGGCGGCTGGCTCGAGAACCCGACCTACCACGATACGCATGACAGTAAGTCAGGGCATGCGGAAGCGATTCGGGTGACGTTCGATCCGACGGTGCTCAGTTACGAAGACTTGCTTGAGAATTGGTTCTTTAAGCTGCACGACCCGACCACGCTCAACCGGCAAGGCAACGATGTTGGCACGCAGTACCGCTCGGCAATTTTCCCTCAGACTCCCGAGCAAAGGATAACGGCCGAGCGAGTGAGGGCGCGTGTAGAGGAGTCAGGAAAGTGGAAGCGCCCAATCACAACCACCATTGAGCCTGCATCAACCTGGTATAGCGCCGAGGATTATCACCAGGACTACCTGCGCAAGCACCCTGGAGGATACACCTGCCACTTCATGCGCGAGTAGTTGACGGAGAACCATCCTCTTTCATAGCAGCGAGAATTTGAATTCAGGAAATATGCGCACGCTTACGGTGCATCTATCTTTCTGAGCTGGCGGTGTCCAATCTCAACTCGGCCGGCAAACCTTTTTCGATCTGTTCTTCACTGTTACACCTTTTACAACATAAGTTTTATTGATGAGGCATTGCAGGGCGACCAGTCTCACTTCCCGAGATGTCGTCCAGCTCGGCGATTGAATTCCTGGGCAGCTCCAGCCCTGCCGCCCGAAGATTCTCACGAAGATGTCCTACCGATGACGTTCCCGGAATCAACAGAATGTTCGGCGAACGATGAAGAAGCCATGCAAGCGCAACCTGCATCGGCGTAGCTTGCATCGATGCCGCCACACGATCGAGCACCGACGATTGTAATGTCGTGAATCCTCCCAACGGGAAGAACGGGACATAAGCAATGCCTTGATGCGCGAGATCATCGATGAAGGCGTCGTCACTTCGATTTGCCAGGTTGTAGAAGTTTTGGATGCATACGATGTCCGTTATCTTTTGAGCCTCCGCGAGCTGCGCGGGACTGACGTTGCTCAGACCGATGTGCTCAACCAATCCCTGATTCTTCAGTTCGGCAAGCACAGTCAGCGGTTCCTCGATGGAGCCTTCTGTTGGCTCGGTGAGCCCGCCGACTCGGAGGTTAACTACGTCGATTTTATCGAGCCCTAAATTCCTAAGATTGTCGTGAACCGCGTCGATGAGTTCCTGGCGCGAGAGCGCTTGTGGCCACGATTTGTCTGCAGCGCGCCGCGCACCCACCTTGGTTACGATTACCAAATCATCCGAATAAGGATGTAGCGCTTGTTTGATGATCTGGTTGGTTACGTGCGGACCGTAAAAATCGCTGGTGTCAATGTGGTTCACACCCGAGTCAACCGCCTCGCGCAAAACGGCAATTGCGGCATCGATGTCGCGTGGCGGTCCCCATACCCCAGGGCCGGCAAGCTGCATCGCCCCATAGCCCATTCGGTGCACATTCATCGTGGTGTTAGAAAATACAAAGTTGCCGCCAAGCTTCGATTGACTTGTCATTGTTTCTTTCTCCATTCCATGAAGGATACACCAGCGCGTCGCAGTTTAGCCGAGAGTATTCACGAATGTTCGGAGCTCCCCATTGCGGGAGGCGCTGAAGATCAAACAAACCGGCAACATCAATGAGAGACGCGTAATATTCAAACATTAAGAGTGTTTCGGTGCCTGGACAGGACCGCAGCCTTCTTGTTAGACCCACACACGCGCGTTACCGTCGATATCGACGCCGCGTGTCGCTCATAAGCGATAGACCACCACTCGAACCCTCAGGAGGAAACACCCGATGATCGTTGAAGCACAAGTAACCATCAACGGATCCAGGCCGGCGATCTGGGCGGCAATCACCGACATCGAGAACGCCTCGGAAACCATCAGCGGAATCGAAAACATTGAGGTTCTCGAAGAACCGGTGCACGGGCTCGTCGGACTAAGGTGGCGAGAGACCCGAATGCTCTTCGGCAAGCCAGCTACCGTAGAAAAATGGATCACTGATGCTGCTGAAAACGAATTCTATAAAACCAGAGCAGAAGACAACGGATTTGTATTCATAACCACCATGAGTATTTCAGAGAGCAGTGGCGGTGTAACGTTGACTAGTTCTCATGAGTCCAATCCTCAAAGTATTGTTGCAAAATTACAGTCGATCCCGATGGGGCTGCTGTTCAAGGGCGTGGTGAAAAAAGCGATCCTGCAAGACCTAAACGACATTAAGTCCGCAGTTGAACGGCAATGATCGATTTGGTCTCCAAACTACATTCAGCACAGTGCTCACATACCACCTGGAAAAGAAGGGCTGTTCAATCTTGTCAGGGGACTACCGCCCAACATGACATTTGAGAACGGCTTGATTATTGCAGAAGCTGATTACGTGATAGCTCATGGCAGTCACACCCGACCAAGGCGCGAACTGGATTGTCGTCGACCTAATTCCTATGAAGGACGGCATTTTCGAAGAGTACTGGGACGTGATTCAGGAATGAGGCTCCGAAAGAACAATCAAAGAGCGGGCTGCCCATGTTTGGCAAGGATTTCCCAAAAGAGTGATAATAAGGTGTCATGATGTCGTCCACACCGACTGGTGCAAATACGACTCCGATGCAGAAGGCGGCAGCGGACGCGGCTGTTCCTGCTATCGCAATTCCGATCACTCTTCGTATTAATGGCGAGGAGTATTCGCTGCGGCTCGATCCTCGCACCACCCTGCTTGACTGCCTCCGCGAGACGGTCACACTGACAGGCACAAAAAAAGGCTGCGATCATGGACAATGCGGCGCGTGCACTGTGCACGTAAACGGCCTGCGCGTGCTTTCGTGTCTGAGCTTCGCTGCTGTGCACGACGGGGACGAAATCACAACTATCGAGGGCCTGGGTACTCCTGACACGATGCATCCGATGCAGGAAGCATTCTTCACCCACGATGCCTATCAATGCGGTTATTGCACTTCAGGCCAGATCATGTCCGCGGTCGCATTGCTGAAGGAGCCCTGCGGCCCCGATGACGCTGAGGTAAAGGAGCTAATGAGCGGCAATATCTGTCGTTGCGGCGCCTATGGCAACATCGTTGCGGCGATCCAGGCGGTCCGTAGACGCACTTAGCGTAGTAGTTTTTTCGGATGCATAGTTTCGAGTTCACCCGTCCAGCAGATCAGGCTGCAGCAATCTCAACCGCGGCCCAATCGAAAACAGCGCAACAGGGCGCCGATGTTCGATTTCTTGGCGGCGGCACCACATTGATCGATCTGATGAAGCTGAACGTCGAGGCTCCGTCCCGAGTGCTCGACATCAATCGCCTGCCGCTGGACAAGATTGAGGACACACCCGATCGAGGCTTGATGATAGGAGCAACCAGCCGGAATTCCGCGCTCGCGTATCACCCGAAGGTGCAGAGGGATTATTCGGTTCTTTCGCAGGCGATCCTGCAAGGCGCCTCAGCACAGATCCGCAACATGGCCACCGTCGCCGGGAACTTGCTACAACGAACGCGCTGTGTCTATTTTCGCGACACGGCCATGGCGTGCAATAAGCGCGAGCCGGGAACCGGATGTCCAGCGATCACCGGACACAATCGAACGCTGGCGATACTCGGCGCGAGCGAGCATTGCATCGCCACCAATCCATCGGACATGTGCGTGGCGATGGCGGCGCTGGAAGCGACCATACACGTAACCGGGCCAAAAGGATCGCGCGAAATTCCGTTCGGCGATTTTTATCTTCTCCCGGGCGACACACCTCATATCGAGACCGTGCTGGAACCCGGTGATCTGATCACGCACGTTACGCTGCCGCCGCCGATTCCTGGAAGCAAGCAGGTCTACCTGAAACTGCGAGACCGCGCGTCCTATGAATTCGCTCTGGCATCGGCAGCAGTGGTGCTTACGATCGCGAGCGGCAAGATTACTCACGCTCGGATTGCGCTGGGCGGCATCGGAACCAGGCCCTGGCGCTCGCCCGACGCCGAGCAGGTGCTAACCGGAAGCGCCGAAAGCGAATCAAACTTTCGTCGAGCAGCCGAGGAAGCGCTGCGCGGAGCCAAGCCCCAGAGTGAGAACGGATTCAAGATCGAATTAGCCAAGCGCTGCCTCACCCATGCATTACGAACAGCGGTCAGCTGATTCATTGAGGAGCACCAGGCAACAATGGCGGCAACACCGACATCGCCGGCAACATCTCCGATCGGCCGTGACACACCCCGTGTCGATGGCCCGCGCAAAGTCACGGGCTTAGCGCAGTACTCCTCCGATTTCCATTTCCCTGGGACGCTCTATGCTGTTCCGGTTGAGGCGACTATCGCGAACGGTAAATTGCTCGCTCTGGATATTGCAGCCGCGGAAAAAATGCCGGGCGTGCGCGCAATTTTTCATCGCGAGAACATTGGAAAGATTTTTCGTTCCACTCCGTCGACAGGCTTTGATCGTATTTGCGAAGAGCGGCGGCCACCATTCGAAGATGATATGATCCGCTACTATGGCCAGTACATCGCGGTTGCGGTAGCTGATACCTTCGAAGCCGCCAAGGCCGCAGCCGATGCGGTCCGCGCATCGTACGCCGAAGAAAAGCCGAATGTGCGAGCTCGCCTCGAAGCCGATAACGATCCAGAGGTAGTACTCACAATTTTCGGACCTGTGCCAAGGTTACAAAGCAAGCGCGGAGACCCGGAAGCTGCGTTCGCCAGCGCACCAGTCAAGCTCGACGAAACGTATGTTACGCCAGCGGAAACGCACAATCCTATTGAGTTGCACGCAACCATCGCGAAGTGGGACGGGGACATGCTTACGTTGTATGACTCGACCCAAGGGGTAGTGAATTCACGCGGCGTGCTCGCACAAATGTTCGGTCTGCCCAAGGAAAATGTTCGGATTATTTCGAAGTTCCTGGGATCAGGCTTCGGCGGCAAGCTCTTTCCCTGGACGCATGTTCCACTCGCAGCCGCGGCGTCACGGAAATTAGGAACGCCGATCAAGTTGGTTGTCAGCCGCAAAATGATGTTCCAGTCGGTTGGCCATCGCGCGCTTACTCAGCAACGCATGCGCTTAGGTGCAACACCAGACGGAAAGCTCGTGTCGCTAATGCACGACTACGTCTATCACATGTCGATGCTCGACGAATATCATGAGGACTGCGGTGAAGCCACGCCTTTCCATTACAGCGTCCCCAACCTCCGGGTGAGTTTCGGACGCGCGCGAAGGCATATCGGCGCTACTGCCGACATGCGTGGTCCGGGTGCGGTGCCCGGCCTTTACGCCACCGAGTCAGCAATGAACGAGCTGGCTCTTCAGCTCAAAATGGACCCAGTCAGGCTCCGCATTCTTAATGAGCCAAAGCTCGACGAATCGAATGGTCTCCCTTTTTCCTCCCGTCACTACATCGAGTGTCTGAATGTTGGCGCCGAGAAGTTTGGCTGGGACAAGCGCAACCCTGAAGTAGGCTCGATGAAACGCGATGGTCTCACGCTCGGTTGGGGAATGGCTGGTGCAGCATGGGTCGCAGGGCGTTTCGCAGCGTCAGCCAACATGGAGTTACGCGACGACGGCACCGTGCGTGTTGCTTGCGCCACACAGGACATCGGTACCGGCACGTACACAATCCTGGCACAGCTCGCATCGGATAAAACCGGAGTACCGCTCGACAAGATCGAAGTCGAGTTGGGCGATAGCGTTCTCCCGGATGGTCCAATCTCCGGCGGATCGCTGGCTACCAGTTCTGTGATACCGGCTGTATTCAAGGCCGCTGACCAGGCGATTGCATCGCTATTCACGATCGCCGTGATTACTCCAGGGTCACCATTTCTCGGCCACGAGACCGACGATCTCGCATTAGAGAGTGGCCGCGTCTTCCTCAAAGCTCAAGGTTCCACAGGAGCCGTTCCGTTCGGCGAGTTGTTGCGCCGGGCCAATGCGCGCCTTGTCAGCGGCAGCGGCAGTTCTGAAATGACGGTTTTTACTCCGAATCCGAAATTTTCCAAACACTCGTTCGGCTGTCACTTCGTCGAGGTCACCTGGCAACCGGAAACCGTGCGCCTGCGCGTCAACCGAGTCGTGACAGTCATGGATGCGGGCCGAATCTTGAATCCTCTCGCTGGTCGCAACCAAATCCAGGGAGCAGTGGTGATGGGCATCGGAATGGCTCTGTTTGAAGAAACTACCTACGATCCGCAGAACGGCGCGCCCATCAA
>Ga0075425_100001302_pt1 | contig 24329 bp, 21 predicted proteins | sample SoiMethybrSBSTD4_FD_75300 | JGI IMG/M metagenome (GOLD analysis project Ga0075425, IMG submission 75300) | Bulk soil microbial communities from a Populus tree surrounding site in Tennessee, USA - Soil MetaG P. TD hybrid SBSTD4 | ecosystem: Environmental > Terrestrial > Soil > Tree plantation...
GTTTTGTCCCTCCCGCTGACGTGATTTCTTGGTCGAAACCATCGTAGCGAGACGAGTTGCAGAACGGTGCTCGTCTTTAACTGCCGTTTCCACGAACTACCAACTACCAACTACCAACTACCGCTCGGGAACGCGCTTGTTGTAGAAGAACATCGCCGTCACGCGCTCTGTCGGATTGGGGAAGTCCTTCGGCAGGGGGTTGAGCGGGGAGGAGAGCTCGATCGCTTTTCTGGCGGCGAAGTCGTAGGGCGGGTGGGTCGAGGTGTTGAGGATCTCGATGTCGGTGATGCGGCCGTCGCGATGGATCGTGAAGCGGATCGTCACGACGCCCTGCATGCCGGAGCGAATGAGCTGCGGCATGTTGGCGTACCAGTTCACGCGGATCTTGCTGACCATCGACTGCGCGTATTCGCCCCAGTCGTACCACTCCGATTCGAACGACAGCGGTCCTTCTTCCGCCGTTCCTTTTTCGCCGCCGCTGAGCTGACCGAGGTCGATGCCGTCGCCGCCGCCGAGGGAGGCGACCTTGCCGACTTCGTTGACGTTGCCGACGACCGAGCGCCAGTTCACCGCCGGCGTCGACTTCTGCTCGCGATAGATGAAGCGATCATCGGCTTGCTGTTGTGACGGCGGTTGCGCGGCGGCCGCGGCGTCGGCCGTTTGCTGCGGCGCGGCCTGAGCGGCCGGCTGCGGCGCGACCTGCGGCGCGCGCGGACGCGGATCGGAGCCGGGATTGAAGATGTTGCTGCCGTCGCCCGGTCGTTTCGTCGGTTGATCGCCGGTCGGATGCGGCGTGCTCGCCTTCCGGTTCGCATCGGAGAGCGGCGCGTTGATCGGCGCCTCCTTCTGCTTCGGCCCCGGCGCCTCGGTGAACTCGCGCGGATTCTGTTTGAGGAACTCGACGTATCGCGCGATCGGCACGTTCTGCGCCGTCGGCGCGATCGGCCGGACCATGCGGACGAACCAGATCAGCATCAGCACGTGAAGGACGAGAGAAACGGCGATCCCGAGACCGATGCCGCCTGGTCTCCTGCCCTCAATGACGATCAGTTCGATTCGGTCTTCCAAGGTCCCCGGGTACAAGTTTGGACGCGATCCGATTCTTCCAGGTTTCGTGCGTGTAAACTCGCTCGCATGTCGGAGATCAGTTACACGCCGCCTGCTCCTCCGCCTCCACCGCCGCCATCCTCGACGACGACCGCGACCGGATACGACTTCGCGAAGCCGTTTGCCTTCGTATTCGAGGATCCGAAGTGGGTGGAGAAGATTCTCGTCGGCGGGCTCTTCTTTCTCGCCGGCTTCCTCATCGTCGGCTGGTTCTTCATCCTCGGCTATTGCTCTCGGCTTGCGCGCAACGTGATGAACGGCGTGCAACGGCCTCTGCCGGAGTGGGACGAGCTCGGCGACATGTTCGGCGAGGGCCTGCGGCTCTTCATCGTCGTCTTCCTTTACCTTCTTCCGATCGTCGTCGTCGCGGTCCTGATCGGCGTTCCGGCCGCGCTCATGAACGCGGTGCGCAACGAGAGCGCCGAGATGCTCGGCGCCGGCATCTCGGGATGCATGGTCTGTCTGATCGTGCCGTTCTCGCTCGCGATCTCGCTCTGGCTGCCCGCGGCGATGCTGCGCTCGGTCTCGACGAACTCGATCGGCGGCGGATTCGAATTCGCCGCGATCTGGGCGTTCATCCGCGACAACGCGATGAACTATCTGCTCGCGATCGTGATCTATTTCATCGCGCGCTTCATCGCCGGATTCGGATTCATCCTCCTCTGCATCGGTCTGATCTTCACCGGTTTCTGGGCGCTGCTGATCCAGACGTACGGCTTCGCGCAGGTCTGGCGTCTCCGGCGTCCATGAAGCGCGACACGAAGATCGTCGCGGCCGTCGTCGCATCGATCCCGATCGCGATCCTCTCCGCGAGCGGCATGTGCGCGTGGGCGATCGCGCACGGCGCCTCGATGCGATGGCGAGTCCTCTTCCGTTTGATGTGTCACGGCATCGTCGAGCGATGCCTTCCGCTGTTCGGCGTGCCGATGCCGATCTGCGCGCGCTGCACCGGCATCTACCTCGGCATGCTCGTCGGCCTGACGGCATTTCTGATCGCGCCGCGGGTGCAGGAGCGGGTCATGCGGTACGTGTCATTCGTGGCCGTGATGCCTCTCGCGATCGACGGACTGACCCAGCTGGCGGGACTTCGGACGAGCACGAATCCGCTCCGAATGGCGACCGGACTGGCGGCCGGAATCGCGTTCGGCATGTGGGTTCTGAGCGCCGTCGAACACGCCGTTGACAGGCGCGTCACCGCTTCTTGACGCTTGCACATGCGTGGGTTACGCTTCAAAGCCACCCACGTCGAGACGGCGCTCACCATTACGGCCGCTGCCGTCGGGGACCAAAATCGCGCGCGCTCGGAGTCAAATGGCATTCCAGGGATCCCTCAAAGAACTGCCGCTGCCCGACATCATTCAGCTCGTCAGCGTGTCGGGCAAGACCGGCAAGTTCACCCTGACCCGCGAAGGCGACCGCGGGTTCATCTTCCTCAAGAACGGACAAATGGTGCACGCGCACGTGGCCGACCTCGTCGGCGAGGAAGCGATCTACTCGCTCGCGATCTGGAATCAGGGCGAGTTTCAGTTCTCGCCGGGCGAGGAGCCCGATCGCCAGACCATCACCAAGTCGAACACGAATCTGCTGATGGAAGCGGCGCGCCGTCTCGATGAGTGGCGCGTGCTGTCGAAGAAGATCCCGTCGGTCGAGCTCGTGCCCGAGCTGCACGCGCGCGAGAACCGCCACGAGCAGGTCACGCTCAATCCGCAGGAGTGGATGCTGATCACGAAGATCGACGGTCATCGCACGATCGCCGACATCGGCCGGGCCTTGAACGTCTCGTCCTTCGACATCGCGAAAATCCTGTACGGGATGATCACCGGCGAGCTGGTGACGCTAAAAAAAAAACCTGAGCGCAGCGACGACGAATCGAATGGCGAGCTGATCGACCTCGCCGCGCGCCTGCGCCGGGTGGCCGAGGAGTTCATCGGCGACTCGGCGCACAAGACGATCGAGAAGCACTTCCTCCACGCGCTCGACGAGATCATGAACGGCCACGGCGAGACGGCCCTCGACGCGATGATCAACGAGTTCGAGAAGACCGCGTCGCTGCTGCGCGGCGTGGCCGTGACCGAGAAGCTGCGCACGCGCATCGCGGAAGTGCGGCAAATGGCGGCGACGTGACGGCGAAGCCGTCATCCTGAGCGAAGCGAAGGATCTCTGCTTGCGATGACTGTGGCGTCGAAAGAGATCCTTCGCTTCGCTCAGGATGACGAAAAAACTCTGGCCCGTCCGCACCTCCCCCCTCGGCCGCATCGTCGTTCCGCCGTTTCTTCCGGACGGCTGCTCGCTCTTCTACACGACGCTCGATTTCGACGGCCGCATCACGCCGGAGCTGATCGCGATGAGCGGCGGCGCGCTGGCGACCTGCAATCAGGTTCACGGCGCGAACGTCGTTCGCGCGCCGGCGTCGGAAGACTGCGACGCGCTGTGGACCGGCGAGCGCGGCAAGGCCCTCGGCATCAAAGTCGCGGACTGTCTTCCCGTCTCGCTGATCGATCCTGACAAGCACGTCATCGCGAACATTCACTCGGGATGGCGCGGCGCGGTGCAGAACATCGTCGCGCGAGCGCTCGATCACGTGTCGAAGGGCTACGCCTGGCTCGGCCCTTCGATTCGCGTCTGCTGCTTCGAAGTCGGCGAGGAAGTCGCGGTGCAGTTCGACGCAAAGTACGTCGATCGCTCGTACGCGAAGCCGCACGTCGATCTGCCCGCGCTCACCGCGGACGTTTTGAAGGATTTCGAAGTCTTCGACTCCGGTCTCTGCACGCGTTGTGACGGTTCGATGTTTCATTCCTACCGCCGCGACCGCACGAGTGGCCGGAATCTCGCAATCGTGGCGCAGTAGTTGATGAGCGAGACGATTCCACCTCCGCCGCCGGGCGAGCCGCCCGGACCGCCCGGACCACCCACGCCGCCGCCACCGACGCAGCGTCCGCCGAAGATGCGCCGCACGCGACGGCCGTTGTCGCGCCGCGGGATGTTCTTCCGCGTGCTGTCGATCACGCTCGGCATCTTCCTCGGGCTGTTCATCATTCTTCTGATCTGGGTCTATCGCGAGTCGACGGGCAAGTTCGAAGTGCGCCGCGTGCGATTGCCGACGCGCATCTACGCCGACTACACGCCGCTCACGCCCGGCACGCCGATGCAGTCGGACGATCTCCTCGAAAAACTCGATCGTCTCGGCTATCGCCAGGTCGATCGACTGAAGCAGGAGGGGGAGTTCAGCGCCGGCCGCGGCGGCATCGACATCTACCTGCGCGGCTTTCGCCATCCGAGCGGCGAGTACAGCGCGCGTCAGGTGCGGCTCACCATCGCGCGCTCGCGCATCGCGGACGTGGTCGCGCTCGATGGCGGCGCTTCCGTCAACGACGCCGCGCTCGAGCCGGAGCTCCTCACGTCGATTCTCAGCGATCAGCTCGAGAATCGCCGTCCGGTCACGCTCGCGCAGGTGCCGCAGCACGTGCAGGATGCAGTCGTCGTCGCGGAAGACGTCCGCTTCTGGCATCACCCAGGCGTCGATCCGCTCGGCGTCGTCCGCGCCTTCACGCGCAATCTCCGCGCGGGCGGCGTGTCCGAGGGCGCATCGACGCTCACGCAGCAGCTCGTGAAGAACTACTTCCTCACGAGCGAGCGCACGTATCGCCGCAAGGTCGTCGAGATGTTCATGGCGGTGATCCTCGACGCGCGCTATTCGAAAAAAGAAATCCTCGAGGCCTATCTCAACGACATCTACCTCGGCCGCAATCGTTCGATCTCGATCGTCGGCATCGGCGAGGCGTCGCGCTTCTATTTCGGCAAGCCGGTGTCGGAGATCGACGTGGCCGAGGCGGCGCTGCTCGCGGGGATGATCCCCAGTCCGAATCACTACTCGCCGTTCGTGAGTCCGGAGAAGGCGATGGAGCGCCGCAACACGGTGCTGGCGACGATGCTGAAGGAAAAGAAGATCGATCAGGCGACTTACGAAAAAGCGCGATCGGAATCGCTGCCGCGCAAACCGTTCCGCAGCAAAACCGGTCTCAACTCGATTCCGTTCTACGTCGATCGCGTCGTACAGGAGCTCGCGAACGACTACGGGATCAAGGATCCGAAGGGCCGCGGTCTGCAGATCTACACCGCGATCGATCTCGCCGCGCAGGACGCCGCGACGCGCACGGTCGACGCGAGCCTCGACCGTCTGTCGCACATCAGCCGCCGTCTGCGCCGCCAGGATCAGCCGCTGCAGGGCGTGCTGATTCACGTCGACGTGCCGACCGGCGAGATCCGCGCGCTCGTCGGCGGACGCAATTACGAAGTGAGCCAGTTCAATCGCGCGCTGAACGCGAAGCGGCTCGTCGGATCGGCGTTTAAACCGTTCATCTATCTCACCGCGTTCGAGCCGAGTCTCTCGAATCAGAACGTGACGCCGGCGACGATCGTGAAGGACGCGCCGTTCGTCTACAAACGGCGCTGGTCGGAAGACTGGTCGCCGCGCAATTACGACGGCCGCTATTACGGCGACGTGACCGTGCAGTACGCGCTCGAGCAGTCGCTCAACTCCGCGGCGGTGCGCGTCGGTCTCGCGTGCGGCATCGAGCCGATCCTGCGCACCGCGCGCACGCTCGGCGTCGACGCGGAGCTGAAGGACGACCACCCCGCGATCCTCCTCGGCGCGGCCGCCATTCCGCCGATCGAGATGACCGAGGCGTATGCGACGATCGCGCGGCAGGGACAGCGCATCCCGCTGCGCGCGATTCGATTCGTCACCGACGATCGCGGACGCGTGATCGCAGGTGCGGGCGAGCCGAAACCGGTGCAGGTGTTCCCCGCGCGCGACGTGTACGTGCTCACGACCATGATGAAGGGCGTCGTCGATCGCGGCACGGCGGGCGTCGCGCGGAGCATGGGCTTCCGCAAAACGGCCGCGGGAAAAACGGGAACGACGAACGACAAGCGCGACGCGTGGTTCATCGGCTTCACGCCGCAGACGCTCGCGCTGACATGGGTCGGCTTCGACGACAACCAGCCGACCGGTCTCTCCGGATCGGAAGCCGCGGTGCCGATGTGGGCGCGCTACATGGTCGCGGTCACCGCGGGCCAGGCGGACGTCGATTTCGCGCCGCCCGCCGGCATCGTGCTCGGCGAGGTCGACAAAACAAGCGGCGGCATCGCCTCGCCGTACTGCCCGCCGAATCTCGTTGAACGGATGGCGTTCAAGGCAGGCACCGAGCCGATGCAACTCTGCACGCTGCACACCGCGCCGCTGCCGCCGCTGCTCCCACCGCCGCTCGTCGACGAATTCGGCAACCCGATCGTGACCGACACGACCGGCATGACCGACACGTCGGGACTCGTGCCGCTGCCCCCGGCGTCGACGCTGACGGGAGGTGTGATGCGGACGGAGACGGGACCACCGCCAACAACCACGACGACAACGACAACCACGGAAACCACACCGCCGCCGGCAACGACGACGACGTGATTTGGAGTGCGGCGACCGCAGTCGCCGCTTTGCCTTGCCGCGACCGCAGTCGCGGCAGCTGCGGCTGCCGCAAAGCAAAGCGCTGACTGCGGTCAGCGCACTCCAAACTATCCCTGCACGAGACGCTCGACCTGCTTTGGGTCGAGTGGCTTGTAGAGGAGGCCCGACACGACGTCCTGGTCGGCGTTGCTGAGCTTCTGGTTCTGCACGCCGGTCACGACGTAGACGTGCATCGCTTTGCCGCCGCGTTTGTGCGTGCGTACGAAGTCGATCACGCCCCAGCCGTCGACGCGCGGCATCAGCAGGTCGACGAAGACGTGCGTGTATTCGTTCTGCTTGAGGTGCTTCACCGCGTCGGCGCCGTTGTCGACTTCGTCGTAGGCGATGCGGTTGTGCGCGAGCACGGTGCCGATGAGATAGCGCGTCGCGGGATCGTCGTCCGCGACGAGCGCGCGGCGGCCCGGCAGCGGCGGTTGCGACGCCTGCGGCTTCGGCGGCTCGACCTTCGGCGCCGCCGCGACGCGCGGCGTGACCGGCGTCAGCGGCGCCGGCTCCGGAATCACGGGCGCCGGCTGCTTCTGCGTCGGCGGCGCTTCCCGGTCCGTCTGCGGCCGCACCGTTGGAATCGTCGGCTGATCTTCCTTCTGACGAATGCCGGACGATTTCTTCAGCGCCGCGAGCGCGGCGATCAGTTCATCCGCCGACGCGTATCGCTCATCCGGCTGTTTCTTCAGGCAGCGCCGGATGACGTCCGCCAGTCCGCGCGGCGTTCGCGGCGCCGCGGTCGCGATGTCCTCGGGATCGTTCATGACGATCTGCATGATCGTCTCGGTCACCGACGCGCCGCTGAACGGACGCCTGCCGCTCAGCGCCTCGTACAGCACCACGCCGAGCGCGAAGATGTCAGTGCGCGCATCGACGGCGCGGCCGAGGGCCTGCTCGGGGGACATGTAGTGCGGCGTGCCGATGATCATGCCGCCCTGCGTGAGCGACGATTTGTCCGCGCCCCCGATCTGCTTCGCGATGCCGAAGTCGAGCACCTTCACGAGACGGCGCGCGACGAGGATGTTGTCCGGCTTGATGTCGCGATGGACGATGCCTTTTGCATGCGCTTCGGACAATGCGTCCGCGGTCTGCGATGCGATGCGAATCGCTTCGGATGGCGCCAGCGGTCCGCGCGCGAGGATCGTTCCGAGCGACTCGCCCTCGACGAGCTCCATGGCGATGAACATCGGATCGTTGTCTTCCTCGATCGAGTAGATCGTGGCGATGTTCGGATGATTGAGCTGAGCGATGGTGCGGGCCTCGCGGACGAAGCGCTCCTTCCACTCCGGATCGGCGGCCATCACGCTCGGCAGGATCTTGATCGCGACATGCCGCAGCAGCTTCGTATCTTCGGCACGCCAGACCTCTCCCATGCCGCCCGCGCCGAGTTTGGAGATCAGCCGATAGGTTCCGAGTTTCATGGGTCGCTGGTCCGAGTCGTCAGGCAACGATCCTACCGCGCTTCATGATTGAGCGCGCCGTCGCGAGAAAGCGGCGCGCGTCTTGCGAGGGAGTTGCCACGAGCACCCCACGAAAGGATTCCGATGAAAAGTGAAGGCGGCAACGTCCTCCCGGAGATTCTCCGCGGAGAAGAAAACGATTTACTCGCCGAGTGGCTGAAGCATCAGACGAGCACCGGCGGCATGGGAGGACGGGTCAGCGAGGAAGAGTTGCGAGAGAAGTCGCGCGCGTTCCTTCGCGGATTCGCCGAGGCGGCACAGCACGGCAACTTCACGGACATCGACGCACCGGAGTGGTCGGTTGTGCGGGACGTGCTGGCGGACGTCAGCAGAAACGGCGCGCGCCAGGGGCTCTCACCGGCTCAGACGGCGACCTTCGTCTTCTCGTTGAAACAACCGCTCTTCGCTCGCATCGCGAGGAAGACGAATAACGCCGCCGATCTCGCAGCGCAGCTCTGGAACGTCACGACGCTCGTCGACCAGCTCGGCCTTCGCACCACGGAGCTGCACCAGAAGGGTCGTGAAGAGGTCATCAACCGCCAGCAGCGGGACATTCTCGAGCTCTCGACGCCGGTCGTGAAACTGTGGGACGGCATCGTCGCGCTGCCGCTCATCGGCGCACTGGACAGCGAGCGCACGCAGGTGGTGATGGAAACGCTGCTCGAGCAGATCGTCGCCAATTCCGCGCTGATCGCGATCATCGACATCACCGGCGTTCCGACCGTGGACACGCTCGTCGCACAGCATCTGCTCAAGGCCGTGGCCGCGGCCCGCCTCATGGGCGCCGAATGCATCATCAGCGGCATTCGTCCGCAGATCGCGCAAACGATGGTGCATCTCGGGGTCGAGTTGCACGAGGTCGTGACGAAGGGGACTCTCGCGGATGCCTTTGCGGTGGCGCTGAAGCGGACCAGCCGCAAAGTCGTGAACGCGAACGACCGCGTCGTGGAGGCGGCGCGCGCTTGATCGGTCAGCGCATCCCGATTCTCCGCTTCGGAGCGCACCTGCTCGTTTCGATTCAGGTCGATATCGACGATCAGATGGCCGTGCAGCTCCAGGACGATCTCTCGGCGGCAATCGTCAAAGCGGGCGCGCACGGTGTGATGATCGACATCTCGGCGCTCGGCGTGGTCGACTCGTTCATCGGCCGCGTGCTGGGGACGATCGCCGCCACGTCGCGCATCCTCGATGCGGAGACGGTCGTGGTGGGGATGCAGCCATCGGTGGCGATCACGCTCGTGGAACTTGGTCTGTCATTCAAAGGCGTTCGCACTGCTCTGAACGTCGAGAGAGGTATGGACCTCCTCCGTGCCACCGAAGGCGAGGGCACGACGGATGTCGACGACGCATGAGCGCCTGCCGATCGCAACGTCGAGTGATGTCGTTCTCGTTCGCAATGCCGTTCGCACCGCCGCCGAACGCATGGGCCTTCGCAACATCGATGTCACCAAGCTCGTGACCGCCGCCAGCGAGATCGCGCGGAACACGCTGGTCTACGGCGGAGGCGGCACGGCTGAGGTGGAATGCCTGCAGGCCGAGAGGCGCACGGGCGTGCGGGTGCGTTTCGAGGACCACGGTCCGGGGATTGCCGATGTTCAGCTTGCGCTTCGCGAGGGTTACACCACGGGCGGTGGTCTGGGCCTCGGTCTGAGCGGATCGAAGAAGCTCGTCGACGATTTCGAGATCGATTCGGAGGTCGCCCGCGGCACGCGCGTGACGATGACCAAATGGCGGTAGCTCTCCACTACAGCACGCCGGTCATTCCCGGCGTCGAAGGCAGGCACCTGCAGCACGTGTCGCTGCCGGTCAGCGACTCCACGCAGGTATCCGAGGCGCGCCGCAGCGTTTCCGAGCGAACGACGGCTCTCCGCTTTTCGAGCCGGAGGGCGGGTGAGGCCGCGATCGTTGCGACCGAGATGGCGGGAAACCTCGCCAAGCATGGCATGGGGGGCGAGTTGCTCCTCCGCACCATCGGCGATGAAACAGGCGCCGGGATCGAATTGCTCGCTCTCGATCGCGGCCCGGGCATGGATGTCGAACGCTGCCTCGTCGATGGCTATTCAACGGCGTCGAGTCCCGGCACCGGTCTTGGCGCGATTCGCCGCCTCTCGACCACTTCGGACTTTTTTTCGATCGCCGGGCGCGGCACTGCCGTTCTGGCGACGATCTGGAGCAATGCGGCGCGGGACGCCGGGAACTGGATCGTCGGAGGGATCAACGTCCCGCTGCCGGGCGAAGAGATTTGCGGCGACGCATGGGTCGTGCGCGCCCACGATCACGGGCTCGACGTGATGGTCGTCGACGGCCTGGGACATGGACCCGAAGCCGCGAAGGCCGCGGCGGCCGCCGTGAATGCCTTCCATGCGTGCGGCGGCAAATCGCCGGTGCGATACCTCGACGCCGCGGATTACGCGCTGCAGGCCACGCGCGGGGCGGCGATGGGTGTCGCGGTGATCGATGTGCGGCTGGGAGAGATCACCTTTGGCGGTGTCGGCAACACGGTGGCCATCGTCGTGACCGGTGGCGAGAACCGGAATCTCGTTTCCTTCGGCGGCATCGTCGGGCAGCGCCGCATTCCGCTTCGCGAATTCAGCTCGCCGTGGCCGCGCGAATCGATGTTCATCGCGCATTCCGACGGCATCAACACACGATGGAGCCTCGCCGCCTATCCCGGTCTGGAAACCCGTCATCCGTCGATCATCGCCGGCATTCTCTATCGCGACTTCGCCCGAGGTCGCGACGACGCCTCGGTGCTCGTGATCAAGCCGAAAATATGGCACGTGTGATCTCGCAATCGCTGCCGATCGTGACGGCCCTCGTCCGACAGTCGAAAGACTGGATCGGGGCGCGGCAGCGTGCGCAGATCATCGCGCGCGCTCTCGGCTTCTCGCCGCAGGATGAGACCAGGATCGCGACCGCCGTTTCGGAGATTGCGCGCAACGCCTTCGACTACGCGGGCGGCGGGAAAGTCGAGTTCATCGCCGACGCGCGCGAGCCGCAGGCGCTGCTCGTGCGGATCTCCGATCAGGGGCCGGGCATCGTCGATCTCGATCTCATCCTCTCCGGCCGCTACCGATCGCCGAACGGTCTCGGCATCGGGATCACCGGCTCGCGGACGTTGATGGACGAATTCGCGATCGATACGCGGATCGGCGAAGGCACGGTCGTCGAGCTGCGCAAACTGCTTCCGAGGAATGCGCCTCCGGTCACGCCCGACGTCGTCGCAAGCCTGACCGATGCACTCAGCAGGCGCCCGATCGACCCTCTCGAGGAAGCGCAGCACTACAACCAGGAGATCCTCCGGACGCTCGATGAGCTCGGCCGCGTGAACCGCGAGTTGCAGGCCGCCAACGAAGCGAAGGATGTCTTCCTTGCGGCGGTGTCGCATGAACTGCGCACCCCGATGACGGCCATTCTCGGCTGGTTGCAGATGCTCGAAGGCGCAACGGTCGGGAAGGACCTCCACGCCGAGGGGATGAAGGCGATCGCCAGCGCCGCAAAAGTGCAGGCACGCCTCATCGACGATGTGCTGGAGGCGGCCCGGGCTCACACGGGGAAGCTGGAGCTCGAGCTCGCCAGCGTCGATTTGCAGGACGTGATCGATTCGATCTGGAGCACGGTGCAGCCCGCGGTTGCGGACAGGTCGGTCAACCTGGAAAGGCAGACGAACGGAACACCGCTCCTGATTCGCGGTGACGCGACCAGGCTGCAGCAGATCATCGGGAATCTCGTTTCCAACGCCATCAAGTTCACGCCCGCAAACGGCACGATCAGCATTGGCGCTTCCGTCGACGACGAGCACGTGACGGTGTCGGTTTCGGACACCGGCGAAGGAATCACCGAGGAATTGCTGCCCCACGTCTTCGAGCGATTCCGGCAGGGTGCGAACTCACGACGGCACGGCGGGCTCGGGCTCGGCCTGGCCATCGTGAGCCATCTCGTCAAACTGCACGGAGGCACGATCGCGGTCGCGAGTGAAGGTGCCGGCAGGGGCGCCTGCTTTACGATCCGTTTTCCGCTGAGCCGCTGAGCGGCTTGCTTATTGCTCCCGATCCCCACGTGTCGAACCGTTCGATCCGTCAACCCGGCGGATTCCCGTGACGACGGCGCCTCGGGCGCTCGTGGTCGATGATGACGTCGCCATCCGAGTCCTCGTGACCCGCATTCTGGTGAGGCGACGCTTCGTCGTCGAGACCGCCAGCGATGGCGCCGAAGCGATTCAGAAGCTCGCCACCGGCGCTTATGCCGTGATCCTTCTCGATCTGATGATGCCGCGTCTGGACGGTGTCGGGGTGATGAAATTCCTCGCCGAATACCACCCCGATCAGCTTGCGAGGGTGATCGTCATGACCGCGTTCGGCGCATACGCGAGCAGCCATCTCCCGGCAATTCCGTTCCGGTTGATCGAGAAGCCTTTCGACATCCACGCGCTCGTCCGCGAGGTCGAGAAATGCATTTGATGATCACTCCTCCTCCGCACCGAACTTCCCGAAGCGCAGCGCCAGCGTCGGGAGCACGAGCAGATTGAGGGCGGTCGAGGTGACGAGACCGCCGAGGATCACGATCGCCATCGGGCCTTCGATTTCGCGGCCGGGAGAATCGGCGGCCAGGGCGAGCGGGAGAAGACCGAGGGCAGTGACGATCGAGGTCATGAGGATCGGCACGAGCCGCTCCGACGCGCCACGCACGCTCGCCTGCTCGCCCCACGTTTCCCCTTCTTCTGCGACGAGATGTTCGTAGTGGGAGAGCATCATGATCGAGTTGCGCAGCGTGATGCCGAAGAGCGTGACGAAGCCGACCGTGGCGCCGGTCGAGAGCGGCTGACGCGTAACGAGCAGCGCGAGCACGCCGCCGACGAGCGCGAACGGCAGATTGACCGCGATCAGCGCGAGATTGCGCGCGTTGCCGAGGACGATCCAGAGCAGAAGGGCGATGCCGGCGGCGGCGACGAGCGAATGCAGCAGAAGGTCGCGGCGCGAGCGCGCTTCTTCTTCCGCTGACCCCGCGAACTGCACGTACGTTCCCGGCGGAAGGGCCACGCTCGAGAGCGCCTTCCGCGCGCTCGCCACGAGTTGCGACGGCGTCGTGCCGCTGGCGACGTTCATCGCAATGGTCTGCACACGCTTTCCCGCTTCGTGGCTCACATCCGCGCGGCCGGTCGTCACGCCGACATCGGCGACGTCGCGCAGGCGCACGAACGTGCCGTTGGCCGCGCGAATCGGAAGATCGCCGACGTCCGCCGGCGACGTGCGCGCGCGCGGATCGATGGCGACCGTGATGGCGATGACGCGCGCGCCTTCGAATACCTGGCCCGCTTCCGCGCCCTGATACGCGGTCTGCACCGCCTGGAGCGCGGTCAGCGCATCGACGCCGCGCAGCGCGAGCGCCTCAGGCTTCAGCTTCACGGAGAGCAGCGGAGCTCCCGGCGGCGACTCGAGCCGCACGTCGGTGGCGCCGTGAACTCTTGCGATCGCGGCCGCGACGCGCGGTGCTGCTTCGTCGAGCGCGTCGAGATCGTTGCTGAAGACGTTCGCGACGATCGGCGCCGTGTAGCCGCTGATCGTCTCGTTGATGCGCTCCGTGAGGAACGTTTCCACCGCCACCGCCGCTCCCGGCACGTCCGCGAGCTTCTCCTCGATCTCGTCCGCCGCACGGCGCGCGACCGCGCCGGAGACGGGATGCAGATCGATTTCCAGCTCGCTCGACTGCGGACCGAACACATCATCCGCTTCGGCGCGCCCAACGCGCTGCGCCACGCTGCGCACGTACGGCAGCTCGAGCAGTTTTTTCGTGGCGATGTTGCCGATGCGCGAGGACTCCTGAATCGACGTTCCCGGCATGAGCTCGAAATGCGCGAGGTAGTGCGTCTCGCGCAGCTCGGGCAGAAACTGCGTCGGCAGAAGGAACGCCGCCGCGAGTCCCGCGATCGTGAGAATCGCCGCGGCGGCGACGACGATCAGGCGCCGCCGTTCCACGCGCGCGAGCAGCGCCTCATATCGACCGCGCAGCTTCACGATCATCGGCCGCTGCTCTTCGATCTCGTCGTGACCGTGCGTGAGAAAGAGCGAAAGCGCCGGCGTCACGGTCAGCGCGACGACGAGCGACGCGAGAATCGCGAAGATGTACGCGACGCCCATCGGCCCGAAGAGTTTTCCCGGCAGGCCGCTCATCGTGAGGATCGGCAGGAAGACGGCGATGACGGCGAGCGTCGCGTAGACCACCGCGCTGCGCACCTCGATCGACGCGAGCAGGATGACCTCGATGCGCTCGCGCAGCGACAGACCGCCGCCGCGCTCGCGCAGACGTCGAAGGATGTTCTCGACGTCGATCACCGCGTCGTCGACGACTTCGCCGATCGCGATCGCCAGTCCGCCGAGGGTCATCGTGTTGAGCGTGTAGCCGAGCTGCTGCAGCACGGCCACGGCCGCAAGGAGCGAGAGCGGAATGGCCGTGCACGAGATCGCCGCGGCGCGGAAGTGGCCGAGGAAAAGGAACAGCACGATGATGACGAGAACGCCGCCGAGGAGGAGCGAGATCCGGATGTTGTGCGTGGCGGTCTCGATGAACTTCGACGCGCGGAAGAGCGTCGCATCGAGCGCGACTCCGGAGCGCGCGAGCATCGGATGCAGCTCCGCGAGTGCGGCGTCGGCCGCGGCGGTGGTCTCGATCGTGTTCGCGCCGTACTGCGTCCAGAGGTTCATCACCACCGCGGGCTTTCCCATCACCGACGCGGCGCTGAACGGCGGCTTCGCGGAATCGGAAACACGGGCCACGTCGCGCAGGCGCACGCTCGCGAGCGGATCGTGTTTCACGATCGTCGCGCCAACGGCGTCGGCGCTGGCTGCCTGTCCCTGCGTCTGCAGAACGATGCGCTGGTTCGGCGTGTCGATGAAGCCCGCGCCGACGACCCCCGTCGCGCGGCTCGCCGCGGCGAGGACGTCGTCGATCGAGACGTCGTAACGCACCAGCGCCTGCGGATCGGCGTCGACGCGGATCTCGCGAATGAGACCGCCGTACACGCCGACTTTGGCGATGCCGGGAACCGCGAGAAGGCGCGGCTTGATCGTCCAGTCGGCGAGCGAGCGCAACTCGACGAGCGAGAGTTTGTCGGAGGTGATGCCGATGGTCATGAGATCGCCGGTCGACGACGTGAGCGGCGTCATCACCGGCGTTCCCACGCCCGCGGGCAGCGACGCGGAGACGCCCGCGAGCCGCTCCACGACGAGCTGGCGATCGTGATAAACGTCGCCCGTCCCGCCGAAGACGAGCGTGATCAGCGAGAGTCCCTGCACGCTGCTCGATCGCATCGCGGTCAGCCCTTCGGCGCCGTTGACCGCGCTCTCGATTCTCTGCGTGACGAGCTCCTCCACCTGTTCCGGCGAAAGCCCCGGCGCCTCGGTCTGCAGCTCGATCTGCTTCGCGGCGAACTCGGGGAACACGTCGTAGCGCGCGTTCGTGAGCGAGAAGAGACCATAGCCGGCGGCGAGGATCGCCAGCGCGATCACGACCCCGCGATGGCGCAGCGACTGGTGGACGATGCGCGACAGCAGGCTGGAATCGGTTTGCATGCGTTCCATGGCCATCGCCCCTCACCCGGCGCTTCGCGCCACCCTCTCCCCGCAAGCGGGGCGAGGGGCCACCCACCCCCGCATGGCCCTTCTCCCCGCACGCGGGGAGAAGGTGGCCGAAGGCCGGATGAGGGGCGCACGCATCGCGCTCACTCCACCTCCGGCTTGTTCTGTTCGGAGAGCAACTGCTGCGCTCCGGCGATCACGACGCGCGTGCCCGGTTGCAGCGATGTCTCGACGAATCCGCCGTCGAGCGGCGTCTGCGCGCTGATCGGATGCTGCACGTAGTGGCCGGGGCGATCCTCGACGAAGACGAGCGCCTGCGGTCCATGCCAGACCACCGCGTCCTTCGGAACGAGCACGCCACCCTGCGACGCGAGCGGTGCGTGAATGCTGGTGATCAGTCCGACCGGCAACTCCGATGCGGGCGCGAGATAGTCGTGCACCGGTTTCTGCAGCCGCGCGTCGACGCGCGGCGAGACGGCGAGATGGCGCGCCGCGACGAGACGGCCCATCGCGCCGGTGATTTGAATCTGCTGCGGAGGCGCGCCTTCACTCGTGAACGCTGCTTCGATGAGCACCGCGTCGCGGGAGGCGAGCTGCCGCGCCCACGGCGCGCCGCCGATGATGCCGCGCGCGAGCACCGCTCCCCATCGCTGTCGCGCCGCCGCCTCGGCCGCGAGCGCGCTCACATCCGCGGATCGCACGCTCGCTTCATCCGATGCCGCCGCCGCGGCGGCTTCCTGCACCGCGCGATCGGAGACGTTGTGATCGTCGGCGTTCAACGCGCGCAACCGCTCGAGGGTTGCGCGCGAGGCCTGCAGATGCGCCGCCGCCTGATCGCGCTGCGCGAGCGCGGCCGCATGCTGCGAGGCGGCGTTCACGAGATCGGTGACGTCGACGACGGTGGCGTTTCCGATGACGACCGTCGAGTGCTGCGACGCCGGCTGCAACGCTGCGACGGTGATGCCGTTCTGCTGCGCCGTTTCGCGCGGCATCGTCACCGACGACTCATCGCTCGTCGTCTTCGCCGCTTCGGACGGCGCCTCTTCGGACTTCGGCCCGCAGGCGAGAGCGAGGATCAGGAAGATGAAAGCTTTTCTCATATCGGTTGCTCGACCGTCGCCTCCACCGCGACGCGCGCACGCTGCAGATCGAACCATGCGGTCCAGCGATCGACCTCGGCCAGCGTCGCTTCGATTTCCTGATTGCGCAGAGCGAGGCGATCGATCTCGCCCGCATCGAATGTTCGTCGCGCCGACGCCGCGAGCGCGTTCTTCGCCGAGACGAGACGCTCCGCTTCCTCGATGCGCGCGCGTGCGCTCGCTTCGCTCGCCAGTGCGGCGTCGAGATCGCCGAGGATGCGCGACTGCAGCGCAAGCAACTGCGCGGCGGCGACGGAGCGATGCGCGTCCGCTTCCGCGATCGGACCCTCGTGGCGATTGAAGATCGGGATCTCCGCGGACGCGGCGAGCGCCCATCGGAAGGCGCCCTGATCCCATCCGAGGCCCGGCGCGACGTGGATGTCGGGATACTGCTTGCGCACTTCGAGGCGCAGAGCTTCTTCGGCGGCGTCGTAGCGCGCGAGCGCGGCGAGAACGTCAGGACGCGCGGTCAGCGCGAGTGTGCGGAGAGGTGCGATGTCCGCGATCGCGCGCGGCTCGGGCAACGTCAGATCGAGCGGTGGCAATGACGCGCGCGCGATGCCGATCGATGCCGCGAGCATCGCCTCGCGTTCCGCAACGCGTCCTTCTTCTTCACGCAGGAGCAGACGCGACGCGCGATCGTCGGAGCGCACGCGCGAAACATCGGGCTGCGCCGCCTCTCCCGCCTCCATCCGTTTCTCCAGCATCGCGACGATCTCTTCGCGAAGAGCGACTTCGGCGCGACGCAGCTCGGCGAGTTTCCGCGACGCCGCGAGATCGACGGTCGCGTTCGCGGCGCGTGTACGCACGTTCCACACGGCCTGATCGACGTCGGCCGCCGCAGCGGCGGTGAGCGCCCTCGCCTGCGCGATGCGCGCGCCGCGTTTGCCGGCCGTCTCGATCGGCACATCGAGCGAGAGCGTCGTCACCCACGGATCGCCGTTGCCGCCGGTCGCCTTGTGCTCGACGCCGATGCCTGCGGTCGGATTCGGGCGCTCGGCCGCGGTGCGCAGCGCCGCGCGCGCCATGTTCCACTCCGCGCGCGCGACGTCGAGATCGGGATTCACCGCGATGGCCGCGAGCGTGAGCAGTTCCGGCGTCCATCGCGACGGCGGCCAGTTCGCGGCCGCCTGCGGATGCTTTTGTTCGATGAGCTGGCGCACGGCCGGCGCGTCGATGCCGCGCGTTACGAGCGCGTCCGCATTCGCCGCAGCGGAAACGGGCTGCGGCTGATAGTGCGCGCAACCCGCAAGGACCACGAGCGCGATCGCCGCGCCGGCGCTTTTCATCACTGCGTCTTCCCTCGCGCCGACATCATGCAGATCGGGCCTGAACGCAGCATAAATGCGAGCGTTTATCTTCGCGTCACCTTTCACGCGCTACCGTACCGCTGATGAAACGCCGCTTCGCCCTGGTGTTTGCGCTCCTCGCAGCCCGCCCTCTCTTTGCCGCGAATCCCGGCAGGGCGGTCGTCGATGAGGTGAAGCGCTACGGCACCGACGCTACCGCGATCGTGCGAGCGCCGCTGAAGTGGGACGAGGCGATGTGGAGAGAGGTGGCGATCATCACCGCCGCCGATGCGGCCGCGTTTGCCGCCGATGAATCGATCGCCGATTTCGTGCAGCGCAATCGCAGTCACGCGAGCGATCAGTTCGCGAAAACGATCACGCCGTTCGGCGGCGGCCGCGCGCTGCAGGTTTCCGGCGCCACGCTCCTCCTCGGACTGGCGACGCACAACCCGCGACTGCGCGATACCGGCCGCGACGCGATCGAGGCATCGATTTTCGCCGCGGGCCTCATCACGCCGGCGATCAAGCGTGTGGCCGGACGCAGCCGTCCGCTCGAGAACGAAGGCGCGTTCGCATTCGATCCGCTCAGCAGCAACGAGTCGTTTCCGTCGGGACACGCGACGAATGCGTTCGCGGTCGCCTCCGTTTTCGCCGCGCATTCCGACGGCTGGGTCGTGCCGGCGATCGCATACACGCTGGCGACAGGCGTCGCCGCGTCGCGCGTGAACGACAACGTGCACTTCACCTCCGATGTCGTCGCCGGCGCCGCGATCGGCACCGCCATCGGCCGCTCGATCGTCGCGCGGCATCGGCGCGCGGCCACGAAGAGCGGCGACGCACCGGGCATCGTCTGGGCCATCATCCCCTCGCGCGGAGGAGTCGCGTTCGAAGTGGGGATTCCGGCGTCGAGGATCGTGGATGCGTTTGCTCGTCGTTGAAGACAACGCGAAGGTGGCCAGCCTGGTCGCGCGCGGATTGCGCGAGCAGTCGTTCGCCGTCGACGTCGTCGCGAGCGGAAAGGAAGCGCTCGATCAGATCGCGATGAATCCGTACGACCTCGTCGTGCTCGACATCGGATTGCAGGGCGCGATGGACGGGATGGAGGTCTGCCGCCGGCTGCGCGCGAGCGGCTCGCGCGTGCTGATCCTCATGCTCACCGCGCGCGACTCGACCGCGGACCGCATCGCCGGACTCGACGCCGGCGCGGACGACTATCTCGCGAAGCCGTTCGCGTTCGGCGAGCTGGTCGCGCGCGTCCGCGCGCTCCTGCGCCGCGGGCAGGTCGCGACGCCGGGTGTGATCGAGATCGGCGACCTGCGCATCGACACGTCCGCGCAGCGCGTCGCGCGTGCGGGACGGGCCGTCGAGCTGACGACGAAGGAGTACGCGCTGCTCGAATTCTTCGCGCGCAACGCCGGGCGCATGATCGGGCGCGGCGAGATTTCGGAGCACGTGTGGGACGAGAACTTCGATCCGATCTCGAATCTGATCGAAGTCTACGTGCAGCGGCTGCGCCGCAAGCTCGGCGCTCCGCCGCTGCTGCACACGCGGCGCGGGTCGGGCTACGTGCTGCGCGCAAACGAGGATGACGCGGCCGATGATTAGCGTGCGCGCGCGGCTCACCGCGTGGTCCGTCGCCGCCACGGCGATCTTCCTCGTGCTCTTCGGCGCCGTCACGTACGCGCTGCTGCTGCGCGTGCTGCAGCGGCGCATGGACGCATCGCTCGTCGCAACGGCGTCGTCGTTCGAGCACGCGCTGCGCGTCGAGCGCGCGGCGGGCGCGCGCCCGCTCGAGTCGATCATCGCCGAGGAAGTGGCGGAGCTGCCGTTTGCCGACACGCCGCTGGCGGTGTTCCGCGAAAACGGAGAAATCGTCGCGGCGCCGCCGCAGGCCGAAGTCGCGCGGCGATTGCAGACGCTGGCGCGGCGCGGACGCCGGTTCGTCACGCTCGATCGTGGAACCGACGACGCGATGCGCGTTTTCACCGGACCGATCACCGTGTCCGGACAAACGTTCATCGTCGTCGCCGCGCGGCGGCTCGACGAGCAAACGGAGTTTCTCGAAGCCGTTCGCACCGCGCTGCTGATCGGCATCCCGCTCTGGATCCTGTGCGCCGGCGTCCTCGGCTGGTGGTTCGTCCGCAGGACGCTGCGGCCGGTGCTGGAGATGAGCGTGCAGCAGCGCCGCTTCATGACCGATGCCTCGCACGAGCTGCGCACGCCGGTCGCGATCGTGCGCGGCGAGGCGGAGGTCGCGCTCTCGAAACACGATCGCGGCGCCGCGGAGTTGCGCGAGTCGATGATCGTGATCGAGCAGGAGAGCCGGCTGCTGTCGTCGATCATCGAAGATCTCTTCCTCCTCGCGCGCGCCGATGCGGGAGAGGCGGTGATCGCGCCGTCGACGTTCTATCTCGACGAGTTGATTGCCGAGGTCGTGCGCGCGCAGCGAACGCTCGCGGCGAGAAAATCGATCGCGATCGTCACCGATCTCGCGCCGGAAACGACGGTCCGCGCGGACGAACGGCTGCTGCGCCGGATGCTGATGAACCTCGCCGACAACGCGGTGAAATACACGCCGCCGCAGGGGCGGGTGGAGGTGGGGTTGCGACGACGCGACGATGCGCTCGTCATCACCATCGCGAACAGCGGAGCGGCGATCCCCGACGACGTGCGCGCCCGCATTTTCGAACGCTTCTATCGCGGCGATGCTCCTTCCGGCGACGGCGCGGGCCTCGGCCTCCCGATCGCGCAGAGCATCGCCGAACTGCATGGCGGATCCATCGACGTCGCCGCCGGCGACATCGGAAATGTGTTTACTGTACGAATACGATCGGAGGCCCGCGAATGAAATCCCTCTTCCTGCTACTCGCTCTCGCTCTCGCCCTGACCGCCAACGCCGCAACGAATTACGACGTGCGCACGATCGCCCTGCCCGGCGGATCGGAGCGCGGGATCGCGATGGACTACCTCGCGTTCGATCCGGCGACGAAATCGCTCTGGGTTCCCGCGGGCAACACCGGCGCGGTCGACGTCGTCGACACGACGACGGGCACGATCCGCCAGATCAGCGGACTTCCGACGAAGGAGATTCAGACCGGCGAGCGCAAGCGCACCGTCGGACCGTCGTCCGCTTCGACGGGGAACAAGGTCGTCTACGTCGGCAATCGCGCCGACTCGACGGTTTGCGCGTACGACTCGCGCTCGCTGAAGCTGGTCCGCTGCGGACAGCTCGACGCGATGCCGGACGCGGTCGTGTTCGTGTCGCCGACGAACGAAGTCTGGACGACGACGCCGCGCGATCAATCGATCCGCATCCTCGACGCGACGACGCTGAAGGAGAAAACGAAGATCACGTTCGAAGGCGCGCCGGAGGGATACGCGGTCGACGCGAAGAACCATCTCTTCTTCACCAACCTCGAGGACAAGGACGAAACGCTCGCCATCGACGTGCGGACGAAGAAGACCGCCGGCCGCTGGAAGAGCGCGTGCGGCGAGCAGGGACCGCGCGGACTCGCGCTCGCTCCCGACGGCACGCTGCTGTTCGTCGCCTGCACCGACAAAGTGCAGTCCTTCCGCCTCGGCGCGAAACCGGAGTTGTTGTCGGGCGCCGACACGGGCGCCGGCGTCGACAGCATCGCCTACTCGCCGTCGACGCACGAACTGTTCGCGGGAGCCGCGCGCACCGGCCAGCTGACGGTCATCGATGTCGACGCAACCGGACATCTCACCGCCGCCGCGCAGGTCACGACCGCCCCCGGCGCCCGCAACGGCGTCCTCGCCGGCAACACGATCTACCTCGCGCATTCGCAGGGGAATGAGTTGATTGCCGTGGTGAAGAAGTAGCGTGTGTCGGTTGGTCCGTTAGTCGGTTGGTCGGTTGGTCAGTTGGTCGGTCCGGGATCCGTAGTCCGGGGTCGTGGTCCGGGGTCCGGGTTCCGTAGTCCGGACATCGGACACCGGACACCGGACACCGACCAACGGACCAACCGACTAACCGACTAACCGACTAACCGACCAACCGACCAACCCAATCAAACAATCTCCGCAAACGCCGCCGTCACCCGATCGAACTCGGTGACCAGCCGCGTGATTGTCTCGTCCGCGCCGTCGACGCGTCCGTCGCGCGCGGCTCGCTCGAGCGACGCCGCCATCGCGTGCATGCGTTTCGCGCCGACGCTTCCCGTCGAGCTCTTGAGCGCGTGCGCGGCGTCCGCGAGCTCGTGCGGGCTGCCGCTCGCGGCGGCGGCGCGGAGCGCATCGATGCGCGTCGGGAAATCGAGGCGGAAGGTCGTCACGAGACCGGAGAGGAATCCGGTGTACTGCCGCGAGATCTCGACGAATGAATCGACGCGCTCGCGATCGAGGACCTCGTCGTCGCCATCGCCGTCCGCGGCGACGGCGTTCGACATCACTCCGCTTAGCCACTTGTCGACCATCGCCGCGAGCTGCTGTTCCGACACCGGCTTGGCGAGGTAGTCATCCATCCCCGCGGCGATGCACTTCTCACGTTCGCCTTCGAGCGCGTGCGCGGTGAGCGCGATGACCGGCGTGCGGATGCCGAGGCGGCGGAGCGCGCGCGTGGCGTCGTAGCCGTCCATGTCGGGCATCTGGCCGTCCATCAGGATCAGATCGAATTCCTTCTCGCCGCGAACGATCTCGAGTGCGTCCAGTCCGCTGCTCGCGACGCGGCATTCGTAGCCGATGCGATGCAACTGGCCGAGCGCGACGAGCTGGTTGACGGGGTTGTCCTCGACGAGCAGCACGCGTCCGCGCATTTCGCGCACCGGCTCGACGTCGTCGAAATTCTCGCTCACGACGGCGGTGCGCAGCAGCAGGCGCGCGACCGAGTCGCACACCTGCGCGCGGCGGATCGGCTTCAGCAGAAACGCATCGATGCCGACGGTGTTGAACGCGAGCACGTCGCTCTTGCGCCGTCCGATCTGCGTCAGCAGCACGAGGCGCGTCGCGTCCGTGCCCGCGATCGCGCGCACCGATCGCGCGAACGTGAGGCCGTCCTCATCCGGCAGGTTCATGTCGAACACGACGACGTCGAAACGCTCCTCGGTCAGCCGCACCAGCGCGGCCTCCGCGGATTCCGCCTGCTCGATGCGAATGCCGGTCGATGAGAGATGCCGCGTCACGACGACGCGATTGATGTCGTGCGCATCGACGATCAGCGCGCTGAAGAGCGAGAGGTCCCACTTGCGCTTCGGCGGCTCCGCGGTGAGCGGCTGCTTGAGGAGCGGCAGCGTGAACCAGAACGTCGAGCCCTCGTGCTCCACGCTCGACAGGCCGATGTCGCCGCCCATGGCCTCGATGATCTGCTTCGAGACCGCCAGTCCGAGTCCGCTGCCGCCGTAGCGGCGCGTCGTCGAGCTGTCGGCCTGCGTGAACGGCGTGAAGAGGCGCGTCTGGGTTGCGGCCTTGATGCCGATGCCGGTGTCGGTGACGACGAATCCGAGCATGACGTTCGCGTCGCGCGACTCGCGCTGCATCACCGAAACGGTGACGTCGCCCGCGTCGGTGAACTTGAGCGCGTTGCCGATGAGATTCAGAAGGACCTGGCGGATGCGATGCGAGTCGCCGCGCAGCCGGCGATGCACGTCCGGCGCGACGACGACGCGGAACTGCAGCCGCTTCGCCGCCGCGCGCTCGGCGAAGAGATCGGTCACGTCGTCGAGCAGATCGTCGAGATCGAAATCGACGACGTGCAGCGAGAGCTTGCCCGCTTCGACTTTCGCGAGATCGAGCACGTCGTTGACGACGGAGAGCAGCGCCTCGCCGCTGGAGCGAATCGCTTCCGTGAATTCGCGCTGCTGCGGCGTGAGCGGCGTCGTGAGAAGAAGGCCGGCCATGCCGAGGACGCCGTTCAGGGGCGTGCGGATCTCGTGCGACATGTTCGCGAGAAACTCGGACTTCGTGCGCATCGCATGCGCGATCGCGTCCCGCTCCTCGGTGATGTCGCGATAGCAGCAGAGGATGTAATCCGAGGATGCGATCGGCGCCGTGAAGACTTCGACCGTGATCGCGCCGATGTCGCGCACGCCCGGATCGAGCAGAGGCGGCCGATCGCCGAACAACGCCCGCGCCGCGCCGTTCATCCACACCGTCTCGCCGCGCGTGCCGGCGACGACCATGCCGAGGGGAAGTTGCTCGAGCCAGGAGAAATCCATTGTTTGGCGGGGTCACATCTGGAAAACGAACTTCGCGTCTACACCGGTTGACCGCGAAGTTCGTTTTCCAGATGTGACCCC
>Ga0075425_100001303_pt1 | contig 24326 bp, 18 predicted proteins | sample SoiMethybrSBSTD4_FD_75300 | JGI IMG/M metagenome (GOLD analysis project Ga0075425, IMG submission 75300) | Bulk soil microbial communities from a Populus tree surrounding site in Tennessee, USA - Soil MetaG P. TD hybrid SBSTD4 | ecosystem: Environmental > Terrestrial > Soil > Tree plantation...
CGATCTGGGCGCGAAGGCTCTTGACGGTCACCTTCTCGAGCAGGTCGTCGTGCTTGACGACCCCCTTGCGCGCCAGCTGGATGAACGAGTTCTCGTGCTCCGGCTCCTTCAGGGTCCAGGGCGCGTGCCGCGCCAGCCAGGTGAACGTGGCGAAGGCGACGCGGCGGCCGAAGATCAAGTGCAGCGGGATCTGCAGCTTCAGCCGCGGCAGGTGCGCGCCGGCAAACGAGAGGTAGGGGGACGTCGACAGATAGACGCGTCCGTCGCGGGCGAGGACCCTCGCGCACTCGCGCAGGTAGAGCGTTGCGTCGGCCACGTGCTCGATGACGGCGTGCGACAACACGAGGTCGAAGGCGGCGTCGCTGAAGGGCAGCGCCATCCCGTCGGCCAGGGCGAAGTGCAGGTTGCCGATCCCGCGCTCGCGCGCGAGCCGCACGCCCGCGTCGCCGAAGCGGTCGATCGGATCGATCCCGACCACCTCGCGCGCCTCTTCGGCGAGCGACAGCGGCATGCCGCCGCCGCCGCAGCCGGCGTCGAGGATCCGGCCTTCCACGCGCACGCCGGCGCGTTCCAGGAAGGCGATGACCTTCGCGCTCCGGTAGTACTCGAAGAGCGCGTAATCGTATTCGGAACGGAACCGGCGGTCGGCGTGCGCCTTGATGGCGCGGTCGTCAATGGCGCGCACGCTTCTCGATCAGGGCTGCGGTGTCGTGTCCGCCTGGCGTTTCCGCGACGTCGAACGTCATGATGACCCGCCAGCCCGGGTAGGCGGCGAGCACATCCTCGATCTGGGATCCCTCGTAGCCGATCTCGGGCGCGGTGTAGGTCAAAATATACCGCACATCGTCGCGCTGAAACCGATCCGCGTAATTGCCGAACCCGTGCCCGATGAAGATCGGGCGGATTCGATTCTCGAGTGCGAGCCCGTTGGCGAGCTTGCCCTGGACCAGCGTGCCGGGCGGCAGGACCCGTCCGAGCGCACGCGAGGCCTCGTAGTTGCGCGAGGTCCGTCCCGCGGCCCACTGTGCGAATTGCACGAGGTCGGCGCTCATCAATACGGCGGCAAAGGCCAACGCGACGGGCGGCCCGACCGTACGGCGCGTCAGCCGCAGTCGCACTCGCGGCCAGGAGACGACCAGCGCCGCCGCCAGGAGCATCGCGCACGCCGCCGCGAGCCGCACCGGCCGCCTGACTTCGTAGAGGAACGCCAGGCGCGCGATCGGGCCGCAGATCACGTAGGCGCTGTAGACGAGCAACGGCGCCGCGACGAGCAGGCCGGCGCGGGGCGTCGAAGCGGCGGACTCCGGCAGGACGCGCCCGTCGGCGAGCACCATCGTTGCCAGCGCCACCGCCGCCGGAATCAGGAAGACGAACCGGCGCTCGTTGCCGACGTCGTGCAGCAGCATTTCCAGCGTGCCGACGACGACCCACGCCAGCAGCAGCCGCTCGGCGTCGCCCGCGCGCCGCCATCTCAGCGCGACGCCCCACGCGCCGGCCACGCCCAGGCAGAGCACCGCCCACATGCGCGTGAACGTGTCGTGCAGCACGGGGAACCACGTGACCCGATCGAACAGCGACTTGAGGTCGTAGGACGGTTTGCGCGTCACCGACATCTGCCAGTTGTAGAAGCGATAGTCGCTCCAGTGCGGCAGCACGAAGACGATCAGGACGGCGGTCAGCGACAGCGCCAGGCCGGCGAGCGTCCACATCGCCGCGCGACGCGGCCGGACCTGCTCCTGACCCTCGGTCCCGTGGCTTCCGCCTGCAGGCGGAAACACAATCCGCGCGACGGCCACGAGGCCGAGCGCCGCGAGGTAGAACGCGGCCGCGGCCTTGGTGAAAAACGCCAGCGTCGCCATCAGGCCGGCCGCGGCGCCCCACGCCGGCTCCCGCTCCGCGCGCGCCGAGCAGTACCACGACGTGACGATGAAGGCCGTCATCAGGGCCTCCATGATCGCGGCACGGTCGTACATCACGTAGACGTAGTTGGTCGCCAGGAGGCCCCCGGCGATCAGCCCGGCGGGGGTGCCGGCGATCCGGCGCAGGCCCAGCGCGAGCAGCAGGACCGAGAGGACGCCGGCCGCTTCCGACACCAGCCGCGCCTGCCGCACGCCGACGCCGAAGGCCGCGAAAGAGACGTACTCCATCGCGGTGAACACCGGAGCGATGAACACAGGGTTCCATTCGTCGAGCCGCCAGTGCCCGAAGAGCGCCTTGTTGCGCGCGTTGTGGACCCAGGCGCCCTCGTCGTGCCACACCACGCCGACCGTCGTCCGCCACGGCGGATCCGCCGCGGGGAACACGCCGCGCAGAACGATCGCGATGAGGACGACGGCGGTCAGGGCGACGCCGAACTGGCGTGGCGTCATGGTCGGTTGCGCCGCCAGGCTTCGAAGCCGTCGATGGCCTGGATCGAGTGGTAATGGCCGCGCAGCCAGCCGTCGAGCGCCGGCTGCGAGTGGAAGAACGGCGCCGAGTCCTGCACGTCGGGCGACCAGTCGTGCTGCTGCAGGATCACCATCGCCGGCTCAGTCCGTTGGAGATCCGCGAGGAGCCCGCCGACGCCGTACCGCGAATCCTCGTGATTGAAGTCGAGGATCACCGGCCGGCTCCAGAAGAACCGCGAGGCGCTCCGCCGATCGGCGTAGACGTAGGCGCCCGCCGAGAATCCGAACACGTAGACGGTATCGGCGCTTGACGTGGTCGACGCGAGAAGGGCGCCCAGATCCAGGTTGTCGAGCGCCGAGTACTTGTCGGCTTCACGCGCGCCGCCGTAGCGCGACAAGTAGGCGCGGCGATCGATGCGTCCGACGACATACTGCGTGTCGTGCCAGACGGTCGCGGCGAGCTTGGGGAACGGATCGCTGCCGGCGCGCCAGACGCCAATCGCGATCAGCGCGATCAGACCGGCGCGGATGAGCCGCGGCAGCGGCGCGAGGCCGACGGTCAGGCCGATGCCGGCGGCCAGCGCGAGCGCCGGGGCCGCCTGCAGGAAGTACTGTGGCAGGCCGCGCGATCCGTTGATCGCGATCGACAGGCAGGCCGCCGCCGTCCATGCGACGGGCAGCCACAGGGTTCGCTGCGCCCGGCCGCGCGCGAGCAGCACGAGGCAGCCGAAGCCGCCGACGAACCACAGCGCGTCGACACGGGCATGCCCGACGGGGAAGCGGATCAGATAGCCCACCATGTCCCAGCGGCTCGCGTACGTCTCCCCCGAGTAGCGCACGTTGTAGGCAATGGTCGCCTGGTAGAGATCGTTCAGCGCGCCGCCCGACCAGAAGATCGCGAAGAGCACGGTCGGCACGATGGCGGCACCGGCGACAATCCACCCGGTCTCGAGGAGAGTGACCCCGGTCGTCAGCGCAAGCGCCGCCAGGACGACCGCGCCGTATAACCCGGCGTTATACTTGAGCGCGAACGCCGCGCCAATCAGCACTCCTGCCGCAAACAACCTGCCCGCACCCTTAGCACCCCTGGCACCAGCACCCCTAGCACCTTGCGCACCCGTAGCACCATTAGCACCGACGGCGAGCGCGAGCGCTCCTGCCACCGCGAGCGCGATAAATGTCTCGCACTGCGCGCGGACGCGCACGCCGCCGTAGCGGGCAAAGCTGGGATCCGACAGCAACAGGAAGATCACCGCGGAGACGCCGCCGGCGATCGGACCCGCGAGCAACCTCCCCAGCCGCCAGAGCAGCGCCGCGACCGCGACGGCGGCCGCGAGATCGGCCGCCGGGACGATGACGTCGCGATGCGAGATGGCGCGCAGCGCCGCATACAGGTAGTGGATGCCCGGCGGCTTCTGATCCCACGCGTCACGGTAGGCCAGCTCGCCGTGCAGAATCCGGTCGCCAACATACGCGTAGAGTCCCTGGTCGGGGCCCATCGGCTGCGCCAGCGACGGCAGGCGAAGGATCAGCAGCGCGGCGGCGATCGCCAGCAGCAGGCGTGTGGGCATTCAGGGGATAGGACAGCCGAAACTGCTTGAATTATAGTGCTTGGCGAGCCTGATTCCTTGCCCGAGCGCCCCGCCTCCGCCGCCACGCTCTCGCTCGTGGTGCCGACCTACAACGAACGCGATCGATTGCCGGAGCTGGTGCGCACCATTGCCGACGCCTTTGCCGCCGGCGGCCTGCACGGCGAGCTGGTGATCGTCGACGACAACTCGCCCGACGGCACCGGGCCGCTGGCCGACGAGCTGGCCGAGCACTACCCGATCACCGTCGTGCACCGTCCCGGCAAGCTCGGACTGGGCACCGCGGTCATCGACGGGTTCAGCGCCTCGCGGTCGCGCCTCGTCGGCGTCATCGACGCGGACCTCAGTCATCCGCCGGAGCTGGTGCCGCGCATGGTCGACGTGCTGCTGCGCGAGGAGGCCGACGTGGTCATCGGCAGCCGCTACGTGCCCGGGGGCGGCACCCGGAACTGGGAGCTGTCGCGCGTGCTGATGTCGAAGTTTGCCTGCCTGCTGGCGCGCGGACTGACCCCGGTGCGCGACGCCACGTCCGGGTTCTTCGTCATGAAGCGGGAGCTCGCCGAGGGAGTGACAATCTCGGCGGGGGGGTTCAAGATCTGCCTCGAGCTGCTGATCCGCAGCGCGCCGGCGAAAGTGATCGAAGTGCCCTACGTCTTCACCGGACGGACGGCGGGCGAGAGCAAGATGAACCTGAACGAAGCGCTCGGCTATCTCGCGCAGTTGCGCAATCTTCACGCCTACCGGCGGACGCACGCACTCGCCAGGCCGCGTCATCTCATCCTGCGCTGAGCCGGCGGCGCCGCGGGCGGCGATCCGCTCAGCTCGCGGTCGTGACCGACTTGGGCGAAGGGCGCGGCGGGTCGGGAATCCGCGCGCCGAAAATCGTGCGTGTCGCGATCTGGCCGAAGATCGACGGCTTGGTCGTGGCCAGCTTGAACATGTCGCCCAGGCGGCTGGCGATGTACTTCGGCCGCATGAAGAAGCGGCGCTTGGCACGGTTGATCGCGTCCATCACCACCTGCTCGTCGAGCCCGTTGCCGCGCAGCAGGTAGTAAGAGTACTCCATCCGCGACCAGTCCTCCTCGACCAGCAGCCCCTCGCGCACGACCTTGTTGTACAGCTCGGTGCCGGGATAGGGCACCGCCGGGTAGAAGTTCGCGAAGTCGGGGTTGAGCTCGATCGCGTAGTCGATCGTGTGATGGATCGAGTCGAGCGTCTCGCCCGGGTAGCCGAAGATGAAGAAGGCGAACGAACGGATGCCGGCGGCGCGCATGTTGTCGATCGCCGTCTGGATCTTCGGCCGCTCCAGGCGCTTGACCATGTCCTTGCGGATGTCCTCGGACTCGGTCTCGATCCCCATCGCCAGCATCCAGCACCCGGCCTTGCGCAGGCGGTGCACGAACGCCGGGTCGGTCAGGTTGTCGGCGCGCGCGTTCCCGAACCACTGGATCGGCAGGTTGCGCGCGATGAGCTCGTCGCAGAACGCGGTGAAGGACTTGACGTTGAGCGTGACGGTGTCGCCCCAGAGATAGAAGAAATCGATGCCGAACTCGCGGTAGCCGCGCTCGATCTCGTCCACGATCGCCTTGGCGCTGCGCTCGCGGAACTTGTGCCCCTGGTGGATCGGCGCGACGCAGAAGTCGCACGAATACGGGCAGCCGCGGCTGGTTTCGACGATGGTGTAGGGGCGGTTGACCAGGGGCAGGCTGTAGGAGCGCAGCGGCACGAGGTCCCACGCCGGATACGGCATCTGCAGGAAACCGGCGTACTGCCCCTGTGCGGTGTGCGGAACGATCGCGCCACCTGCCCCGAGCCCCGTCGAGGGGTTCCGGCGCCACGTCAGGCTGGGGATGGCGCCGAGCTGATCGAGCGACTCGAGCTGCGCCAGCTGCACCGCCGCGTCTTCCGGCTCGCCGACGAACATACCGTCCACCGACGGCGCCCGCTGCATCGACGTCGCCGGCGTCGTCGACGCGTGCGGCCCGAAGCAGAACATCGGCGCCCCGAAGCGGGCCTTGAGCCGCGCCATGGCGTCGACGTCCGCGTCGAGCGTCGGCGTCGTGCTCGGGAACAGGATCAGCGTCGGCTCGAACGACTCGCGATCGAGCTGCGCGATGAGATCGCCTGCGTCGCGCCGCTGCGCCGTGAGATCGACCAGGCGCACGTCGCAGCCCGCATCGCGCAGCAGCGAGGCGATGAGCGCGAGCGTGTAAGGGGGCTTCGTCGTGCCGAGGACCTCTTCACGCTCCTGGCAGCGTCCCTGGCGCGTGAAGGCGATGCCGTTCACCAGCGGCGGATTGACGAGCAGGGTCCGGCGGCCCAGCCGCTCCGGCGACGACATCAGCTGTGCACCGGCGTCAGCGGAATCGCGCGCCGCTTCGGCAGATCCGCCGTGGCGACGGCCGGCCGAGGTGAGAGCTCCACCTTGCAGCACCGCCGGCACACCGGGAAGATCCCGTGTTCGAGCAGGCGGCGGCGCATCTCCACGTACTTCTCGCCGTTCCAGACCTCCTCGAGCGACTGCTGCGTCAGGTCGCCCACTTCCACACGGATGAACGGGCAGAAGTACACCTTGCCGGAGAACGACACGCGGGCATGCAGGAACGGATAGAGGCAGCGGCCGTCGAGCTTCGTGCCCGGCGTGTAGTAGCTGTCCATCAGCGGCGCGTGGACCTTCGGCCTGAAGTCGAACAGGATGTTCTTCTCGCGGCAGCGCGCGGCGAGCGCCGCCACCTTCGCGCGCACCTGGGCGACGTCGAGCCCCGGATCCGGCGTGACGAACGTGGCGATGGAGGATGCGTCGGGAGCGCCGATGATCTTGACGGTCTCGGCGACCTCCTCGGGGGTGCTGAACATCAAATGGTTGAGGCCGATCGCGTCCACGCCCAGCTCTTCGGCCACCTCGACCATCCGATCGAGCGCCTCGAGGCTTTGATGCGCGACGGTGGTGTTGATGCCGACGCGGAGCGGCGCGCCGCGGCGCCGGGCGGCCTCCTGCAGCCGCTTCAACCCTTCCGTCGTCCGCTCGAACGTGCCCTTCAGTCCGCGCGCCGCATCGTGCAGGTCCTTCGGACCGTCGATCGACACGCTGATGTGCTTCAGGAAGCCCTGTGCCGCAAGCTCGGCCAGCGCGTCGGCGCGCTCCTCGGTGATGATCGTCCCGTTGGTCGTGAGGTAGCCGCAGGCGTACCCCTTCTCGCGGAAGAGATTCAGCACGGACAGGATGTCCTTGCGCATGAAGATCTCGCCGCCGGTCAGGTTGATCTGGAAGTCCTTCTGTTCCGGAAACGCCTTGGCGAGCGCCTCCAGCGTCAGCTCCTGGCGCCATTGGCCTTCGACATTGAGCAGATCCCCGACGTAGCAGAACTCGCAGTGCAGGTTGCACCGCATCGTGGCCTCGTAGACCGCTCCCATCGGGAGCCGATCGGCGCGGCCGGTGCCTTCCTCGATGAAGTGCTGGATCCGCTCCTCGTAGCGTCGCCGGCGATAGCGCGCCCAGGCATGGCGGGCCGCCGGCACTGCGCGTGCCGTGGTCTTCAGGCGGTCGCCTAGTTTGCGAATCAGGACCATCGATGTGTCAGATCTCCCTCGGGCGCCGGCACCGACGAGCGCTGGCGGCCTCGGGACCCCGGGCTTGTACTGGAAGGCTCAGCGTGTCGCTGGGACCTCTCATTGTAGCGTTTCGAAACGCTCCGCGCCAACCTCAATCGGTCGTTACCGCCGAGCTGGCGGCGGCTCCTGTGGTACTTCCATATCGGTCGCAACGATCTCGCCCGCCATCTCGACGCTGTCGGCCGCGCGCGTGGCCCCCGCCGGCGCGACACCGAGTCGCCGCCGCAGGAGCGCCAGGCGCGCCAGTTCCTCCGGGTGGAAGAAACCGGTGACCGCCAGCAGCGCCGCAAAGACGACGACCACCGTGGCGCCCCGGGTGAACACGTCCGGCAAGTGCGCCATCACGGATCGCGGATCGACCGGCAGGCGAACGGCGGGCAGCATCCGTGCGGCCAGGCACGCCACCGCGGCCGAGCTGCAGGCGCGCGCGATGCGTCCCCACTCGTAGGCGATCGGATAGAACCGCTGCGACAGCCGCAGGCCGAGCGCCGCCTGCACTGCGTAGGCCGCGCCGTTGGCCCAGGCGGCGCCGACGATGCCAAACCTGGGAATTAACAGCAGGTTGAGCCCGATGTTGGTCGCGGCCGCGGCGATGGTCGCGACGGGATAGTACTGCGTCCGCTTCGTGATGTTGAGCCCGATCGACGTCAGCAGGTAGATCCCCTGCAGGAACACGCCGATCGACGTCCACGCGATGACCGTCGCCACGTCGCTCCAGCGTGGGTCGTCTGGCGCTAACAGCCGGCCGTGGAGCATCGCGGCCGCGGCGTCGCGCCCCACCGCCGACAGGCCGGCCGTCAGCAGCGCGAGCACCGCCACGCCGTAGGTCGTCACCACACGAAACACGCGCGGCGCGTCAGGCTCGCGAACGGTCGAGTAGTAGAACGGCGCCCAGGCCGACTCGAACGCGCTGAGGAAGAGCTTCTGCGTGAGCCCGAACGACACGGCCATGCCGTAGATCCCGACCTCCGTCAGCGTGGTGAAGAACGGCAGGATGAACTTGTCGCCGACCGCCGTGACCTGCTGCGCCGCCGCGTGCGGCACCCGCGGAAGCCCGAACACGAGCGTCTCGCGCAGCAGCGCGGCCGAGAACATCGGACGGATCAGCGGCGCGAACCAACGGGCGAGCGCGGCCATGATCGCCAGCGTCACCAGCAGGTCGGCGAGGTACAGCCCGGTGACGCCGAGATCGAGCCGCGTGACCAGCACCAACCGGACGGCGATCGTCAGCACCGAGCGGGCGAGCGTCAGCAGGCTGAACGTCCTGGTGCGCTGCTCCATGCGCAGCACGTGGAACGGAATGAAGGTGAACCCGATGGCGAAGGTGTTGAGCAGCATCAGCCGCAGCGGCGTCGCGTAGATGCTGTGTCCGAGCAGGGACGCGGACAGCGACGGCGAGGCGACGAGCAGCGCCGCCAGCACGCCGCCGTCGAGCGCGAGCAGGAAGAAGAAGATCGTGCTGGCCAGCCGCTTCCGCTCGTCGTCGTCGGCGGCTTCGTAGTAGAAGCGCATGAACGAGCCGTCGAGGCCGAAGCGGAAGACGATCTTGGCGAGCACCTCGAGTCCGCCGAGGACGCTGATCACGCCGTAGTCGGCGGCGCTGAAGTAGGTGACGTAGACGCCGAGGAGGAAGAAGTTGACGATCGAGACCGCGACGTCGCCGAGGCCGTAGACGGTGATGTTCTTCGAGAGTTCGCGGACCTTCGAGAACAACGCGCGCGCTCAGGCCTTGCGGAACGTGAGCAGGTTCATGAAGCACCAGCCGGGAATCGGGATGAGGCGCGTGAGCGCGCGGTGCAGCGGCGCGAGCGCGCGGGGGTTCCTGCGAATCAGGTGCGTGAGGACCGGCACGGTCGGGAAGATGCCGCGCCGCGCGGCGAGCGTGAATCCGGCGGCGCGCGCCAGCCGCAGGTACTCGGCGACGGGACGATCGCCCGGATGCTTGAACTCGGACGCGGTGCGGATGAGCCGCCCGAGCAGCAGGAAATGTATGCGCGACTGCAGGTGCGCCAGGTTCGGCACCGAGACCAGCAGCTCGCCGCCCGAACGCAGCACGCGATGGAGCTCGGCGAACGCGCGCGGCTGCTCCTCGTACTGCAGGTGCTCGAGCACGTCGAGGCACAGCGTCCGATCGAACGTGCCCGCCTCGAACGGCAGCGCCGTCACCGATCCGTGCCGCACGCGCGCGGAGGCGTAGTTGGCGTCGACGCCGGTGATGGCCAGCCGCTCGGCGTACTCCTCGACGATGACCCCCTCACCGCAGCCCGCGTCGAGCACGCGCGTCTCCGGCGGCAGCGCGTCGAGATAGCGCCGCACCGCGGTCAGCTTCGCGATGTAGGTCGGGTAGTACTCCCAGGACGGATCGGGAGTGCGGTGATAGTCGCCGCGCGAGGCGTACTCGCCGCGGCGGACCATCTGCGGGCTGGGCATCGGCTGGATTGTAACGGGTTCTAAGGGAACCGGGGCTTTTAGAACCTTAGAACCCCGAGAGCGCTCAGTGCCCGCCCGGGCCGCCGCCGCCAGGCGGACGGACGACCGTCGGCTGATACGGGTTCGGAACGCCGCCCTGGCCGGCCGGCGGAATCACCATGCCGGGGCGCGGCGCGGTCATCGGGCCTTGCGCGGCCGGCTGCTGTCCGTTGCCCGGGTTGAAGCCTCCAGGCGGCACCAGGTTGGCCGGGTTCACGACGACCTGGTTGTTGTTGTTGCCGTTCGGGTTGAACGGCATCGGCTGCCCCTGCATCATCGGCTGCGGCATGACCGGCTGCGCCGGCATCGTCACACCGACCACCGGCTCGTCGCTGTCGTCGACCACCGGCATCGGCGGGCGCTGGAAGGTCGGCGGCGGGGCGGACGCGCTCATCGGCGACGCGGCCGGCGCCTTGCTGGTGGCCATGATCGTGATGCGATCGTAGGCCGCGGCGTTGGCGACGGCGACTGCACGCGGCGCGGCGATGTAGCCGCTGGCCGAGCGAAGCAGGATGTCGAGGGCGTCCTTCTCGGGCGTGTCGATCAGCTGCAACGTCATCGACGGGCCGTTGAGCTTCTCGGCGTTGATAATTCGGGTCTGGCCGACGCGCGCCCATTCCTGCAGGATCTGCCGGAGGGGGACGTCTTCAGCGATGAGCGTGACCCGCCCATCCTTCATCGTCAGCTTGAGGCCGCCCGCAAAAGCGGGGGTGGCGAGGCCAACGGCCAGGGCCGCCAGAAGCGCGCAGCGCAGGAAGTTCTTTTTCATTGTGGTGGCTCGCCTTCGAGTATACGCCTCTTAGGACGCTCGTGCGAGCACAACAGCCGGGTATGGCCCCGCTCGACTCGCTATGCTCGCTCGGGGCAGGTCAGGCGAGCTTGGTCACCCAGAGGGGGGAGTCTTTTCGCGGTAAGTCACAGGAACGGCAGACTTCCGGGCCGCCGCTTTCGAGGTGCTCGCGGCGGACCGCCCGGTAGGCGTCCGAGTTCCAGATCTCCTTGATCGACTGGCTGTTCAGGTCGCCGAGGATGGTCTTGCCGTCGAAATCCGCGCAGCACAGGGAGACCCGGCCGTCCCAGAGCGCGGTGAAGGTCAGCCAGGGGCGGTAGCAAGGGTAGTTGACGTCAGACTCGTGGTTGAGCGTCCCGCCCCAGTTGTGCAGCTCGGTGATGTGAATCTTGTCGGCGACCCGGCGCCAGTGCTCGATGAACGCCTGCTCGTCGACGGAGTTGTTCTGGCGGACGAACGACAGGATCAGCTTCGGGTGGCGCTTGCCGAGCTCGGCGCGGATACGGACGAGCCGCTCGACGTTGGCGATGACCTTGTCGTAATTGAGCCCGATGCGCGTCTGCTCGAAGACGTCCTTGCCGCCGGCGTCGACGCTGATGTTGATGGCGTCGAGCCCGGCCTCGATCATCCCGCGCGCGATCTTCTCGGTGATCAGCGAACCGTTGCTGATCATCCCGACTTCCTTGATCCCTTTTTCCTTCGCGTAGCGGACCTTCTCGGTCAGGTGCCGATCCAGGAACGGCTCGCCGTAGTTGTGCACGCGGACGTGCGTAATCCCGAGCTCGGCGCACTCGTCGACGATCTTCTTGAACAGGTCGAGGCTCATCACGCCCTGCCGCCGGTGCATCTCGTCGCGCGGACAGAAGACGCACTTCGCGTTGCAGATGTTGGTGCTCTCGATCTGCACGATCTCGGGCAGCACGGGCGAGCGATCACGTCCCGTCGCCAGCAGCAGCTTCTTCAGCGGCTTCGCCTGGCGGCGCAGCACCGTCTCTGCGGTGCGACGCGCGGTGCGCTTGAGTCCGATCATGTTCTGAGCGATTCGATGACGCGACCCAGGATCTCGTCGAGCTCGACCGTCGGCTCGTAGCCGATCAGCGCGCGGATCTTCGAGATGTCCGGCACGCGGCGCGGCATGTCCTCAAAGCCCTCTTCGTAGGCCTGATCGTACGGGATACGGACGATGGGAGACTGGCTGCCGGTCATCGTCTTGATGCGCGCGGCAAGATCGCCCATGGAGATCTCCTTGCCGTTCCCGATATTGAAGACCTGGCCGATGGCGCGGGGTTCGTTGATCAAGGCTACCATGGCGCGCACGACGTCCCCGACGAAGGTGAAGCTGCGCGACTGCGTGCCGTCGCCGAACACCGTGATCGGCTGCCCGGCGAGCGCCTGCCGCACGAAAGTCGGCACGACCATGCCGTACTGCCCGGTCTGGCGCGGCCCGACCGTGTTGAAGAGGCGCACGATGACGACTGGCAGCTTGCGCTCCTTCCAGTAGGCGAGCGCGAGGAACTCGTCGATCATCTTGCTGCACGCGTAGGCCCATCGGTGCTTGGAGGTCGGCCCGAGCACGAGATCGGCGTCCTCCTTGAACGGCACCACCGCGCTCTTTCCGTAGACCTCCGACGTCGACGCGATGAGCACGAGCTTCTTCTTCTTGTTGGCGATCTTCAGCACCACTTCGGTGCCGTGTACGTTGGTCTCGATGGTCCGCACCGGCGCTTCGACGATGAGCTTCACGCCGACCGCCGCGGCGAGGTGCACGACGGCGTCGCAGCGATCGATCAGCTCGGCCAGCAGCGGCTCGTTGGTGACGGTGTCGATGGTGTAGTGGAAGCGGGGCTGGCCCTTCAGGTGCGCGATGTTCTCGATCGATCCCGTCGAGAGATCGTCGAGCACGAACACTTCGTCCCCGCGTTCGAGCAACGCTTCGGCGAGATGAGAGCCGACGAAGCCGGCGCCGCCCGTAATCAATACCCGCATCATTTTTCCAGACTGAGGATGACCGCGGCGGCGCGTGCCGCCGAGCCGCCGTCGCTTCGACCCGCCGAGCCCATCCGGGCCCGAGCCATGCCGCGAAACTCCTTATCATACAGGAGTTTGGCGAGCGCCGCGCGGATTTCCTCCGACGTCCCCGCGCCGAGCATCAGTCCCGCCTCGACGAACGGCGACAGGTTGTTGGGAAGTCCGATCACCAGCGCCGAGGCGCCCAGCGCGAGCGCGTCGACCGCGACCGTCGAATTCACCGTGACCAGCGCGGCCATGCCGGCGAGGTACGGGGCGAGGGGCGCCGCCGCCGGCAGGACGTGCGCGTTGGGCACGCCTGCGATCGCCGCCGCATAGACGCCCGGCGTCTCGGCCGGATGCGGCTTGATGACCAGCTGGACGCCGGGCATCTCGCGGATCGCCGCGACCAGCGCCGGCAGGAAGGGACGGGCCTCGCGTTCTTTCGCCGCGAAGAGCACGACCTTGCGGCCGCCGGCGTGGGTCTCGGCACTCGCGCGATCCAGATCCGCCTGGGTCAGCGCGCCGACGGCCGCGATCAGCTCGTCGAGGCGGGCGCTGCCGGTCACGGCGAGCGCGCTCGCGGGGAAACGCCCCGCGCCCGAGAGGTGCTGCCTGGCGTAGTCGTCGAAGAGGAGCGTCGAGGCGGGGTACGGAAATCCGGTGTCGGCCGGGTTGTGCGGATCGGGCAGCATCTCGTCGGGCTCGTGCCGGTAGTTCAGCCAGTGACGGTAGATGAAGCCGTGCTGCAGGCCGGCGAGCGGGATGGCTCGCCGGCGGCACTCGAGCGCCAGCGCCCGTCCCCATCCGCCGGCTTCGGCATAGGTCACGGCGACGTTGGGTCCGATCGTCTCGAGCGCCGCGGCCGCCTCGTCCATCACGCGTGCCGACCAGGGGAACTGCAGCAGCGCGATGCCCGCCAGCTGCGCCCGCACCAGCGGCCAGCAGTCGCAGCCGCGAATCACCGCGTGCGCGCGCAGTTCCTCGCTGTCCCACATCTGCCCGCGGATCAGGTGACGCCGCCGGTAGAGGGTGCGCGACGCCGCGAGCGCCGCGGCCGGCGCGTAGCGCTCGATCGCGACCATTGCGGTATCGCGACCGGCAGTGCGGGAGGCGAGCGGCTGGCGCAGGGGATCCCACCAGCGGCGCGCGCGGAAATTCGATCGCGCGCCGATCCCGACGTAGCGGATCTGCCCGCGCTCGACGCGCGACTCGAGGGCGCGCAGCACCGGCCCGATGTACGACTCGGCGCCGCCGTCGGCTCCCTGCCAGAACGCGCGGTGCACGAACGCGGCGACGCGGGCGCGCTCGCGTGGCGGACGGGGCAGGCCGGCGCGCGAAAGCCGGGCGCCGAGCGCGAGCGCAGTCGCCCGCGTGTCCATGCGCAGCAGCTGCCACGCGGCGTTGGGCCAGCCGGGACCGCTGTAGCGCACCCGGCGCGCGGCGGCCGCCCGGGCGACGACGCCGGCATCCGAGCCAGCGACGAACCGCACCGAGAGCGGACGATCGCGCTCGATCAGGGCGTCGAACGCGGCAATCGTGCGCAGCGCCCGCAGGATGCGCTGCTCCTTGTGCAGGAACAGCTCCGCGAACCACCACAGCGAATCGCCGCGAAAGGTGAAGCGCGAGCGGAACGGCTCGCCGTCCACGCGCAGGTGGCGCACCGCCTTGATCCACGCGTACTCGTCTTCGTGCGCCCGCTCGTCCGCGGCCGGGTCGAGATACGCCGCCAGGTCGACGCGGCGCGGGCCCGTGCCGGAGTCGATCTCCAGCGTGGTCATCGGCCGGGCCTCTTCGTCGTGCGCAGGACCTCGTCGATCGCCGCGATGACGGCTGCGGCGTCCACGCCCGCCAGGCAATCGGGCGTGTGACCGGTGCAGCGCGCCGGCGGACGGCGGATGCGATTGCACGGGCTGCACGGCAGATCGATACGGACCACGACGTCGTGCAGGCCGCGCGGCGCGTACCGCTTCGGATCCGACGGCCCGAACACGGCGACGATCGGCGTGCCCACGGCGTGCGCGAGGTGCATCGGGCCGGTGTCTCCGGTCACGAACAGGTCGAGCCGTTCCATCACCGCCGCGACGGTCAGCAGGTCGAGCCCGGCCGCGTCGAGCACGCGGTCGGCCGGCAGCGCCGCGCGCACCGTCTCCAGCAGGCGGTGTTCGTAGGGGGTCCCGGTCAGCACGATCGCGGCGCCGCGATCGCCAACCAGATGCTCGGCCACTTCACGGAATCGCGCCTCCGGCCATTGCTTGACGGCGCGCCCGCCGCTGACGTGAATGCCGGCGACGAGCGAGTCGCCGAACCGCGCCAGCAGGCGCCTGGCCGCCTCTCGATGGGCATCGGGGATCCGCAGCGATGCATCGACAGGCTCGGCCGGCACGCGGCCGAGCGCCGCCGCCACGAGCGCTTGCGCATTGTCGCTGGTGTGAATGCCGGGATCGTAGCGGAGCGCGGTGTCGAGGAGGGGTCCGCCGCCGCCGCTGCCGTAGCCGGCGGTGCGCCGCGCGCCGACCGCGGCCAGCGCGATGTTCGAGCGGATGTCGGGTTCGAAGTTGATGCCGAGATCGTAGCGCCGCCGGCGCCACTTCGCGGCTGCCGCGGCGAGCCCCAGCGGCGACAGGCCCGCCGCCGGCCGCGCCAGCCACGCCGCGTCGAGCGTCTCGATGCGATCGACGGCGGGAATCGCCTTGGCGATCTCGCTGTTCCAACTGCCGACGACCAGGTCGATCGTGGCGTCGGGCGCCAGCGCGCGCAGCGTCGCCAGCGAACTCACCGTCATCAACAGATCGCCGATCCGCTCGAGCCGGAAGCAGACGATCTTCTTCGGCGGGGCCGCCGCGCCGCGTCCGAACACACGACGGAGCCGCGCCGGCGACAGCAGCGCGTCGGTCAGCCCGACCAGCGCGCGCTCGCGGCGATCCGCGATGTTGAGCTTCATCTGACCGCGACCCGATCCACCATCACCCCGAGCTCGCGATCGTCGGGCGAGCCGATCACCTGGTGCGGGTTCCACGTCGCGGTCCGCAGCACGACGCGCACCGGCTCACCGGTGGCCGCCGCCGCCGCCGCGACGTCCGGCGGAATGGCCACGTCGTACTCCCTGAAGCCGCTGGCCACCGACACGACGCCGAGCACCCGATCCCCGATCGCGATCGACACGTCCGCGGCCGGCGCGGCGGGAGGACGGCCGCCGTTGTTCATCCACAACACCAGCGTACGATCGCCCGGGCGCAGCCGGTTGAGCACCACGAACGACTGCCGCTGCGTCCAGCGTACGGTGTGGCCGTCGACGACCTCCTTGGCGTGGAAGCGGATCACGTTCAAGTCGTCGTTGATCCCGATGTCGAGCGCGGCGTCCGCGGGCTGCCGATCGGCCGGGCCGAACTCGTAGACGGTGTAGTTGAACTCCTTCTGCCTCACGAACCGCGGGTAGGCATTCACCGGTGAGTCGTACTCGGGAACCTGGTAGCCGTCGCTCTCGATCGGCGTCACGCTCCATCGCGACGACAGCAGATCGGTGCCCCCCCCTCCGAGGAAGAGCACGCGGCGGTAGCGGTCGCGGGCGCGATCCAGGAACGCGGCGAAGGTCGGCTTGTCTGGCGCCGCCGACGCCAGTACCAGCACGTTGCGCGCGTAGATGCACGCCAGCGGCGTCGCGAACACGTGTGCGTCCGAGCCGGCGTCGCGCGATTCCACGATCAACAGGTCGTCGTCCTGAAGTCTGCCGGCGAGGCGCTCGAGGCGCGGGATGATGCCTTCGTATTCGACGTGCGCGGCCACCGGCCTGGCCGCGCGCGCGTAGTAGACGGCGAGCATGGCGATGAAGACGATGCCGATCGGACCGCGAATGGCGCGGGTCAGGAGCAGGCGGCCGCGCACCCCGGTCAGCGCGGCGGCGGCCGTCAGCAGCAGCGTGCCGGGCAGGATGACGGGCACGAAGCGGCGCGCCATCCAGAAGTGCTCCGGGACGATCCGGATCTTGTAGAAGAAGAAGCAGGCGAAGGCCGTGAAGGTCACCACGAACGCGGGGTCTCGCCAGAACAGGCCGCGCGCCACCATCACGTAGCCCAGCACGGCGGCCATCAACGCCGGCACGGTCACGTAGAAATCCGCGAACGTCCGCAGCGCGTAGGCGTCGTAGTCGGTCAGCTTGCCGCCGGGATGGCGGAACGCGAACGCGTAGACGGCCAGCAGCACCACCATCGCGGCCAGCACCTGCGGCAGCCGCCCGACGATCACCTGCGACGCGCGCGCCGAACGGCGGCCGCCGATCACGACGGCGAAGAGCGCCGTCGCCGCCGCCGCCAGCGCCGTATACTGCCACCCGCGCAGGTGCGAGAGGAAGATGCGCGGCAGCGCGAAGTACTCGCGCATAGGCCCGAGCCAGTACCAGCCGCACAGCGCCGCGCCGGCGGCCAGGGGCGCGAAGAACGTCCAGCGCAGGCGGTGGCCGGCGAGGTACCCGAGCAGGAGGCCGGCGACGGAGGCCCCGACCGCGACCACCGCGTCGAAGCGCAGGAACAGCAGCAGCGCGAACAGCGCACCGGCGATCGGCGCGAAGAACGGGTCGTCGTCCACGTGCGATCGCGCCGTGCCGAGGAGCGCCGCGAACAGCAGCGCCTGCATCACGATGTCGGCGTTCGGATAGCGCGAGAACCAGACCTGCACCACGTTCAGCGTCAGCAGCAGCGCCGCGGCGGCCGCGGCAGGCGTCCCGACCAGCCGCGCGCCGAAGAAATACAGCGCCAGCACGCCGGCCACGCCCCAGAAGGCGAACACCTGGCGCGCGCCGCTCAGGCCGCGGAGTCCGTAGCCGATCGCGATCGACGCCGGGTAGACGTGCGGGAACTGCGAGACGGTTTCGCCGGTGTCGGGGTCGAGGATGTAGAACCCCATGAACCGCAGCGCCACGTAGTACTCGGTGCGGGTGGCGTTCTGCGGAAAGAAGAGGTCGCGCGCGAACGCCGGCACCGCCGCGACGACCGGATCGTCGTAGAGCAGCGTGCCGCGCTGCGCGATCTGGATCCCGGCGTTGACGTAGACGCCGGGATCCTTGCCGCCGATGATGTACTCCGACGGCGGCGTGAAGCGGGAGGCCCCGACGAGCGCAAGCGCGAGGGGGATGGCGGCGGTCAGCCCGGGCCGTTTCGCCGTGACGCCGAGGCGGAGGTCGAACCGCGCCGCGACGGCGAGCGCGGCGGCCACCAACAGGTCCGCGAGCACCAGCCGCCTGAAACTGTAACGATGGGCCGCGGCCATCGCCACCACCAGCGACAACGACAACGCGACGCTCGTCACCACCGCCCAGAAGACGCGCTCCTCGGCGTCGAGCCCGGCGCGGCGATCGCGATCGAGCAGCGGCAGGCGGAACGCGGCCGCGCCCGGCAGCCACGCGACGACGATGAGCTGCAGCAGCGCCAGCATCAGAACTGAAAGTAGATGAAGTCGGACCCGCCGAAGTTGCCGAACAGGAAGATCAGGTACAGCGTCGCCACGTAGATGGTGTAACGGACGCCGATGCGCAGGCGCGGCACGACCAGCACGTCGTCGGCGTGGGCCTCGACCAGGTGGACGACGAGCAGCGGCACCGTGTAGAGCAGCAGCGGCACGAGCAGTCCCGTGACGTCGATGGTGCGCGGCGCGAAGTGACCGAACAGGCTCGCGGTCAGCGATCCGATCGCCTGCAGCGACGGCGCGCGGAAGATCAGCCAGCCGTAGCAGGTCAGGTGGAACATGACGAACCAGGCGGCAACGCGCAGGACTCGTCCGCCTGAAGGCGGAAGCCACGAGACGCCACGTGTTTGCATCGTGGCGAAGGCGGACTCATACGGCCGGTAGAGGATCAGCAGCACCCCCTGATAGAGGCCCCACAGGACGAACGTCCACGCGGCGCCGTGCCACAGCCCGCCGAGCAGCATCGTGATGAGGAGGTTGCGGCGCGTCCGCGCCTCGCCGCCGCGGTTGCCGCCCAGCGAAATGTAGAGGTAGTCGCGCAGCCAGGTCGAGAGGCTGATGTGCCAGTGGCGCCAGAAGGCCTGCGGCGTCAGCACGAGATAGGGGAAGCGGAAGTTCTCGATCAGCTCGATCCCCATCAGCTTCGACGTGCCGCGCGCGATGTTGGAGTAGCCGGCGAAGTCGCCGTAGATCTGGAACGCGAACGCGTACACGCCGAGCAGCACGTTGACGCCCGTCGCCTGCGCGCCGGGCGTGAACACGTGCGAGGCCAGCGGCGCCAGGTTGTCGGCGACGAAGATCTTCTGGAAGAAGCCCCACGCGATCAGCCACAGCCCCTCTCGCATCTGCTCCCTGGAGATCCGCCGCGGCCGCTGGATCTGCGGCAGCAGCGCCGTCGCTCGCAGGATCGGCCCGGCGACCAGGTGCGGGAAATAGGCGACGAAGACGGCAAAGTCCAGCAGGTTCCGCGTCGGCGTGATCTCGCGTCGATAGACGTCGATCACGTAGCTCATCGTGACGAACGTGTAGAACGAGATCCCGATCGGCAGCAGCACGCGCAGCGTCACGAAGTCGGCGTGCCATCCCGCGGCGGCGAAGAGCGCCGCCAGGTTGTCGGCGAAGAAGTTGAAGTACTTGAAGAAGCCGAGCATCGACAGGTTGAAGCCGAGGCTCAGCCACATCACGCGGCGCCGCACCCGCTGGTCCTGCAGCGATCCGAGGATGCGGCCGCAGGTGTAGTCGACGATCGTCGATCCCGCGAGCAGCGCCAGAAACCGGTAGTCCCACGCGGCGTAGAAGTAGTAGCTCGCGACCAGCAGCAGCCAGTTCTGCGCGCGATGGGCGCGCTCGACCGGCAGCACGGCGGGCAGCAGCCGGTAGAGCGCGTAGACGACGAGGAAGAACCAGAGGAAGTGCAGCGAGTTGAAGACCATTGCCGCTTCAGAATCCCTGCTGCCGGATGAAGTCGGCCAGCGCGCCGGCCACGATCTCGTGTCCGCGCGGCGTCAGGTGGACGGTCTGCTGGAAAAAGACGTCGGGGCCGGGCAGCGCCGCGCGCAGCGCCGGCAGCGCGTCGAACCGCGGCACCGGCAGGGTGCTCAGCGCGCGATCGAACCGCTCGCTCGCGGCGTCGCGCAGCAGCCTGCCGCCCGCGGCGTCCACCGCATCGCGCAGGTGTCCGTAGTCCACGTCGTCCACCTGGAAGCGCGCCGGCATCAGCATCACCATCGTACGCGCTCCGTCGGCGGCCGCGTCGGCGGCGATCGCCTGGACGCAGTCCCGCGAGATGCGCAGGCCCTCGTCGATGCGCGGCGCCGGTTTCTCGGCGTAGGACTGCAGCGGCGGTTCCGGCGGCGACATCCAGGTGCCCAGACGATCGGTGACCGACACGATGCGCAGCCGGATCAGCTGCAGGACCATGCTCCTCCGGACGATGCGGCGAAGCCGGATCCGCAAGGAATCGGGCAGCGCCTGGAGCGCGGCCGGCCGGTCGGCGCGCAGGCGCGGCGCCGACGTGACCGCCTCTTCCGCGTCGTTGCCGACGAAAATCGTCTCGATCACCAGGTCGGGCTCAAAGCGCCGGGCGACGGTGCGGTAGAAGAGCAGTTCCTCCACCGGCCCGTAGCCCTGGACGCCGGCGTTGATCACGCGGTAGCGGATCGGTCCCGCGCCGCGGTTGAGCCGCTCTTCGAGCAGCCGGCAGAAGGTCTGGCGCAGATCCACCTGCACCGACAGCACCAGCGAATCGCCGAGCACGACGATGCGCTTTTCGCCGCGCGGTTTCGGCCCGATGTCGCGATCGTCGCGGACGCCCTGCGCGTTGATCGCAATGTCGGTCTCGAACTCCGCCGTGGTGTAGCGCGTGCGCGCGTTGGGCTGCAGGCGGTAGCCGATGGTCGCGTCGGGGACGAACAGTCCCTGGAACGCCGGCGCCGCTTCCGAGTGACCCCAGGTACGGAGCGCCGCTTCGAAGATCGCGAACTGCGCCGCGACGATCGCGAGGAAGAGCAGCGCGCGGCGGACTCGCATCACGCCGGCGCGTGAAAGGCGTCGAGCGCCGTCGCGACCTCCTCGACCGCCTCCGGGCTCAAGCCGGGATAGAGCGGGAGCGACAGGACCTCGGCGCACGCCCGATCGGCGGCGGGGCAGGCGCCGGGGCGCTCCGACGCGAGCGCCGGCTGCCGCGGAATCGGAACCGGGTAATGAATCAGCGTCTCGACGCCGCGCCCCTTGAGATGCGCCTGCAGCGCGTCGCGCTCCGGGCTGAGGATCGGGAACAGGTGGTAGACGTGTCCCGGGTCGTGTTCGCGCGGGACGGTGACGGCCGCCCCCGCCAGACGCCGGCGGTACTCGGCGGCGAGCGCGCGCCGCTCGGCGGTCCACCCCGGCAGCCACGCCAGCCTCGCCCGGAGGATCGCCGCCTGCATCTCGTCGAGCCGTGAGTTCACGCCGAACTCCTCGTGGTGATAGCGATCGCGCTGCCCGCCGTTGCGCAGGCGGCGCAGGCGCGCGGCGATCGCGGCGTCCCCGGTCGTGATCGCCCCGCCGTCGCCGAGCGCGCCGAGGTTCTTGGTGGGATAGAAGCTGAAGCCGGCCGCGGCCCCGAACGTGCCGACGGGGCGCCCGTCGCACCTCGCCAGGTGCGCCTGGCAGCAGTCCTCGACGATCAGCAGATGGTGCCGTTCGGCCACCTGCACGATGCCGGTCATGTCGGCGGGCTGCCCGTAAAGGTGCACCGGCATGATGGCCTTCGTCCGCGCCGTGACGGCTGCCGCGGCGGCACGCGGATCCAGCGTGAGGCGATCGGGATCGATATCGGCGAAGACCGGACGCGCGCCGGCCATCATGATCGCCAGCGCCGAGTAGGCGGCCGACAGCGGCGCGGTGATCACCTCGTCGCCCGGTCCGACCCCCACGGCGCGCAGCGCCAGCGCCAGCGCGTCGGTTCCCGTGCCGACGCCGATCGCATGCGCCGCGCCCGACGCGGCCGCGAACTCGCCTTCGAACGCCTCGAGCTCCGGACCGAGCACGAACCAGCCGCGCCTGACGACGCGATCGATCGCGTCGCGCACGTCGGCGGCGTCAACGCCGGGCTTCAAATCCAGGAATGGAATCATGTTTCGTGTGCTCGCGGCGCACCACCAGCGCGTACCAGAGCTTGAAGACGTCGATGCCGGTTCGGAACAGGCGCCGGAAGTTGAAGAACTGCGACTTGCCGTAGGCCCGATGATAGTGGTGCACCGGCACTTCGGCGATGCGGAACCCCGCGTCGGTGATCTTCTTCATCATCTCCAGGCAGATGACGCCGCTGTTCTTCTCGAGGTGCACCCGGTCGAAGATCGACCGCCGCATCATCCGGAAGTCGCAGTCGACGTCGCGCACGGTGAGGCCGAAGAGGATCTTGACGGTGTGGTGGTAGACGCGGCCGATGACGATGCGGTGCAGCGGATCGGAGCGGCTGATCTTGTAGCCGTTGACGAGATCGACCTCGTCGCCGAACCGCCGCCACAGCACTTCCATCTCGGCGGGATCGTACTGCGCGTCGCCGTCGGTGTAGAAGACGAGCTCCCGCGTCGCGGTGGCAAAGCCGGTGCGCAGCGCGCCGCCGTAGCCGCGGTTCGACGGATGGTGCACGACGCGGACCTGCGGATAGGTGCGCGCGAGCTCGTCGAGGATCTCGGCGGTGTTGTCGGCGCTGCCGTCGTTGACGACGATCACTTCGAAGTCGGGCGTGAGCTTGCGCGCGGTGCGCAGCGCCGTGATGACGAGGCTGGCGATGGTACCGCTGTCGTTGTAGGCCGGAAAGAAGACACTCAGACCCTTCGAGGGTCGCTCGCCTGTCATGGAAAGACGATAAATCTTATCGAGTGAGTGATTTGAAGGCAAGCGCCCGATCGTAGGCCGACTCGAAGCGTTCCGCCGCCGCGTCCCAGCCGAAACGTCCCGCGGAGGCGCGCGCCGCGGCGCCGATGGCCGCCGCGCGCGCCGGGTCGCGCAGCAGCACGTCGATCATCGCGGCGAGCGCGCGTGCATCCCGCTCCGGCACCAGTGCGCCGGTGCGGCCGTCTTCGATCACGCTGGCGATGCCGCCCGCCGGCGTCGCGACCAGCGGCGTTCCCGAGGCCAGCGCCTCGAGCACCGTGTTCGGCAGGCCGTCCACGTTGCCGCTGTCGTCGCGCACGGACGGCACGACGGCGACGTCCGCCGCGGCAAACCAGCGGCCGACGGCGTCCTGCGGCAGGTTGCCGAGAAAGTGGATGCGATCGGCGACCCGCGCCGCCGCGGCCCGCGCCTGCAGCTCGTCGGCGAGATCGCCGTCCCCGGCGAGCGCCAGCCGCGTGTCCTGACGCTCGAGCAGCGCCAGCGCGTCGATCAGGTATTCGAATCCTTTCTTCCTCACGAGTCGGCCCGCAGAGACCAGGAGCGGCGCGCCGCGGGGCATGCCGAGGCTGGCGCGCAGCCCGACGCGCACCTCCGGCGCCGGCTTGAAGCGCGCGAGATCGACGCCGTAGGGCACGACGTCGGTGCGATCCGGCGGCGCCCCGAGCGCGATGGCGCGCTCGGCGAGATCCTGGCTGCACGCCGTCACCGCGCCGGCGCGGCCGAACACGCGCTGCGCCACGACCCGCGCCGGCGGCGTGCGCTCGGCGACGAACACGTCCGAGCCGTGCAGGCTCACGACGAGCGGCAGCGCTGGCATCGCCGCGGCGGCAATGGCCCCGCCCGGCACCACCCAGTGCCCGTGCATCACGGTGGCGCGCCGCTTCTGCGCCACGCGCATCGCCTTGAACCAGCCGGCGCTCATCGCCAGCGGCGCGGCGATCCACGCCGCGGTCTTCAGCTTCACGTCCGCCTGCAGGCCGGCGGCGTAGCCGAAGACGTTGAGCGCCGCGAGCGGCGCGTACTTGAAGAAATGAAAGAAGACGCCGTCCTCGGCCTTGCCGCGCGTGATCGAGGGATGCCACGGCGCCACGATGTGCACTTCGTGGCCGCGCCGCGCGACGTGCTTGGCGATCGGCTCCATGAAGGTGCCCACCGAATCGCCCGGGAATCGCGGATACGACGTCGTCACCATCACGACGACGTGACGCATTTTCAGGGACGCGCCTCCCGGCCGGGCTGCGGCTGCGCGCCCGTCCCGGACTGCGGACGGCTTCGGAAGACGAGGCGCCACGGCATGATCAGCGACTCGATCAGGACGTTCGACGAGAGCTTCGACTGCCCCATGCGCCGCTCGATGAAGATGATCGGCACTTCGCCGATGCGCAGGCCGCGGCGGCTGGCTTCGTAGAGCATCTCGACGAGAAAGGCGTAGCCGTCCGAGACCATCTCGGCGATCGGCAGACGCGCCAGCGCCTCGCGGCGCCAGCAGCGGTAGCCGCTGGTGCAGTCGCTCGCCGACAGCGACGTCACCAGGCGGATGTAGCGGTTGCCGAACGCGCTGAGGAAGATGCGATGCAGCGGCCAGTTCACGACGCTGACGCCGTGCAGGTAGCGCGAGCCGATCACCAG
>Ga0075425_100001304_pt1 | contig 24324 bp, 20 predicted proteins | sample SoiMethybrSBSTD4_FD_75300 | JGI IMG/M metagenome (GOLD analysis project Ga0075425, IMG submission 75300) | Bulk soil microbial communities from a Populus tree surrounding site in Tennessee, USA - Soil MetaG P. TD hybrid SBSTD4 | ecosystem: Environmental > Terrestrial > Soil > Tree plantation...
GCAACAGAGGGGTATGGCAAATCATTTCCAACTATCTGTCTATTGTAGACCCAGATGACTTCCGCTGCGAACCAAAAAGTCAATCCTATAGAAGACCAAAAGTATCCTCCGCGTCCTCTTTTTCTAAAATAATAGGTTATAGTTGTTATTCCGGAAGCCAATATCGCAGCTCCAGAAGTGAGTATTGCGGTCACGTCTATCGCAAAAGCTCGTGAAACAGTCAGATTAAAAATTACAGGTATGTTGACACTTACAATAAAGGCCAACAAAACGAGAGTAAATACCCGCTTTTGATTTCTGGGTAAAGTCTGGGAAGGATGAGATAAACTATTTGTTGTTTCGCCAGTAACCGTCACACCAATAATCCGCCTGCTGTCATTAATTTTGACCTGATTTCAAGATTTTATACGAGTTAGGTGTATTTAACGGTTTTATCCTACGTTTTGGGGTCTATAAAAATTCATGCCCAAAATCAGAAAACAGATCCCATGGCGACCAAGTAAAAATAAATTGCTTTCATGCCCTACTACTCAACCGTTTAACACTTAATACCGATTTGATAATTTATTTAAGTTTGCAACGGTCCCAAATATTGTTGGGGAGACATGGCATATATTCCAAGGTCGTTTTTTTACGATAGAAAAAAATCGAATAATGTTCTAAATTGAATAATCTTCTAGCTTAAAACCCAATGATTTAAAATATCGCAAGACCTGAGAGTCTTCATTTATATGAAAATATCGTTTCATCTTCTGGATTTTGTTGGCTTCATTGAGGATTTCATGCATCGAATTCTTCATATTTACAGCATTCCCTGAGTAGTATATTTATTCCCAGGTGACAAATGTTACTAATAAACTAGTAAAAAAGTGTACATCGTAGACCTGATGTAATAAATAATCAACTAAGCACCTAACATACTGACCCTTCGATTGAACGATGGAATACCTTTAGCATCCTCTCGACTTGATATATAGGTGGGTCCATGGATTTGTTTCAGCTTACAATGATTTCATAGTCAATTTGGATAACAATGATTATCTTCAATATGTTCTATTCTTCTGAATTTTCCTAAGTCCGTCAAAAATCTGCTTCATTTGTTCCTCGTTAGGATATCCATCCTTTAGAAATCTCAAGTTGATCATAAGCGTTTTTAATCCTTCAAATACCTGTCCGTCTTCTACGGTGCCTATTAGCGCTTCTAAGCTAAAAGGCTTGCGCATGACTTCAACTACTCGTCTAAGTTGCAAAACTGATTGTTCTACCGTTTCATCCACAAACCCTGAAGCAAAGATTATTCTTTGTTGAGGATTTAACTTTAGAATTTCCTTTGCTGCTTCAAGTCCATTTTTTCGTGGCATTTTATAGTCTAAAATTACAACGTCAAAATCGGGAATCTGCTTATTCATTTCAGAACTGCCAAAAGTGCGAGAATATTTATTCAAACAATCTTCGCCATCATAACTCACTGTGACACTATGATTCCTAGCTTCTAAGGCATCCTTATATGCTTGAAGGGTTTCTTCATTATCTTCGGCTATAAGTACATTCATTTGGACCGTCGACTATAAAATAACATACTGCCTATTATTCTTATTTCTGCATGTCGAAATGGCATTTTTCATTAAATTTTCAAGATAAATAATCATAAAGCAGATTATGCTTCGGGTACCATTTATCTGAAGTTAAGCAATAAGTACTACTCTGAAAATTCAAAATTGCGGGTTTGTAAGCACTGCAAGTTGGTGATATGTAGTATTAGTTAGACGTCTGACTTTGGCCATTATGACATAGTAAAGTTTACTATTATAGGTAATTTTGGTCCTACCTGAATATATTACCTTGAAACCCGTGAGACAGAAATTTCAAAATATATGCTCTATCGACTCTTTTCACCTATCAATCGGGCCTTCATTACCTCTCGGTATAATAAATTTGAATCGAGTTCCTTCTGTATATTCCTTATCAAACCAAATCTTGCCACCATGCGCTTCGACTATCCCTTTGCATATTGCTAGCCCTAAACCTGTGCCACCATGTTTTCTACTGACGGTAGTGTCTATTTGGTAAAACTTCTTAAATAAATCCTCGGATTTGCCAGGAGGCAGTCCTATCCCATTATCTTCTACAGCAAAGAGTAAATAGGAATCTGGTTGCTCAGCAACATTGCTACTACTGTCTGCGTTTATTTTTTCATGCTCAAAGTTTTCGACACTTACTGTAATTTTGCCATGGTCCTCGGGAACAAAATCGACAGCATTTTTTACTAAATTAAAGATAACCTGTTCTATTCGATGAGGATCACAAATAATGTTTCCACCGGCCATGGTTTGCGAAACTAGTTCTATATTCTTAGCTTGTGCAATGGGTAGCATAGAGGTCATAATCTGATCAATCATCTCGCGAACGCCGACACTTGTTTTAGACAAGTTAAATCTCCCTATTTCCAGTCTATGAACGTCTAACATGTCATTAATCAAAATTTGAAGGCGCTCAACGCTTTTGCTTATTGTTTCTATGGCCTTGTTCTGTTTCTGATTCAATTCCCCCATAAATTCTGGTTTCAGAAGCATATCAGAATAGAGCTTAATGGGCATTATAGGGGTTTTTAGTTCATGACTAACCATTGAAATAAATTCATCTTTCGATTTTTCTGTTTCCAGTAATGATTGGTTAATCTGCTGTAGCTTTTCGTCCTTATTCAAAATCTCTTCAGTTCTACTTCTTATACTTTCTCTCATGTTATCTAGTTGATTAGCTAATTGTCCAATCTCGTCAGTGGATTTCAATTCGATCTTTGTCCCTAGATCGCCTTCAGTAATTTTCTGCGCAGAGTCTCTTAACGCCATAATAGGCTTTGAAATACTTCGAGAGACGAAATAAACAACTAATAATGATATCGCAAGAATGAGTACCGTAATTACCACGAACGTAACTCTCAAATTTAGAACACCGCTAAAGGCCTTTTCTGTAGGAATTGAAGTGGTTAGAACCCAACCCGCGTCGGGAAAGCCGGGTAATGATGGTTGTCTGGCAGCAACAAAGATGCTATTTCCACCGGTGTCATTAGCGTTTGGAAATATTCCGCTCTCTACCCTTGATTTGGATTCAGTTATCTTTTGAAAAATAGGTTGATTTGATAGGGAGTTAGCCCCAGTTTGATTGTCTCCATTATAATTTGAGAAAATAGAAGTTCCATTCCTAAAGAGGAGGTCAAATTTTAAGTCTGTTTGTAAACCAACTGGATTATTGCCCAAAAGGCTAGGTATAGGATAATTGACAGTTAAATCACCTATCGAATTTCCGTTTTTATTGTAAACAGGTGCCCATAGAGTTAACCACAGTTTTCCATTCCTAATGAACGTTTGAGGAATTTCTGCACCTGTATTAAAAGCCTTAGTCTTATTCAAAAAGTTACTTTCAAAAGTATGAACGATTGCACTTTGTCTATCCATTCCAAAAAAGGTGGTCTTATTACCTTCACGAATTAGAACGGTGATATTAGAATTAGTACTCCGCTGCAAATCAGTCACGAATGAATTTTTTTGCTCATCAGTTAAATTAGAGTTAATAATGTTACTAATCTGGTTAGTCAAGAATCTTGTTTCCTTCACCTTGTCAAAGTTATCTTCAGCAATTTCATTAATCCAATTCACTGTATAATCTTCCAAATGACGCGTTATTTCGAGCGTAAGGGCAGTCGAAAAGGCATTAAGTGAGGCTATGGATGCAGCGATTAAACAGGCTAAAATAAGTGAAAAAATAATGGCAAAAAGTCTCGATCTAAGTTGCAATGTGAGACCATGGAATCTCTACGGTATATCCTTTTCCATCGCATTGTCCACCCAGACGGCCATCCTAAATCTCTTTAGGAGATTTTGAAAGATTACTTTAGGTTAAGCAAAGTACAATAGTAATGGTTTAACTGCCTGCCAAGAACAATTATTTAACTAGTCCAGGCCTATATATCATTAGATGAAATTACCTAGGGAAGTAGGAATTCGTTTCTATCTCGATTTAATACCATCGTGTAAGGCAGGTGAAGTTTATTAGTAATTATCTGAACCTTCAAAGTGGTGACTTTACTCTGAGTGATAACGCGTATAAAGACATAGTAAGTAAGTTGTTATATCCAAGTGTGACGTTTCAATATAATTAGGCAAGACACTCGTTGGATAGAATGCAAATAGTTATGTCCGCATGGAAATGATAATCCTTTTGAATATTAGAAAAAATCTCTATGACTTTTTACTTTTTTATTTTCCATTATGTTTTTATCTTCAACTCTAAGAATTAATTTATCCAGAAATAGGTATGAGAAATCAGAGTAAAGAGGAGGTTTATACCATGATCCTAGAAAATATCAGAAATATTAACAAGGCGCCCTTAGTAACTAGAATAATGTATGTTTCCCTTAATTCTAATAAGCAGTTAAAAGAGTATTTGGCCCAGATGATAGAGAATGGCTTGCTGAAATATGATGGCCAAAAGCGCGTTTATGAAATGACTGGAAGAGGTAGACAATTTTTGCTCCTCTCGAAGCACCTAAATAGCCTTTTGTGTCCTGATGCATAAACATTTCTTAACTGTGATACCAGATTTTGGCTCTATTATTTTTCAAATAAATCTTAAGCTGACATAATGGGATTAGTTCACTTTACTTATAGCTACGAATAACTTCAATAATCCACCCAACATCTTCTTTTGTTCTTGCAAGATGTCCAATTTTTATACAGTCTCTAATATCTTTTGATTTTAATCTTAACCATACTGCATTGGCCACTTCATTGGCCACTTCATTTGAAACACCTTCACGTTCAAGCAAATGCACAGTAATCTCTTGGAAGTCCTGGAGTTTGTATGATTTAAAATGCAATATTAAGAAGCGTGAGAGCAACGGCGTCAGCATATGTTCAGTACCGTTACTAGTGGCAAAAACCCAGGTTTTTAGTTGGGTTGACCTAGTCCTATTGTGTTTCGTCTCTGAAATTAAACCAGTTTCCATAAGACTTAGGAGTGCTGTCTGGTCTTTGCTTGGCATGTGTTCAATCTCATCCACTATCAAATATTTTGGCCTATTCTGGAAAAGATAATCAATCATTCCAGATTTGGTGCTATGACTGCCCAAAGTAAAGTATGACCGCTCCAGTTTCATACATTCCAGCATGAACAAAGTTTTTGCTGAAGCCGGGGGCCCTACAAGAAGAATATGTACAGGCTTCTCCGATTCAAGCGATAGATTGAAGAGCTTCTTCACATCATCATATCCAATTATACTGCAAAAGTGAGAAGTCTCATTTTTATATTCGTGATTAAGAATGGATTCTTGCTGTCCTTCTCCTAACGCCAGTTTATTTTCCAAACCAAATTAAGTTAGTTTGGCAAGTTGATTATAGGTTTTCTTACCAAATCCTCATAGCCATAAGCTCGAAAAAATTAGACGATTTTGTAATTACTACCAAATTCCTACCTTAAGTGCACTACATTAGCTTTAACGAATTGATAGGAGTTCTGGTGTTATATCAATACCACCCTATTTTCATTTTAAAACCGAGATAGAGGAAGAGCAGAAACCTGATTAAAACATATAACTTATTCCTTGTTAGCCTTCTAATCCTCAAAATTCTATATTTGATGAATGACAATATCCCTTAGTCTAGCGAAGTTATCTATAGGTCTTATCTATCCCCAAGTCTTAATTTGTTGACCCTCAATGGCGTAATGGGTATAAAACCAGTTATGTAATACAACCCGGATATTCCAGATTAACAGAAATCTTCTATATGGATCTATATAGTAAATTGACAAAACATGTTTAAGATGTCAGGATACATGTCTTCTATATTGATGACTCATACAGAGAGCAGTGAAGTAAGGAAAATTCAGTACACAGGACGCTCTACGTATATTCTTTCTTTACCCAAAAAATGGATCGGCGAGATGAATCTAAAAGCAGGGGATTCAGTTACAGTCGTTAGAGAAGCAAATCACTCTCTCTCAATATTTCCAAATAGCTTTCGGACGACTCCCGCGGCCTACGAAGCTTACTCTCTTATTGCTAAAGAAGATGGGGAAAATACTTTGAAGCGGAAAGTTGTTTCCATGTACTTGATGGGTTTTAATGTTATAAACTTAAGGTCAAAATCAGGTAGAATTAATCCTGCACAACGAGAAGCGATTCGGGAGGTCGTAAGGAGAAATCTAGTGGGAACAGAAATAATTGGCGAGTCTTCGGATATAATGACAATTCAAGTACTTTCAAGCCTTCCTGAGCTGTCGGTAAAAACAGCGGTCAGGAGGATGTTTTTGATAGGAACTTCAATGCACAAGGATGCGATGACAGCTCTATCAGAAAATAATAAAGATCTTGCAATGGCGGTCATTCGGTCGGATGACGAGGTCGATAGATTTAGCCTATATATATTACGAAATCTAGTTGTCGCTTCGCAAAATGAAAGAATCTTAAAGGAAATCGGACTCAAAAGCCCCGCTGATTGTATTAGCTATCATGTGGCAGTCAAAAGTATCGAGAGGATAGCAGACCACGCGACAGGCATAGCAGTCAAATCCATAAAAATCAATAAGAGAGTACCTAATGCGTTATTTGAAAAGGTAAATGAAATGAGCCAGATGTCCCTAGCGATTCTCAATGACTCCGTTGAGGCATTCTTACGTAAGGACTATTATTTGGCAGATAGCATAGTTGACAGATCTGCAAACGTGCGTTCCTTAGAAGAAGAAATAGTATCCATTATAGACAAGGAAAAGACCGGAGATTACAATCTTGTTAATTTGAAGCTCATTTTGGAGGACATCAGGAGAACAGCCGAACACTCCTCTGATATAGCTGAGGCAGCATTGAATCAAACAATTACTGAAATTATAGAGCCTAGATGAGCGTTCTAACGTTACTATAAACACAAAGATTGCAGAATTTCATGTCTGCGATGGCTAAGAAAACGCGGTGTCACTCGCTTTGAAGGACACAGGTTTCAAGTTTGAATCCATGCCACCGTTAATTTTTATCGTTGCTATGTCCTGCTCAAACGGATTATGTAATCATCATAAAAACTATCAAGTGTTCGATTTCATTACTGAATGCAAATATAATCCCTAATTAGCCTGACTAAGTCTTTTCACACAAGTTTTCTTGATTCAAGGCAGTAATTATTATGAATGCTTGCTCACGTTTAGGAAGTAGTTGATAGGTGTGTTTGTCGAGGAAGATTAACATTAAATTAATGTAAGAATGTCTAAATTCTACCAGCGTTGAGACGTTTGAAGGACTATGGCAATGACAAGATGCTCCTTACCGTCAGGTGGGAAAACGGTACATTAATTTTGATAGATCAAACTAAGTTACCGACAAGACTCGTATATGTCAAATACAACAAATACCAAGACGTAGCTAACGCGATTAAGAGTCTAATTGTCCGGGGCGCACCTGCTATAGGCGTGGCCGCAGCATTCGGATTATGCCTTGCTGCCTTTCAAAGTAAAGCAAAGAGCACCTCAGGCTTAATATCTGATTTGAAGGTCGCCTATGCAAGGCTTAAATCGACAAGACCAACTGCAGTCAACCTCGCATGGGCTCTTGACATTATCATGAAAAAGGCAACAGAAGGTACTACAGTCGATCAAATTCGTAACGAAATTCTCGACCGTTCTCTTCGGATGGCCAATGATGACATCGCCATTAACAAGCGGATAGGACAAAATGGCGCTCAACTGATATCCAAAAATGAAGTTATTTTAACACACTGCAATGCAGGGTCACTTGCAACTGTGGGATACGGCACTGCTCTTGGTGTAATTAGGGCGGCAAAGGACGATGGGAAAAGAATTCAAGTTATTGCAACGGAGACAAGGCCAGTCATGCAGGGATCTAGGCTAACAGCATTTGAACTGACCCATGACGGAATAGACGTCCGTCTTATCCCAGATACGGCTGTAGGTCATATTATGTATCAGGATACAATTAGCAGAGTAATAGTGGGAGCAGACAGGGTTTTAAAGACAGGACATGTTTTCAACAAGATTGGCACATATCAAATTGCTGCATTAGCAAGGCGCCACTCTATCCCATTTTATGTGGCTGCCCCAATCTCGACTTTTGATTCAAAAAGTAAACTGGATGATATTGTTATAGAACAAAGGGACAGAAATGAGGTGATAAAGATAGGAAACAAAATTATTGCACCTCAAGATGTCAAAGTTTTGAATCCTGCTTTCGATATAACTCCTCCCGAACTGATAACTGGGATAATCACAGAAAAATGTGTTTTGAAGGCACCGTATAAGACTAATATTCATAAATTACTAAATTCCAATAGATAAAGTATTTAATCTCTGAAATCTTTTTTATCAAGAGATGCCCGAGAAAGTGACGCAAGAACAAGTATATACTGCCTTAAGAAAATGCATGGACCCGGAGATTCCAGTCAACGTCGTGGATCTCGGACTTATTTACAATATTAAAGTTAATGAAGAAAACAAGGTTGATATAGAAATGACTATGACAACCCGCGGTTGTCCGTTGCACGATACCTTAGTAAGTGACGTAAAGAGGTACGTTGGCAAAATTAACGGCGTTGGTGATGTAAATGTGTCAATTGTTTGGGATCCACCATGGAGTCTTGATAAAATGGAGCCATCGGTCCGAGAACAATTGGGTTTCGGCAAACCAAAGTTACGGTTTCAGATTGATTACGATACGTATAAACCTCTAGCTGAGGGAGAGGTTGTAACTGAGAAGGACGGATCTCTAATCCTAAAAAATCAGAAGGGCGGCGGTTTTATGGTAAATCAGGCAATATTGGAGTTCTGGCATAGTTGTGACGGCGCCAAAACCATTACTCAGCTCACGGATCACTTTTCGTCAAAACTAGGGTTACCAAGACAGCAAGTCGAACAGGAGGTTGTTCAATTGGTTCAACAACTGCTCGAATCAGAATTATTAGTGCCGCAGCAGCAATAACCAAATTATTTATAATACAGCCAGATGTTTGATGTATCGTTAATCGGTAAATATCATAGAATAGTTATAGAGCTGGGCTCTGGCGACGGTCGACTCCTAAGCATACTGGCTCAAGAACAATCCCGTAAGAGAGATTTGTTGATAGGAATTGAGTCAGACATTTTTGAACATCAAAAAGCCTGTAAGAACTTTAAAGATGATAATATTTTATTTATCAATAATTCCTTTGAAATTGTTCTGGTAGAACTTCCGGACAAGTCCGTTGATACTTTTATTTCAGTACTCCCCTCTCCTCGTTATATTGATAAGGTTTTTCAGGATTCGTGGATACCGTTCTATAGGATGTTGCTGGAGAAATTAAAGGACTCCGGTATTTTCCTCCTGGTCACAGAACTTACTGATGATCTGCTTCAGCCTGTCGATCGTTCAGCGTTCATTTATTGGAAAGAATGGTTACAACTTAAGTTTAGGAATATTGGGTTCAAATTAGTGGCAATTCAAGATGACCATCCGAACAATTTTTCTTCACGTTTCTTGGATCAGTTTAAAGGCGATCCTGAAAGAATTAAAATCGTTACTTTGTTCTTGACTACAGAAAACCATAATGAAGATAGGTTGGTTATCTTCTAAAATTTTATTGTCGACTAAATGAAAATAAATTTAAATCCCTGATTATTCAAAATTGGGTTAATATTTTACCTTGGGTACAATTATGGTCCACTTTCTTATTAATTATGATCTTGTCTGTGCAAGTAAAGGTGATTTTCAAGGCATTTTTTAGAACAGAAGTTTGAATTGCACTTCTCTCTTACACAAGGAATGAGTTCTATATTAGCAAAGCGGTTATTGCAATATGTGCAGAAGAGCTCGAGTTGAGGAAAATTAATGTTGGACTCTGGATAACCTAAGTTTCTTTTCTCTTTAAACCAAAGTACTTCAGCTTTAGTTTTCTCCGTATACGTCATTACAATATCAAATGCTTCGTAATAATCTCGCGCATAAAATTCTTTTAACATCCACTTGTGATTAATTGAGTTACTGAGTAAGGCTACTACCCATTTTTCAGAAATAATAGGTTCTTCGTTAGGATCCCCGTTGGGCCCGAGATTCCTTTTTTTGGGATCTGTATTCAAACATCTAAAATATTAAGTGGACCTTTTTTAAAGTAATGTATACTTTCAAAAGAGTATCATTTTTGTACATGGCCTGGGTCTAGTAGTGAATTAAAGTGCACCTAATAACTATGAAAATTTGTTAATGAAGTGAATATGTAGCTTGAAATATCATTTTCCTATTATCAACCCGAAATTATTGCGAATGGTACCCAATAGGCCTTTCCTACTTTCCTTCTTTTTGACCGGCTCGAAGCATTTTTCGCATAACGCCCGAAGATTAGCTGGTCTATTGTCCTTAAGTGAACCATTAATATGTTCGAAATAGGGTCCGTTACTTCCTTTAAATTTCACCGTACATCCCTGACATCTATGGTGAGCTCTTTCCAGTACTGTTTGTTTTATACTCAATGTCAGACTGGTATATTTATTCTTCTTAGTGGTTCCACCACTAGTTCCTCCGAATAATGACAACATTAGATTTATTCTGAAAGACCAACTTAACCTTTACTGTAATGTTTTGTCAAATTAGAGAAATCCAACCCAACTGACATACTGGCTTGAATTCGGTCTTGCAACTAATAATGATCTATAGATTATTCTTTACGTGGCTGAGTTACCACGTGAGAAAAAGGAGATAGTCTCTTGTCGCTTTTTATGTCGGAGTGGATAATTTGAAGGGCGCGCTTTCATTTGGGACGATACAGACAGACCCCGGCAAACATACTACGTTGAATGCCACATTAGCGCAAGCGAAGGTATTATCACTTAGGCCTTTTTTTTCTAGTTTATTATTTAACTTGCAGTTATTATCCTGATTTGCATCCTGATTTATCTTCAATTTGTTATGATTATTGCTTCCGTCAGCTAAAGCTAATTGTATACCCATGGTCGAAGTGATAGCCATGATGCCCGCAAGCAATAGTGCTGCGACAAATATTGTCATGGTGTTCATCTTTTTCATTGGTGTATTTTTTTTAACATATTATATTTAGAGTGCTTTACACTAAGTGGTAACAAATAAGAATGATATTATTGTAAGAGTTATGTGCTAACTAATTTACTAGAACAAACACTAGAATAAAGTTTATGGCATCTTAGATTCCAGCAAAAACAATTTGGATTTTCTAAACCGAATTTTATATTTATGTCGTAATTATCATATACAAAGGGTGTCTCTCAAATGGTCCACAAAAGGTTTTGGCTAATCTGGTCAATGAAAAGCCCAATAATATTATGAAAATAAGTGGACCGGGTGGGATTTGAACCCACGACCACCTACGTTTCCTCTGTAATGAATCCTATTTTACATGCAAGGCAGGTATTCTACCAGTCTAAACTACCGGCCCCCTGATCTAAAGCCCAGCGCCTCATAATTTAAGTGCTTTTGCAATATCAGTACAATCCAGATTGCAATAGATTGAATTGGATCAATAACGATAATTATTGAACAAGGTAATTGCGGCCCTAGAATATTTCGTAATAAACGGGATTAATAGGAGTGCCCCCACCAAGATTTGGAATTATTTAGATACATAATGTAAACCGTTCATAATTACTAAACGAAATACTTTTAGCCCCTGTCGGGGTATCGTGAAATATGTCCACACTCTTGAATGAGCGGGTTTGGGTTATGCTATCAGATGTTGCAAAGCGTGGTGTCTATCCTCTCCATGCCTCACGCTTAGGTATTTTCAGGCTTCCGGTGGATTTGACAGACCAGGCTGAAATTTCGACTGTCATGAATAGTCTAAAAAGCTCCGGATTTAAGGTTGATTCGTATGCTGATCGAATTTACGTAACACACAAGTGGACTGAAATCGGAGTTAATACTCTGACCAAAGAAGAAATGTCTGCAGACCTTGATATTACAGTTGAAATTGTTACAGGAGAAGTCATTGATATCATATATCAAATCAAACCCATTGAATCGTATGGTGATCTTTACTGGATAAAGAATTATCGACAAAAAGTAGATTCAAATGCAAAAATGGTAATTGATAGCATTATTTGGAATTCAAAAGTAGGGGACAAAATGTTAGCATATTATCAAAAGACTAAGAAATTGACTTTTGAGGACGCTGTAAAGAAACTAAATGAAATGACCCCCCTAAAGAAGAATCCTATTCCAAGGACATCACCATCCGCAGTCTCACCTCCGGCCGAACGTCCAAAGGCTCCCGAAGCTATTGCGCAACCTGCTATTGCTGCAGCGCCTTCTACTAGTGGTGGCAGCACGACGATATCTCTAACCGGCACAGGAACATCCTATTCAGCCGCAGAAGGACCGATAGATCCGGATTTTAAATCGAAACGTCAGGTCGGTGGAACTTTCCAGGGAATTAAGGTATGGGGACCTATAGATGCCCCGGGGCAGCTTGGAATTTGGGGAACAGAGGTGACAGTCGATTTTGATATTTGTGTGGCCGACGGTGCATGCGTTGAAGCTTGTCCAGTCAATGTTTTCGAATGGCTAGATACTCCAGGACATCCAGCATCTGAAAAGAAACCATTTATGGCCAGAGAGAAGGATTGTATCTTTTGCATGGCGTGTGAGAATGTTTGTCCTCCTCAGTGCGTAAAAATTTTCCAAAAGGGATAACTACCTAAAGTTTTACGGTGACTATAAATAGTTACCCTGCCTCTAATTGAGAGGATATTAGACTATGTCAGGTACGGGGGAGCTTCTTTTTATCATTTTCATAATTATCGCGTGGATTATGACTGCTTATACTTTGAACTTTCACTACCTTAGTTTTAGATCGAGGAGAAACAGCCGTCATGAGAGTATACGAATTAAGAATCAAGAAGTTAAAAATGGATCACATTTCCCCTGCGTGACAGTACAACTTCCTATTTACAACGAGAAATATGTCGCACGAAGATTAATAGACGCTGTCTGCAAGATAGATTATCCCAAAGAGAACATGGAAATCCAAGTACTAGATGATTCCGATGATGAAACTTCAAACGTTATAGATTCGCTGGTGGATTCTTACATCAAGGAGGGGTATGATATAAAAGTAATACGACGAAATTCGAGGATAGGATTTAAGGCCGGTGCTTTGCAAAACGGACTCAAGTTTGCGAAAGGAGAGTTTATCGCGATTTTTGACGCAGATTTCATTCCACCTGTTAATTTCTTGGTAAGACTGATTCCATATTTTAGTAATCCAAAAATAGGATTAGTTCAGTGCCGTTGGGGCCACGTTAATGAGGGTTTTTCTGTTCTCACGGGTGCTCAAGCTGTATCATTGGACCTTCATTTTTTGGTTGAGCAGAAGGCAAAAAGTATTTCTCATCTCTTTATGAATTTTAATGGTACTGCAGGAATCTGGAGGTTAACATGTATAGTAGATTCTGGTGGATGGCATACACGTACGTTAGTAGAAGATCTTGATCTGAGTTACAGAGCTCAACTAAGAGGGTGGAAATGTATCTTTGTAGAGGACATGATTGTAGATGCTGAACTTCCAGTTCAAATGAATGCTGCAAAAAGGCAACAATTCAGATGGGCAAAAGGCTCAATGCAGGTTGCCTCCAAGTTATTGATTGGTATTCTTGTTCATGGAGGAATTTCTATGGACACCAAAGTTCAGGCATTCATTCAATTAACCAAACACGTTATCAATCCTCTGTTTTTGATTCAATTCTTGATATTCCCAATACTCTTAGCTCTAAATATTAAGATCCAGACGACAGCTTGGTCTGCGGTAGTAGGAATCGCTATTTACGTAATTATGGGCCCGGCTAGCTATATATTTATGATAAGAAAGATTTGGGGGAAAAATTGGAAAAGTAAAGCTCTACAATACCTATATTTGATCTTTTTTGCCTCTGGAATATCTATCAACAATTCAATTGCGGTAATCGACGGTGTGGTTGGCAAGAAAAACGAATTTTTGAGGACACCAAAATTTGGGGTTGTACAAAATAAGCAACAGTGGAAAAATAAGTCCTATGTACTTCCCTTTACTAAGACGACAGCACTTGAAATTTTTTTCGCACTGTACGGGTGTATTGCTATAATAATTTCATTGATGTCTTGGAATCCTCTTTTCATCCCGGTGATCGCCTTGCAAACTTTAGGATTCGCATATGTAGCATACCTCAGTATCACTCAGTCACTTACCAGAAACGATACCAAGAGATCACTCAAAACAATGTCCCAATCGAAGCCGTTTCATCCCCCCAAGTCAATGAACAAGGTTGATGATGTTTATTCAAAGAAAAAGGAGATTATAAATACGAGAAGCTATCTGAGATCATTAATTACTACGTATGTAACACGGAAGGATGAGGTAAAAATCTACCGAAGACAATCTAAGATGCTAGGGATTGGGCTTTTAGTATTTGTTTTTGTTACTGGGATATTCGTTTTTCTGGGGTACCAGGCGACTGTATATCCCTTGGACAAAGCCGTAGCCTATCTTGAAAGAGCAGAGACCGCTCAAACACCTGAAGTCCTAGTGGACTACGTGAATCTTGCTAAACAAAATTTGCCGACAGAAGGAAATCCTGTATGGCCGTTCGCCACAGCGAGGACAGACTTTAACTCGATCCAGAATGAATTAGACGCCCTAGCATTAAGAGGAAGGCTCGTGTCTTACCTAGAACCAAATAGTGATTCTTATAATACTGCTTTAATTGACATGCACAATTCAGTTCAGAAGATTTCAACAAATCTAACAGAGGCTACGCCATTTCTTTTTGCTAGTTTGACTAATATTATACTTGTTTGTGTTTGGATTTTTGTAATAGCGATCATTTTCAAAGTCGTTACTAGAAAAAAGGAAAATATAAAAGATTACGAACACCAATAATGAGAAAACATTTGAGGGATAATCATGAAAAATCATTTTTAATCTTTACCTAAGTCAATTTGGCAATTAATTTGAGCATTTCGACCTGTCTTCTATATCACTCCGGCTTCACGCAATTTATTGGGAAGGTAGGTGTCAGCGAGAAACTTGAAACCATGTTTAAAAAAAGCGTCTAATTCGCACTTCTCTTTTCGTTCCAAGAATAAATTTAATTCTTTCTTCCACTTTCGATCCTGGAGCCACGGCTTCTTTTTCATGTCGTTGGCCCTATTCAGATCTTCATCTGTTACCGCTAACCTCGCCACTTCTGGTATGTTATAATCATAAATGTCGGAGAACATCATTCCAAGAACCTTCGCATCTGGAGTAACCAGTCTATCACTATCATAACTAAGCGATTCGCTACCTATTTTGTAGCGAAGCGCTATTCCTAATCCCCATGGGTCAGCGTCGGCAAAAATGACCACAGGTTTCTTCCATCGCTCGTTCAATGTCTTGACCATCATCCTCGTAGCTCTGTCGGGTTCACCAGAACCAGTCAGTAATATCGCATTATATTTCTGGATAAATCCAGATTTTCTGATATTGTTTAGCACCGTATCCTTTTCTACTACCATGACAAAATCAGCTTTAACGTCTACAATTTCTAAATCACGTATATTGGTAGGTATTAACTGCGAAGTTGCTCTACTACCTAAATTGCAGTCAATCAAATCTCCACCAACTAAGAGTGAAATCGGCCCGGAAATCATTCCTTTTGGCTTGGAAGTTACCGAAAATTCTTCGCGCGGAACATTGGTCATTAGTTCAATTGCTTTTATTGCATCATCAGAATCTTCTTGGCCATTCCAGAACTTTTGTTTGTTCTTCTCATCGCCTACAGTACTTAGTGTTGCATAATACATTCCTCTTATAGTGCTTTCCATCTCCTCATCAAGTAACCTTCTGATGGCGTTAGCCATTACCAAATATTGTGAAAAAGTTGGGATTTTTTTAGCATTGTGAGGACCTACCATTATGGTTTTGTTACCAATAGCAAGCATCCTCTTTTCTTCTGACCAAATAGTATTATCATACCCAATTTTAGGAAGTTCAAGAGAGGGCATGGCCTGATTTAAAATTACATCATCTGATACTCTTTTCATTATCACCTTGATTTTGCTAATTACTTCCCGATGCTTTTTATCTTTAGCTGGCATTTTTTCACAACCTTTTCGACTTGGGAATAGATTTCTTGTACCGGTCTAAAGTCACTTGCACAGGATCTTGTTTTTGCCGATGTACTTGAGATACAGTCTTCTTTCTACTCATTTCGAACTTGCTTTTATTCTTAAATTTTGCAAGATCTGGTAAACTCTTCTCATAAGTAGTAATTTCTGTAAGATTTTGATTGGATGGTTCAGCCGCTGTATTTGATTCTGACTCTGCCATGATCAACAATTCATTTCCTACATATTTTTGAGCCAACAAATGGAAGGCGGATGTCAATTTCTTTTCATCTATTTTAATTGATTCTGCTATGGCATTTACAATAAATGGAATATAGTGCTTGTAGAGCCTAAGCTTATTTTCATTTTCTTTAATCTTCATTTCTCTCCTAATTTGGGCACTTACTTTCCTATAGAGATCTGATAGACACGCCTTCATGTAACGCTTAAGATCGCCTTCCGCGGCAATGCTCTCTTTTCCTGCTGTTTTGTAAGGGATTTTTGTAGAACAAATGTGAAAAAAAATATGAATGGGTAAATATTCAATTGCTCTTTCAGACCGAGTTTCCGAATTTCGAAATTGTTCTTTTACCTCCTTTTTGGAAATGCCCATTTTATTTATTTCAACTTCAGAAATCACTTCTCTTGCTACGTCGGACCCTTCATCATATAGTAAGGGAATTTTGTTAGCAAATCTATACAGTTTGAATGATGCTATATCTCCTCCATACGTAATACCACATTCAACTATCGTGGGGCGATTGTTGATAACACAGGCCCTCGATGAATATGCTGTTAGTGAGGGTTTATACACTCTCGCGGAGAGCTGGGTTTGAGGAGCAGAGGAGTCATTTGGATCCTTTCTGACTAAAACAGCGTATTCGGAGCTCATACCCGCAGTTAGGATTTTTTCACCTATCGGACTCAAGTGCTCAGTATTTGGTGATTGAAATTTAGTGTGTTTGCATATGTTAACTACGTGAATTAGTTCGTGTTCATTATACTTATCCGCTGACTTTAGCTCCAGGCCTGCCCTAACAATGATTTCCCTAGCTTTCTCAGCTGACATTTTTTGAAACGAACTGCATAGAACCCCATGTAGAGTTGTTTTTTGGTGTTCGTGATTAAGTATAGCTTTCCTCAAAGTCTTGAGATCCATATCTGCAGGATGGGGAAGGACTTCTTTCGCCGGATTAGGCATAGCAGTTGTCCTTCTCTCGAATGTAACAACCCCTTCATCAGATTCAAATGTGAGAATGGCATAAGGATTCACCACGCTCGTGTGACTTATATAATCATAAATCTTATTTCTAGTAACGGGGGACAATCTGGCTCGCAAAACAGCCTCTACTTTGAATCCAAATTCTCCGTCTATTTCTCGTTCAGACTGACTTATGATCCTCCTTGAGAGCACTATAGGTTTATTGGTTCCGATATCAGTTCTGAGATCAAAATACCATTCTGGTTCATCTTGAGATTTAGACCATACCCTAAGAGGATGGTCCGTGTCTTTTGTAGAAAATGCAGCAATCATTTTGAGACCCACCCCAAATAATCCCCGTTGTTGTTTTTCCACGTATTTACCAGAAGTCAAGAATGAACATACAGCTACAGGTACTTTATCAGCTGGAATCCCAACCCCATTATCTTTGCATGCAATAAGCCACAAATCGTTATCAGGATCAAGGATCCTAAGTTGTAAATTTATAACAGGAAGGATATGGCTGATTTCACACGAGTCAAGTGCATTTTCCAAGAGCTCTCTAACCGCCATGTACAGGATTCGCTCTCCTGTAAAGCCGGCAAGTGCAGAATTATCGACAAAAAATTCAGATTCAGCTTTCCGGTGATAACGAACCTTGTTTCCATGAGTCGATCTAATTTGTGAACTAGACCCGACCTGGTTAGAATCATTTACAACTTCTACGGTTGCTTTATTTTTCAAACATTCAAGATTATTTTGCATCTAAATTTAACTTTTTACTATGAATAATCTCGTTATGTCATGTTGGCGTTTCTAGCAATCCGAGCCATATGGAGTAGCGGCACTTTTAAGTTCAATCATTCTGAAAGACTCGAACTGGATCAAAATCCTCTTTTTGCCCTTCAAAATAACAACAAAATCTGACCCAGTCCCCACTACCTTTCCGTCTATAATGTTCCGAAGCCCTCCCACGGGGATATGTAATATTTTGAGTCTTAAATTCTTGCTGTTAACTGAAACCTAATGTAAGGCGATTAGCAAGGACAGTAACGATCTTTTTCAGCAAAATTGGAATTCAGAGAGATTTTTCGGGTTCATTAGAGATTAGTAAGTAGATAGTCTAGAGGTAAAGATTATAGTTGCCAAATTAATTCTTTTAGCTGATACATGGACATTGAAAAACGTGTAGATCTGATTAAAAAACCACCCACAGAAGAAGTCGTGCTTGAGCAGGAGCTGAAAAAATTATTTGAAACCGTGAATAGGCCTCGGCACTATATAGGGCTAGAATTGTCGGGAAAATTGCACCTTGGAAGCCTCATCCTTACAGGTTATAAAATTAACGATTTCCTAGAGGCTAATGTTGAATGCAATATATTTTTGGCAGACTGGCATACTTACATTAACAATAAGCTAAATAGTAATTGGGAAATGATCAAACAAGTTTCAAATTACTATTCTGAGGCGTTCAGATTCTTCTGTCCCGGTGCTAATGTTGTGTCAGGATCGACACTTTACGATTCAACAAAAGATTATTGGAAAAATTTCATAGAATTTTCTAAACTCATGACATTGCCAAGAACCTTACGTGCACTAACGATCATGGGAAGGTCAGAAAAAGATAACCTTGATTTTTCTCAGTTGCTCTATCCTTCTATGCAATCAGCAGATATCAAGGCCTTGGATTTAGATATTGTTCATGCAGGCACGGACCAGAGAAAAATTCACATGCTCGTTAGAGAGATATTTCCTAAATTGGGGTGGAAGGTGCCGGTATCTGTCCATCATCACTTATTGCCAGGTCTTGCAAAACCACTTACCTTAGGCGAAAGTGAACCTTACAGTAACGAGTCTCGTATTTCAAGTAAAATGAGTAAAAGCAACCCATCCGCGGGTATATTAATTCATGATGATGAGCCAACAATTAAAGATAAAATAAACAAAGCGTACTGTCCGGTTGGAGTTTCACTGAATAATCCTGTATTAGAAATAATACGTTACATAGTATTCCGTGATGCTGCAGAATTCCAAATTGAACGAAATAGCAAATATGGTGGTGATATATCTTACACTGATTATTTTGAATTACAGCTAGACTATGAGAAAGAAAAAATACATCCTATAGATTTAAAAACTGCGACCTGTCGCTATCTTGATAAAATAATTGATCCTATCCGAAAGCATTTTACTGGTTGGGATGTGGTGGACAAGATTTGAATTTGGCCCTTATAGGTATTACATATTGAAATTTGTTACACATTTAATCAAGAATAGTAAAGAGAAAAAATAGGGAGGAGAAATTCTGAAAAATTCTTGTGATATCTTAATTACCAACGCATTAGCTGTAATTCCGTTTTATGGAATAGTCGATACCAATATACTTATAGAGGATGGAAAGATTAAAGCGATAAAGAAATCTGCAGAAAACGTCCAGTCTTCAAGAGTAATAAATGCTTCTCACAGGTACGTTTTACCCGGTATAATTGACCCGCATGTACACTACGGTGTATTTAATAACCTTGCAGATTCTGCCATGTCAGAATCGCGCTCGGCCGCCGTTGGAGGAGTAACTACTATTATTCGTATGCTCAGAATACATGGTTCTTGTAAAAATATTATGAAACATCTTTTGGTGAGCCAGAGCGCCCACATAGTAGACTACCGTATACATGTTTCTATCCTAGATAACTTACAGTTGGAAGAAATGAACTTTCTATCAAATTTAGGATTTAATTCATTTAAAATCTATATGAATTTAGGGTCTTCTGTCAATCGAATACTTGCCGACCTGGAACCGCCAAGATCCGAAATAGATGAAATGGAGGTTAATATGACAGATGATCTCTTAGTTAAGATTGCAAAGAATTCTGCAGCTCTGAATTCGTTGCTAATAGTGCATGCTGAAGACCACAAAGTGTGCTCTAGAATGATGAACAATTTGAGTGTGGTATCGAACGATGAAAACCATAATCTATTGGAAATATGGTCAAAGGCCAGACCAACATCCTCCGAAGTGTCTTCAATATCCAAAATAACAAAGATGGCTGCTACCTTTGGGGCCAATTTATATTTCGCTCATATAGGATCTTCAGACGCCTTGAGAGAGATCATGCGAAGCAGACGTCGCTTTAAAAATATTGATATTTGGGTGGAAACTTGTCCGCATTATTTAACGCATTCCATCGACTATAATAATTTAAGAGGCAAAGTTGTACCGCCAATTAGATCTAAGACTGATGTTACTGTAATGTGGAATGCAATACAAAATGGGGTCATTGATACTCTAGGTACAGATCACGTTGCAAGTAACCTAAGAATGAAGGTTGTGGAAGGTAATTTATGGAAGTCACTTTCTGGGTTTCCAGGCCTCGCAACAATGCTACCAGTCATGTTAAGCGAAGGAGTGAACAAGAGTAGGCTGTCTCTGGAAAAATTGTCTGAAATTTGTTGTTATAATCCCGCCAGAATATTCGGGCTGTATCCAAAAAAGGGTACAATTCAATGCGGCGCCGATGCAGATCTAACTATTATAGATTTGGAGGAGGAGCGAGAAGTTACTCCAGAAATTCTGCAGGGCTATTCGGATTACACTATTTATGAAGGTTGGAAGTTACGAGGTTGGCCAACTATGACTTTAGTTAGAGGTAGAGTTGTAATGGAAAACGGATGGGTTGATCCTCACTCAATTGGGCATGGACGATTCGTTACCACACAAGGGCCTGAATTTGGGTTATCGAATTAAATATTATGGAACACTCAAGGACAAAAAAATTGAAGATAAGACTGGTTGCAGTTTAGAAATTATTTATATTCAACTTGGCGTGCCTTAATAGAGTATTACTTGAGCGCTATTATGGAGATTTGTCGTTTAAGAAAGTACTTTCCCTTAGGCGGAGGAATTTTGACTTTTTTAAAATTAAGAAAGATAGGATATCGCAAGGCAGTAGATGATGTAACACTTTCATTGTTACCGGGCAGGACTCTTGTGCTAGTAGGCGAGTCAGGTTCGGGAAAAACTACGTTAGCACGATTAATGCTCAGAGCATTAGATGCAGATTCAGGCTCAATTAAATACGGTGGCATAGACATCACTCGTAAAACTGGAAAAGATCTCAAAAATTTTAGAAAAAAAGTACAGATGATACATCAAGATCCGTATACTTCACTCAACCCTAGGATGTCTATTTTGGAGATTGTAAAAGAACCATTAGACATTTTTTGTAAATACTATCCCAAAAAGGAACGAAATGAAATCGCACTGAAAACTATGGAAGATGTCTTTTTGGATCCTGTCGTCGAAACTTCTATGAAACGCCCAAACATGCTATCAGGAGGACAGCGACAGAGAGTTGCACTTGCTAGAGCATTGGTATTAATGCCTGAATTGATAATTGCGGATGAGGCAGTATCTATGCTAGACGTATCAATAAGAGCCGAAATATTGCAGCTCATGAGGAAACTAAGTATCAAACGACGCATAAGTTATCTTTACATAACTCATGATTTGGCTACATCGCGGTATATAGGAGATGATATAGCTGTGATGTATGCTGGCAAAATAGTAGAAACAGGTACCGTAAGGGATGTCTTGTCAAAACCTCTTCATCCATACACCCAGATCTTGCTTCAAGCAGTTTCAGAACCTGATCCTAAAAATCTAGATTCTGAGAAGTCAATTCCAATCAAATCTGATAGTTTTGCCGGCCTCAAAATAGGCTGTCCATTCTCTAATAGATGTCAGTTCGCCATGGATATTTGTAAAGTTGAGCCGTCGCTAAAAGAAATAGGAAACAATCACTGTGTGTCATGTTATCTTTATGAGTCGCGGAAACCTGGAGTAAAATGAGGACGTTTCATGCAATTAGAATATTCAAATTTGATAACTAAGAATTACCAGTAGTTTAATAATTAGGGTGCTTTACCCCATTTACCAAAAGCCTCTTAATTCATTTAAAATCTTAAGATTTTAGACAAAATGCAAAATTATCATACTTTATTTTATCAGGTCCCTTCTTAACCAGAGGATCTCGTGTTATTCGATACGAGAAGAACAGAATTGGCAATTCAGCCTCCCCCTAATTGTAGTACCAATATTGTAAATTATTGAATCCAAGCCCTGCGTAATCTTCTAATATTATGAAGTATAACTAGAAACATATGAGAAATGTCTTAACCATTGACAATATCGAGAAAAAGTTGAGACTTGCTGATATATCTCCAATATGGAATTCGCGGCTTTACGAAAAAGGGCTGCCGCTTCTTTTTTCGCTCACTTGGTTTAAATGGTATTTTGAACTTAAGTTAGCGTCAAAATGTGTAGTGGGTGAAGCTTACGGCTTTGATTCCTCTTATTTGATTCATTGTCCCGAATGCGATAATTTCGGCTGGAGATTCATGATATATTTTACTGTGAGGTCCAAATCGAAATTGGATGAGAATGCAAAAAGTTTTGTGAAACACTGGTTAGAAAAACATTCTCAAAGCGACAATCTCACTGAACACGGAATTATGAAAAAATCAAGTCAGATATTGAAATGGGTGAAATAGAATCTTAATCCGCATAGCAATCTTAAATCTCTGAGACTTCTAATTTACAGGACAACTATTTCTAGTTAAAGAATTGAACCTTACCATCAGGACAAGAAAATCAGAGTTTAATAGAAATAAATTGCTTGTTCGATTACCTGTCCCCAACCGGTTATCACATGCTTCCCTTTACTAATTCGACTATTTCTGGACCCTTTATAGGCTTATGAAAGTAGTCTCGAGCCTTCCAAATCGGAAACAAGGAAAGGAATTCGTGGTCATTGGCTGTTGAATCCGACATGAGACAAATTCTCGCGTTACCATTCAAGTCGCTTATCTTTTGATATAAAGAATATCCGTCTACCTGTGGTAGGTTTACATCCATAATTATCAAATCGTAACGTTCAGATTTAAGAGTAGTCAGTACCAAATTAGGATCATTGTATGCATCAGCAATACAGCCCATTTCTTCCAATCTCTTTCTCATTTCATCGGTTATTTTTGGTTCGTCGTCAATTACTAGAATTCTTAGTTGTTTCAGATCGTAAATTTTTCTCTCGTCCAATTATTAATTTATTCCGTAAAACTTTTTTCACATATTCGCAAAGAACTAGTAGCTCGGTCCATCTGATTTGCTAATGATTACCAATCCAAGGTAAATGATTAACAGCTGAAATTAAAAAATCTTTTTAGGGGCAGCCTTCCATTTTCTGAATGAAGTAACCCCTTTCCTTGATCCCTTTGTCTACTGTGGGTGGAGCTTCTTGTATATGGCAAAATTGGCATTCTTCCTGTGTCATTTTCTGTCCCCCCTCACCTACGCCATTTAGAAATTCCTTTCCATATTCTATTGCCTTCTCGTGTGGCGTAGAAGACTCTACTATTACATCAAAGTGCATTATCCTTCCGTCCTTTTTTGTGACATATGTATCATAGACAGCGCATTCCATAACATTGGGTTGTAAATGTGCTCTATTTATTCCATGTCCTTCACACTCATGTTTCGGACATAATAACGAAGTAGTGTTACAGGGACTGCTATTTCTGGTATTTTGGACTATTCCAATATAATCGGGATCGTGATGTATTTCTAAAAAGTAATTCCGAGTAAGACAGACATTGAGCACTAGTTTATCTCATTTATAATAAATATCCCCGCTCTAAAATATATTAGGTGTATCTTTCAAGACAAGAAGAGAGGGCGCTCAATGGTGAATTTGGTAGTCCCTTGTCCACTGCATATAAGATACTTTTGGCGATAGGTCAGGCTACTGAGGCTGAAAAATTGGTTCCTGTAACATGGAGCCACATTTCGGGAGTCAATTACAACACTATAGGTGACGCTGGGTCTGAGTTTCTTTCCGACCTTAATGAATCGAATGCTAAGGTTTCGGTATTCACCACAGTAAACCCTATGGGCTATGATAAATCTAAAAAATCAAAAATTCCAAGCGAATTCAAACGAAGGCAGCTG
>Ga0075425_100001305_pt1 | contig 24322 bp, 27 predicted proteins | sample SoiMethybrSBSTD4_FD_75300 | JGI IMG/M metagenome (GOLD analysis project Ga0075425, IMG submission 75300) | Bulk soil microbial communities from a Populus tree surrounding site in Tennessee, USA - Soil MetaG P. TD hybrid SBSTD4 | ecosystem: Environmental > Terrestrial > Soil > Tree plantation...
ACCCTCAGGGAAGCGGTCGGAAGCCTCGAGCCCTGATCGGCGTTCATCCGCCCCTCCGCTCCGCCGAAGATAGGGTGATGTCGATGGCTGAGGGGGTCCCTGGGGAGCCGCCGAGCCGGTCTCCGGCGGGGCCGGACGATGATATCGCCGGGCCCGCCGAGAGTTCGTTGGACGCGGCGGTCGCGCGTGCCATCGCCGGGGACGGCGCCGCCTTCGACGAGATCTACCGGACCTTGTCGGGGCCGGTCTTCTCGTACCTATCCACCCAGGTCCGGCGCCGTGAAGACGCGGAGGATCTCACGGGCCAGGTCTTCCTCGAGGCGATGCGGGGCGTCCGGCGCTTCAGCGGCGACGCCGCTGCCTTCCGGGGGTGGCTGTTCCGGATCGCGCACAACCGAGCCGTCGACCTAGCCCGGCGCGTCGGCCGGCGCCCCGAATCGCCCCTGGAAGAGGCCGAGTTGCTGCCCGACGAGCTCGAGGTCGACGAGCGGGCTCTGACCAGGGTGGTCCACGCGCAGGTCTGGCGTGCCGTCCAAGCGCTGCCCGAGCAACAGCGCCGGGTCATCTCGCTCCGTCTGGCCGCCGGGCTGAGCGCCAGGGAGATCGCAGACGCGCTGGGCAAACGCGTCGGAACGGTCAAAGCGCTGCAGCATCGGGCGCTGGTATCCCTGGCTCGAGCATTGAAAGATTTGGAAAAGTCAACCGGCGAGCCCCCTCCGGCGCTTTAGAGGATGACGATGAGCTCACGTCTTTCGGACGACCTGGACAGGCGCCTCGACCGCCTCGATGCGGACGCGGCATCGGGAGCCACCGGCGACCTCGCGCTCCTCCTCCAAACCGCGCGGGTCGCCAGGGCTTCCGTGAGCCAGTCCATGCGGCCGGCCGTCGCTCAGATGCACCTCAACGCTCTCCGCGCAGACCGGGCTAGCCAGGTCGTCCTCGTCCCGGCGCGGAGCCGGAGGGGCATTCGCGCAGCGGCGATCGGCCTCGTGGCCGCGATCGTCCTCACGCTCGGCGCCGGCAGCGCCATCGCCGCGTCGAACGGAGCGCTCCCGGGCGACCCCTTGTATGGCTTCAAGCGCGCCGTCGAACGCCTTTCGCTTGCGATGCACCGCGACCCCTCCGGCCGGGCGGCTCTCCACCTGCAGTTCGCACAGGAGCGCCTCGCGGAAGCCGAGACCTTGCTTGAGGAAGGCAAGGACGCCAAGCCGACTCTCGACGCACTCGACGCAGAATTGAACGACGCCGAAGCAGAGGCCTTGCACGCGCAGGCGCTGGGCAAGGACGCCGACGCGCTGCTGGCCCACGTGCAGGAGATGATCGCGAAGCACATCGCCGTTCTGAACGGCGTACTGGCCAAGGTTCCCGCTCAAGCGAAGGACGCGATCCAGCGCGCGATCGACAACGCCGGCAAGGCGGCAGACAAGGTCCAGCAGGGACGCCGCGAGCACCCGAACAACGGCCAACACGGGAAGCCGTCGACGCTCCCCGGAAAGGGGAACAGCTCGCCGCACCACTAGCCCAAGAAATTCGTGAGGCGCCGCGGTGTCCCCCAGCACCGTGGTGCCTCCGATTTTGGGGCCTTGTCCCTTCTGCGCGGAGCGGGGTAGTGTCGGTCGCGGGGGAGGGATGGCATGCATCCCAACGAGACGCTCGTGCGGGCCGGCTACGACGCCTTCGTCAAAGGCGACCTTGATGGGGTCGCGTCCTTCCTCGATCCCGACGTCGTATGGCACGTTTCGGGAACCGGACCACGTGCCGGCATGTACAACGGACACGCCGAGTTGCGGGCGTTCTTCGCCCGGGTCTCGCGCGGCGTCGCTACAGGGACCGGTTGATCGCCGGCGGATAGGGCACGAACGCGATCTCGGCGTCTGCGCCGTGGATCTCGGTCGCCGCACCGATCGCGTCTTCGACGCTGGCCGCCGGATCGAATCCGGCGTGCGTGACGAGCGACGGATCGGTCGCACCCGCCACGAACACCCGCCCTGCATGTTTGAGACGCTTCAGCGGGAACAAAGCCATGATCGCGTGCACCGGGTGGAAGGCGTTTCCGGATCTGTAGCGCGCGATGTAATCCTCGCGTCGTGCGAATTCGGCCTCGAAGCGCTCGCTCGCAACGTACGGGTCGCGCGTCTCGCCGAGCACGCGTTCCCATGCTTCGCGGTACGACGGATGGTGTTCGTCGTCCCAGCGGTTGGGACAGGGCGTCGCGAGCACGACCGAGCATCCCGGCTTGCCGAGCGCCTCGATCATGCCGCCGAGGTAGCCGAGCCCCGTCGAGATTAGCGTCAGGATCGGGTTCAAGAACGAGAACGCCGCGTAGGGGCTCCAGTCGGGGACGCCGTAGACAACGACGTCTGCTTTCTCTTCCAGTAACGTCCGTCGCGGCGGCATGTGCGTTCGGTTGGTTTCGAGCGCGATCCGGCGTGTTCCGTCCACGGTCCCGGCGCGGATCCCCGCGACCTGAAGCGGATTGGCAAGGATCGTTTCGATCTTGAAGATCCGGTCTACGCCGAGCCGTTCGGTCGTGAGCGCGCCCATCTCATCGAGCATCTCGTGCATGCGGTTCCGTTCGGTCGACATCGACATATCGTCGGGGTTGTGGTGCTGACGGATCGACGCGTACGTCGACAAGCCGACGCAGATCGACTTCCATCCGCCCGAGAATCCGCGCACCGTCGAGCAGTTGAGGTAGACGCACAGATCGGCGTCGGTGACGTAGCGCGACAGTTCGACGACGTAGCCGTTCGCGGTGGCGCCGAGGTGCTCGATCATCTCGGGCTGTTCGGCGTCGTGGCAGACGATCCGGTCCGCGAACTCGTTGACGAGGTCGTCCCCGAGCAGCGTCGCCAATTCGCGATGTGTGAACTTGCGGTGCAGCGCGTTCGCGCACACCAGCGTCACGTCGGCTCGGTCGACGCCGCCGGCTTCGAGCTCTTCGAGCACCACCGGGATCGCCGTCGACCAAACCGGCGCGTAGCAGGGGACGGTGGGGTCATCGAAGGCGATGGTTACCCTGCGCCTTCCGCGCGCCAGTTCACGGAGGGGCGGCAGATCGATCGGCGCTGAAAGCGCTTCGCGCACCGCTGCTTCCAGGTCCGGCACCGGCTCGAGCGGGATCGACAGGCCCGGCGAAACGACATGGGTTCGGTCGGGCAGCTCGGCCTCGATGAAGTCGCCGCCGAAGACGATCTGCTGGCGCATATCAGTCGCCGGGGAGGCTGGTTTCGGGGCTCGGAGAGCCTCCGGTGGACGGCGGCGCGCCCTTCGGTGCCGGGGTGCCCGTTGCCGGCGGCGATCCGCTCGCCGGTGCCTGGCGCGGGTCGAACTTCTGCGTCACGCCGGTCCAGCCGAGCACCGAAAACGTCCCTTGCCGCCGCGAACCGCCGGCGATCAGCAACACGCCGGCGATCTCGCCGTACGCGGGGCCGTGCACCGCGAGCAAGGCCTTCGGGCCGGTGCTCCACGTGCCCGACGCGATGTCGAATACGTAGTGCCGGTCGATCACGCCGCCACCGAAGGTGCCGGGATCTTCGCCGCCGACGACGTGGATGCGACCGTCTGCGAGCAAGCCCGCAGCCATCGCGCTCATAGGACGCGGGAGGCTCGGCCCTTGCGACCATGTGTCGGTGGCGATGTCGTAGACATCGACGTTGCGGAGGATCCCTCGGTGGCGTCCGCCGATCGCGTAGATCTTGTTCTGCACCAAGACCGCAGCGAGGTGATCGCGCGGTGTCGGCATCGGAGCGCCTTCGCTCCACCCGCTCGTGCGGTCGTAGATCAGAACCTTGGAGCTCGCACCACGGCCTCCGATCACGTACAGCTTGCCGTTCGCCGCGATCATCTGATGTGCCATGCGGCCATCCGGCATGTCCGGCAACCGGTCCCACGTGTCCGACCCCGGCCGCAACACCCACAGATTCTTCTCCGGTGTCCAGCGCGTCGCGTGGCGAGAGCCGCCCGACAGGTACACCGAGCCGTCGATCGCCGCGAGCGCCGCATGGTGTCGAGGCTGCGGCAGGTTCGGTCCCGCACGCCAGCGTCCCGTGCCTGCGTCGAGGATGTCCACCGATGCGACCGTCGTGGCGAACGGCCCGCGCAAACCGCCCGCAACCATGAGCTCCGGCGAGCACGAACCCTTCGGGCAGATATCCGGCGTCCCCGGCGGCCCCGGCAGCACGATGGTGCTGCCCGCTTCGCCGCGCGCACGCGGCATGTCCTTCAGCCGTACCCACCCCGCGGCCTCGGGACGCGGATAGGAGTTGCTCGTGAGGATGTTGCCGATGAACGCGCCGATCACGACGAGCAGCACGACCAACACCACGGCCGCGATCCTGAGCGAGCGTTTTAGGATTCTCACGTGATCTACCTGGGCAGGCGTCGCCCGGAGGATACCGGAGCCGGGTACCCTTTCCCCGGTACCAGAGCTGGGGAGGAGCGGTGGATCAACAGCGGTGGGCGGCCGCGTATTACCGCGTAGAACGCGACTCGAGCGGCGTCATGATGCGCAAACGCCAGCGGCGCAAGGCGACCGAACAAGCGATCTCTCACGGCGACCCGGTTCCCGAAGTCAACGACGATGTCGTTCGCATCATCGATCGAGACGGCGGGGTCGTGTTCGAGCAGGACTGGGGCGAGAACCGCTCCGGTGCCATGGCGCAGGAGGGTCAGATCATCGACGACCTCCTGAAGATGGATGTGGTCGTGTTCCGCTCGAAGTACGGGATCCCCCAAAGCGACGTGATCGGACCCGCGCCCGCCGCGGGGAGCGCCGAACCGGCGGCCACCCCGACGGTTCGCGATCCGTGGGACGACGTACCGACGCCGCCCGTCCGGCTCGCCGAGGAAGCCGACGACGACGAGGTCACGGGACGGGGGTCTGCCGGGGCGTCCTGAACGGGGTTACGGGTAAACTCCCGGCGCTCATGCGGATCCTGTCTCTCGCGGCGTTGCGCGGCCCCGGCATGGAGGCCTTGCGCCGGCACGGCGACCTCGAGTCCGACCCCTGGAACGACTACGTTCCGATCAAACTCCACAGCGCCGACGATCTGATCGCACGGACCCAAGGCGTGGATGTCTTGATCGTCGAAGCCGACCACGTGCCGGCCCGGCTGTTCGCAGAGCGCCCGGAGCTCGGCATCGTCGCCACGTGTCGCGCGGACCCCGTCAACGTCGACATCGACGCGGCGACGCGCGCCGGCGTCCCGGTCGTCAACGCGCCGGGGCGCAACGCCGAGGCGGTTGCGGACCTCACCGTCGGGCTCATCTTCACGCTCCTGCGCGGGATCGTTCGCGCCGATGCGGACGTGCGCGCCGGCCGCTGGATCGTCGATGGAAAGATCGCGTACCAGCGGTTCCGAGGCCGGGAGATCCGGTCGCTGACCGTCGGGCTGGTCGGGTGCGGGTCCGTGGGACGCGCGACCGCGCGGCGCTTGCGGGCGCTCGGCTCGCGGGTCCTCGCGGCCGATCCGTTCGCGGACCCGGCCGTGATCGCCGCGGCCGGCGCCGAGCTGGTCCCGCTCGAGGAGATGCTCGAGCGATCGGACCTGGTCAGCGTCCACGCGCTGCTGCGCGACTCGACCCGGGGGCTGCTCGGAAAGTCCGAGCTCGCCCGCATGAAGGACGGCGCTTACCTGGTCAACACCGCACGATTCGAGATCGTCGACGAGGAGCCGTTGATGGAGGCGCTCCGGTCGGGACGGATCGCCGGCGCCGCGTTCGACCACTTCCGCAACGAGTTCCTCCCTGCCGACCACGAGCTCTGCGGGATGCCCAACGTCGTGCTCACCCCGCACATCGGCGGCACCACCGAGGAGGTCGAGGTTGAGCAGACGGATCTCGTCGTCGCTGGGATCACCTCGCTGTTGAACGGTGAGGATCCCATCAACGTCGCCAACCCCGAGGCGGTCGAAGCCTTCGCCGCGCGGAGGGCGTCGTGAGCCTGATCCTCTCGCTCGACATCGGATCGAGCGGCGGCCGCGCGGTCATCGCCGACACGTCCGGCCGCCGGGTCGGATCCGCGACGCGCGCGTGGCGGTATCGGCTCGACGCGAACGGGTTCCAGGAAGCGGACCTCGATCTCGTATGGGCGGCACTCGCGTCCGCGAGCCGTGAAGCGGTACGCACCTCGCTCGCGCGGCCCGACGCGATCGCTGCGGTCGCCGTCACCAGTCAGCGGACGGGAGTCGTGTTCCTCGACTCCAAGGGCGAGGTGCTCGCCGCCGGGCCGAACTCCGACGCGCGCGGCATCCGCGAGGGCATCGCGCTCGAACGCCAGCATCGCGATCTGACGTACGCCACGGCGGGGCGCTTGCCGGTGTTCCTCTACCTGCCGGCCCGGCTGGCGTGGTTCCGCAACAACGCGCCGGCGATCGCCGACCGCGTCGCGAAGGCCCTGCCGTTCAGCGACTGGGCGACGTGGCGCATGACCGGCGGCGCGGCGCTCGCGACCGAGCCGACGCAAGCGGCGGAGCTCCTCGCGTACGACGTGACGCGCGGCGCGTGGTCCGACGCGCTCTGCGAAGCGCTCGGCACGCCGCGCAAGATCCTTCCCGATCTGCTCCGTGTGGCCGCGCCCGTCGGGACGATGACCGAAGCAGCCGCGCGCGAGTTCGGCCTCCACGCCGGCACGCCCGTGGTGCCGGCTGGCGGCGATACGCAATGCGCCGCGATCGGACTGGGAGCGGCCGAGCCCGGGTCCGTGGCGATCGTTGCCGGTACGACGATGCCGGTCGGACAGGTGTCGTCCTCGCCCGTGATCGACCCAGAGCGGCGCTTGTGGACCTCGCCCCACGTCGTACCGGGCCGCTTCTTGTTGGAAGCGCACTGCGGCGAGGGCGGCCCGGCGCTGGACTGGTACCTGAACCTGCTCGGCCACAGCGGCGACCACACCTGGCTCGACGAAGCGGCCGCGCGTTCCGAGCCGGGCGCGGGCGGCGTGACCTCGATCGACACGGCTCCGACGCGGATGGGGGACTTCCCGCTGATGCGCATCGGAGGCCTCCTGTTCCCGATCCCGCTGATGGCGCTCGGCCGTCAGCCGCACGACGTCGCGCGAGCCGCGCTCGAAGGGATCGCGTACGGCGCGCGCCAGGCGATGGAGTGGACGGCCGAGGTCGGCGGCCCGGCGGGCGACATCGTCTTGTGCGGCGGCGTCTCCCGCAGCCTTCTGTTCGCGCGGATCCTCGCCAGCGTCCTCGGTCGCTCGATCCGCCGCGCGCGCGAGCCGCAGACCTCGGGGCTCGGCGGCTGCATCGTCGGCGCCGCAGCGGTCGGCGAGTTCCGCACCGTCGTCGACGCGGCGGCCGCGATGGCCGACCGCGGCGATCTCGTCCACCCGGAGCCGGAGTGGACGGCGATCTACGAAGGTCTCTATGCGTCGTGGGTCGAGCAGCGCTCGCGCTTCGAGCAAACCGTCGCTCGCGTGTCGGACCTCGCCTGAATCCGATGAAGTATCCGGACGAACGGGCGAAGGTCGTTCTCGCCGGACAACAGATGCTGCAGCGCGGATTCACCGAGGGGACGTCCGGCAATTGCTCGATGCGCGTTCCGGACGGCGCGCTGATCACGCCGTCGTCGGTTCCCTACATGGAGATCGCCGACGAGGACATCGTGTTGATGGACCTCGAGGGCAACGTGCTCGAAGGAGAACGCGTCGCGTCGGTCGAGCACAAGGTCCACCTCGAGTGCTACAAGCGCCGCGCGAACGTCGGGGCCGTGATCCATTCGCACCCGATCGTCGGCAGCATGTTCGCGTCGGCGCGTGTGCCGCTGCCGGCGTTCCTCGACGAGTTCGGCGTCTACATCGGTGAAGAGGTGCGTGTGGCCGAGTGGGGGCTCTCCGGAACAACCGAGATCGCGGACCAGGTCGCCGACGCGCTCGGTGAACACAACGCGGCGTTCATCGCCTCGCACGGGATGGTCGCCGTCGGACGCGATCTCGATCACGCGCTCCTCAACACCGCGCGGGTCGAACGCGCGGGTCTGATCTTCCTCGGGACGAAGCTGCTCGGCGGGGCAGCCGAGATCCCCGAGCACGCGCGGGACCTCTACCGTCAGGTCTTCGGCTACTTCCAGAGCCAGTAGTTCGGCTCCTTGCAAGGCCGTACGTACGCCGAGGGCGCGGGTTTCCCCGCGCCCTCGAACCCTCGCCCGCTCGTTACACGTGGTTCACGAACGCGCCGCCGTCGGGAGACCCGACCCCGGTGACGTCGTCGTAGCCGGGCCTCGTGTGGAGCGTTTCCGTCTCGTTCATCGTCCGCAGTGAGGTCCGCAGTCCGTCTGAGTCGTCGACCGTGTTGATGTAGTCGACGCGCACGACCGCGAGCGTCGTCGCCGGGTCGACGATGTCCCGATAGGCACCGCTTCCCGCCAAAGCGTAGATCGCCGGGTTCGCGAAGCCGTGCGGGTGTCCGGCCGCCTGGTCCGCGAGCGCCATGATCCCGGCCATCAACGGCGAGGACAAGCTCGTCCCGCCGAGGCGATACTCGCTGTACTGCACCGAGCCGTCGGGGAACGTCTGCGTTTGCCCGATCAGCATGCCGGTGTTCGGGTCGCCGTCCACCGCGATGTCCGGGACGACGCGCCACTTGTGACCGGTACCGAAGTAGTCCGCGAGCGAGTCCGGTACGACACCGGCTTGGTACGCCGGCTGAGCGAATAGACGGCTGGTGCCGCCGCCCGACGCGTACAGGAACGTGCCCGGCGGGGTCGGAACCCAGGCGTTGTCGGTCAGGATCGCGCGGCGCGTGCCCCAACCGGTCTCGAACAGATAGCTGTTGTTCGGGCCGTTCGCCAGGCTCGTCCCGCCGACCGCCGTCACCCACGGACTCGACGCCGGCCAGTCGACCGTGCGGACGCCGTCGGCGTTGGATTCGGTCTCGTCGCCGTCGTCACCGGAGGAGAAGTACACGCCGATGCCTTCGGCGACCGCTTGCACCATGATGTTGTAGAAGGGCGTGATGAAACCGCGCGGCAGGAACTCGGTGTTCCAGCCGTAGGAGTTGGTCACGATCTGCGCGAGGTGACGGTCCACGACGTGGTTCAGCGCCGCGTCGAGGTCCTGGAAGTTGTTCGGCGCGCCGACGTAGACGACGTTCGCGCCCGGCGCCATCGTGTGCACCGACTCGACGTCGAGCGTCTCCTCGCCGTACCAGCCCTGCGGATCTTGCTTCTGGCCCTTTTCGGGGTGGTGGAACGTTCCCGGAGCGACGACCTGCGAGAACTGGTGCGCCTTGAACTGCGGCAGGCCGTGGCGCGAGGAGTACTCGTTGGCGTCTTGCAGGATCGTCGGCGAAGCGTACGCGTCGATCACGGCAACCGTCTGACCGGACCCGTCCAGGCCGAGGCCGTCGATGCCGTACGCACCGCGAAGCTGCGACGGCGTGCGGCCGCATTCCACGTACGGGAACGAGGTCTGTCCGTACGCCTCAGGCATCCCGGTCGCGGTCTTCTCGTTCCAGAAGTCCGAGCACGGCGGCGCGTTGACGAATGCCCCTGCCGGCGGCGCGTCGGGGTGGTCGTAATGGACGAGCTGGGCCACCTGATCGACCCCGAGGACCGCGGTGATGGTGCTCCCGAGCGACGAAGGCACGCGCAGCGACGTCGCCGGTGCGCGGAGCGTCATCCCGTTCAAACGATAATTGTTGAGCTTGGTGGAGAACGCCTTCTCAACCTTGGCGGCCGTGCCTTCGGCCGCGACGTAGATGTTGTTGGACGGCGTGAAACCGATGGTGAACCCGGCGGAGTGCAGCCACTGCTTCACCGCGTTCACCGACGACTGCGTCGGGGCGAAGCGCTGGCGGAACTGCGCCGGAGTGAGGTACTTGCCGTACGAGGAGCTCTTGGGATCGGAAACCGCTCGCGCGAGGGCTTCCGCAGATGAAGCGTTGCGCCAGCCCAGGTACACCCGGAAGCCGACGTTCGTGCTTGCGGAGGTGTGGCTTCGGTAGTTCTTCGAAGTGGCCCACGGTGGCACGCTGCCCGACAGTGATTTCGTCGACGAACCCGCCGCCGGAACCGCCAGAGCCAGGATCAGCGTCATCGCCGATGCGAATGCGATGTAACCGATGCGTCTCGTCACGAGCGCCCCCTTCTCAACTGTCCGCGCCGTTGCGGACACCCCCACCTTGCGACTCCCGCACACGCGGCGTCAAGAAAAGGACACCTAAAGTGACCAGACTGCTTAGTCTGTTATGGCGAGTGGTCAGAAGAACGCGTTGCGTCGATGGAGCAGGTACTCCTTGATAAGAGCCTGGACCCTCTGGCGCGTTTCCTCGGCAGTTTCGAGCACGAGTTGGGTGTCCTCGACCGCGTCCGGCCCGAAGCCGGCCGTTGGGATCGGCCCGCCGATCGCGATGATCCATTTCGAGGGCAGGGGCAGCGCTCCGAGCGGGCCCAGCAACGGGAAGGTCGGCGTGATCGGGAAATACGGCAGCCCGAACCGGCGAGCGAGCGGCTTGAGATCGGCGATCATCGGGTAGGCCTCCTCGCCGCCGATGATCGCGACCGGGATGATCGGCGCGCCCGTCTCGATCGCGACCTCGACGAATCCGCCGCGGCCGAACCGCTGCAACTGGTACCGCTTCTTCCAGCCCTTCCCGATGCCTTTGAAACCCTCGGGGAACACGCCGATCAGCTCGCCCTTGCGCAGGAGCCCGACGGTCTCGGAGCGGTCTGCACGCGCGTTGCCTGCCATCCGGATGATGTCGCGGAAGATCGGCATCTTGAACGCGAGATCCGCGGCGAGCAGCCACGGGTTCCGGCCATGCTCCTTCAGCACCGCGATCTTCAGCATCGCGCCGTCGACCGGGATCGTCCCGGAGTGATTCGCGGCGAGCAGCGCCGGGCCTTCGGTCGGGATGTTCTCGATACCGAAGACGTCGCAGCGCCAGTACCACGAGTACAGAGGAAGTCCGAGCGGCATCGCCGCCTTCACGAGTTCGGGATCGTGGTCGTCGCGGCCGGGCCCTTCGCCGCGCAGCCGGCGACCGATCGCGAACTCGGCGACGTCGCGCCACTCGGTGAGGAACTCCTTCACGTCGCGAGGCTTGCGGCCGCGCAACGGTCCGAGGTGTTCGGCGCAGTACGGTTTGCCGTCGAGCGCGCGCCGCGCGCACGGTTCACCGCCGGGCATCGCCAGACACGTTCGGCGCGGCTCGTCGTTCGTGGGGATCGCTGACGCTTCCGTCATCTCTCCGATTCGTTCGATGGTGGATGTGAACATCCGTGGCGGGTACGGGGTCGCTATGGTATATCGCTCCGAACTTCGCAGCCGAACGAGCATGAGCGAGGATCGTTTGAAGACGCGGATCGTCACCGACAGCGCGGCGAACATCCCGGCAGAGCTGCTCGAAGGCAACGATATCCACGTCGTTCCCATGTACCTGAAGTTCGGCGACACCGTGTACCAGGATGGCGTCGATCTTCCGCGCGGCGAGTTCTACCGGATGCTCGAGCGCGAGGAAGTACCGGTGTCGACCGCCGCTCCCTCGGCCGGCGATTACCGCGAAGCGTTTGAGCGCGCGCTCGACGGCGTAGATGGCGTGGTGTGCGTCACCGTGGCGTCGTTCGTGAGCGTCTCGTACGAAGCCGCGCGGGTCGCGGCGAACGACTTCGGCGCTCGCGTGCGGATGGTGGATTCGAAGAGCGCGTCGATGGGGGAGGGCTGGGCGGCGATCGAGGCGGCGCGGCTCGCCGCCAAAGGCGCAGGGCCCGATGAGTGCGCGGCGCGCGCCGAGCAGATCGCCGCGCGCACACAGCTGTGCGCCACGATCAACACATTCGAGTACCTGAGGCGCTCCGGCCGCGTCCACGCATTGCTCGCGTACGCGGGTACGGCGTTGAACATCAAACCGGTCTTCGCCTTGCGCGGCGGGCGCATCGAGCAACTCGGCCGCCCGCGGTCCCGCTCGCGTGCGATCGAGCGGCTGGTTGCGGAGACGGCGCCGCTCGCCGCCGCGGGGCCGATCCACTGCGCGGTGGCACACGCCGACGCGGAGGACGAAGCGACCGCGCTGCTCGCAACGCTGCGGTCGCAACTGGAGCTGGCCGAGAGCGTCATCACCGAGTTCACTCCGTTGATGGGCGCGCATTCGGGGCCCGGCGTGCTCGGCGTGGCCGCCTGGTCCTAGACACGACCTCCTCGTAGGCGGCCCGACGCCTCACTTCAGGCGCCGATAGGATGATGCCCCGAATGTCGGCACAGTCTTCGCGTACGTCCGAAACGACTTCCGTCCGATCCGCCGAGTTCCGCGCGGTCATCGGCGTGACGCTGTTCATCATGTTCGGCTACGGCCTCATCGTGCCGACGCTGCCGCTGTTCGCGAAGAAGTTCGGCGTGCACGAGGCCGGGATCGGGGTATTGTTCGCGGCCTTCGCGCTGACGCGTCTGCTCGCCGACTTCGTCGTCGGCCGCACGATCGATCGAGTGGGCGAGCGTGCCACCGTCGCGGCGGGCGCCGCGATCGTCGGTATCTCATCGGCGGCAGCAGGTGCGGCGCCCAGCTTCACATGGCTGGTGATCCTGCGGGGGGTCGGCGGCGCCGGGTCGGCGCTGTTCCTGGGCGCGATCACCGCGCACATCGTGGGGACGGTCACCTCAGCCGAGCGCGGACGCGCGATGGGAGCGTTCCAGGGCGCGATCCAGGTCGGGCTGCTGCTCGGGCCGGTGTTCGGCGGGCTGATCGGCTCGAGCTTCGGGGTCCAGGTCCCGCTGTACGTCTACGGAGCCATCTGTATCGCGTCGGCTCCGCTGTGCCTTCGCGCGATGCGTGAGCGTCACGTCCCCGCCGAGGTCATGGACGAGGCGCCGTCGCTTCCCGACAGCGTTCCTGCGTCGACCGCGCCCGCCTGGCGGCGGCTCCGGCCGCTGTTCGGAGACTCCGCGTACCGCGCGGCGCTGCTCGGCAGCGCCGCGGGTATGTATCTCGCCAGCGGCATCCCGACGCTCGTGACCGGCTTCTGGGTCGACGTGTTGCACCGCACGAAAGGATCGGTGGGGGTGCCGTACGCGGTCCTCGGGCTGACGAGCCTCGTCGTCGTATGGCACGCCGGCAGCCTGTCCGACCGGATCGGAAGGCGGAGCGTCCTCGTGCCGTCCCTGATAGCGACGGCCGCGATCACGGCCGTGCTCGGCGCCGGTCACAGTGCGGCCATGTTCGTCGTGTGGATGGCCGTCCTCGGCGCTGCGAGCGGGTACGCGCGGCCGGGCCCAACGTCGATCGTCGCAGACGTGTCGGCGCTCGAGACGCGAGCGGTCGCCGTCGCCGGGTACCGGTTCGCCGCCGACCTGGGAGCGCTGGTCGCGCCCATCGTCGTCGGCGTCGTCGCGCAGTACGCGAACTACGGCGCCGCGTTCGTCGCGCTCGCGGCGCTGCCGCTCGCCGCGGCGGTCGTAACCGCGGCCGCGCGCGAGACGGCGCCGTCACGTGTCGCGCCTGAGCTTGCGCGCACGTAGGCACGGATAGCATGTCGTACTTCCGCGTCCTCGAGCGCATCGCCGCGCCGCCCGAGCGCGTATGGGCTCTGCTCGAGGACTGGGAAGGGTCCGCGGAGTGGATGGTCGATGCGACGACCGTGAAAGTCCTAGGCGAGCCGCGACGCGGCGTGGGGACACGGATCGAGGCCGTCACCCGCATCGCCGGCGTGCCGCTCACCGACCGCATGGAAGTCGTGGCATGGCAGGAGCAACGCTTCGTCACGGTGCGGCATCACGGATGGCCGATCCGAGGGTTGGCGTGGTTCGAGCTCCGGCCCGACGGTGCCGGGGGCACCTGGTTCGAGTGGGCTGAGGAGCTCGATCCGCCGCTCGGCCCGCTCGGCGAGCTCGGCGGCCGCGTGCTGCGGCGTCCGATCGAGCGCGTGCTGGCGAAGAGCGCCGGGAAGCTGAAAGCGCTGGCCGAGCGCGGCTCGTCCGTCACGCTTCGGTGATCTTCGCCGCCATCTCCGCGATCTTCGTGCGGTCGCCGGGTCGCGGCACCCAGGGCAGCTTGAGCGGGTCGTTGAAGTAGCGCGGGATCACGTGCAGGTGGAAATGGAAGACGGTCTGGAACGCGGCCGCACCGGTCGCGTGCATCACGTTCATGCCGTCGGGTCGCAGCGCCCGTTTGATGCGCTCGGCGAGACGCACGGTCGCGGCCATCACCGCCGAAGCGCGCTCCTCGCCGATGTCGAAGAGATCTCGCACGTGTGTGCGCGGGATCACGAGCGCGTGCCCGTCGGTCGCCGGGTTGATGTCCATGAACGCGATCGCGTTGTCGTCTTCGTAGATGCGATGCGCCGGCGCCGAGCCGGACTCGATCGCGCAGAACACGCAGCCTTCCACAAGCGCGTGAGTCTATCGGTGGAACTGTGCGGGCCGCGGCTTCGCCGCGGCCCGCACGTGTCTGCGCGCTGCTTACCGGCCGAACTTCGTCTTCGCGTGCTCGTCTGAGCTCGCCCACTCGACCTTCGCGTAGTACCCGTTCTGACCGGACCAGTCGTACTCCACTCCGTCGGCTTCGGAGACGTTGCGGGTCGCCTTGCAGACCAGTCCGTCCTTCCAGATGAAGCCACCGGGGAGCACGGTGTGAACCTCGTGCTCCTCGCCGGTCACCGGGTTGGTGAACGGCTCCAGCTGGACGTCGACACCTTTCACCGACGCCTTCGACTTCGTGCCGTTGTCCTCGAAGGTGATCGGCGCGTAGAAAGGACCCTTCATGTCGGAAACGGTCTGGGCGATGAGCTCCCACGGCATGCCGCCCACCTGGCCGCTGAAGATCTGGAACATCGCGTCTCGCTGCGGATCAGATGCCTTGTCGTCGATGAAGAACGCGCCGACGCCGTTGCCTTCGTGGATGGCTCCCGGCCACTTCACCGACCCGACGAAGTTCAGCCCATCGAGCGAGACATCTCCGTAGCTGCCTTCCTCGATGTGGACGCCGATCGATCCATGGCAGAACCCCTTGGTCGGGAATCCGTTGAGGTTGCAGGGGCATCCGAAGTCGCAACTGCACGCCTCGATGTACGAACCCTTGATGTGCCAGTCAACTCCCGCCATGTTCGCTCCCTCCCGGCTCGGGTGCCTTCACGTTACATCTTCATCTGGTCCATGTGTGATGCCGCCTTCCCTGCGGCACCGGAGAGGGTCGGCAAGATGCCCGGCGAGGCGATCACCGCGATCCCCAGGACGAAGAGACCGGCGCCGACGATCCGGGTGAGCCCTATGGCGTGGCGCCAGTTCTTCTCGGCAAGGAAAACGACCGCGATCGCGGCCATCCACACAAGGTTCATCAAGCCGACCACCACGAGCACGGCCATCAACGCCCAGCAACATCCGAGGCAGTACGCGCCGTGTGAGACGCCGGCCCGGAACGCACTCCGCGAACCCTTCCCGAAGTCGTGCGTCATCAAGAAGGACAGCGGCGAGCGGCAGGCCTTCATGCACGTGGCTTTCCATCCGGTGAACTGGTACGCGCCGGCGACGATCAGGATCGCGCCGGCGACGCTCGGCAGCCAGCGCGAGTCTGCGGCGTCTGCGGACAGGTTCCGGAACGCGAGGAACCCGACCAGCGGGATAACGCCGATCAGCGACCACACGAGGATGTAACCGAGGACGAACGCGGCCGTCGGCCACTCGCCCTCCCCGCGCCGCTTCACGACCAACCGGTGCGCAAGCACGATCGGGGCGACGGTGGGGAACATCATCGCCACCATCATCGCGACCCACATTCCCATGAAGATGGGAACGGTCATGTCGTTGGGCGCGCGCGCGCCGACCTGCCCAAGCCCCGACACCATGTCCGACATCGAATTCGCTTGATGCACCGTGGACCACCACGCCGCGGCCGCAAGACCCACCAGGACTCCGACGACCGTGAGCGTCACGCGTTGCGAGAACAACGAGTAAGTGGAACGCGGTTCGTCCGGAAGGCTCTCGAGTGCGTGCGCGTCGGAGCTCACGCCTGCTCCTCCTCGTGGATATGGACCCGCTTGGTCGCGGTAAGGAACCCGAAGCTGGACACGCAGAACGGAACCACGTAATTGGCGCCGACGCGGATCCACGTCGCGAACGTTGCCTTGCCGCCGAAGATCACGGAGCCTTGATTGACGAGAGAGAGAACGGTGCCGACGACCAACGCGATCCGGGTCGTCCGTCGTGTGGTCGAGCGCCGGAACATGAGGCGAAGCGCCCCACGCGGAGTCCACCACCCCACCGTGGTGGTCCTGATCGCCACCCGCTTTACCGCCTCCCCGAATTGGTCCGACGTGAACCTTACCTAGGCTCCTGCCGTCGCGTCGATGTCCTTCTACACAGAACCGTCGGGGGCGACCAGGTGGCCCAGGGTTACTTCCCGTCGGGTGGGACTACAGAGTCGAACCAACGATGCTTGGCGCGGTCACGGGTCGTGTCCACGTGGACGTGCTTGGCTTCGGTGTACTCGAGGAACCCGTAGGTGCCGTGCTCACGGCCGATTCCGGACTGCTTGTAGCCGCCGAACGGGTACCGCGGGTTGATCAAGTGATAGTCGTTGATCCAGATCGTGCCGGTGCGGATGCGGTCCGCGATCCCCATCGCACGCGCGGGGTCCGACGACCAGATGCCGCCGGCGAGGCCGTAGATCGAATCGTTCGCGATCCCGACCGCCTCGTCGTCGTCGTCGAACGGGATGACCACCAGGACGGGCCCGAAGATCTCCTCTTGAGCGATCCGCATCTTGTTGTCGACGCCGGTGAAGATCGTCGGCGCGAAGAAGAAGCCTTTGTCGTGCCCGGCGACGGCTACGCGCTCGCCGCCGGTGGCGAGCTTCGCGCCTTCGTCCTGGCCGATCGTCACGTAGCGCTCGACCGTGTCGAGCTGGGTCTTCGAAACGATCGGGCCCATGGCGCTGCCCTTGTCGAGCGGCGGCCCGACCGCGATCCGCTCCGCCTTCGCGACGAGCCGGTCGACGACCTCGTCGTGCAACGAGCGGTGCACGAGCAGGCGCGAGCCGGCGTTACAGACCTGCCCGGCGTTGTAGTAGATGCCCCAGATCGCGCCGTCGACGGCGAGCGACAGGTCGGCGTCGTCCAGGATGATGTTGGCGCTCTTGCCGCCAAGCTCGAGCGTCACCTTCTTGATGTTCGACGACGCGAGCTGAAGGATCCGCCTGCCCGTCGCCGTGGATCCGGTGAACGCGATCTTGTCCACGTCCATGCTGGCGACGAGCGTCTCGCCGGCGCCGGGCCCGAAGCCCGGGATCACGTTGACCACGCCGTCGGGGACGCCGGCCTCTTTGATGATCTGCGCGAGCTCGAGCGCAGTACACGGCGTGTTCTCGCTCGGCTTGAGCACGACGGTGTTGCCGGCCGCGATCGCCGGAGCGATCTTCCACGCCGCCATCAGCAACGGGAAGTTCCACGGGATGATGCCGGCGCACACCCCGATCGGCTCGTGGCGAACGTAGTTCAGCGACGGGCCCGGCGCGACGGTGACCGGCAGCGTCTCCTGGATGGGAACCTCGGTCGCGAGACCGGCCGCCGTGCGGAACGTGTGCACGGCGCCGCCGACGTCGCCTTTGGTCTTGCGGATCGTGCCGCCGGAGTCGCGGCTTTCCAGCTCCGCCAGCTCGGCGCCGCTCGCTTTGATGCCCTCGGCGATCTTGAGCAGGAAGCCGGCGCGCTTCGCCGGCGCGAGGCCACTCCAGCGACCGTCGTCGAACGCTTCGCGGGCGGCCGCGATCGCTTTCTCGGCGTCGGCCTTCCCGGCTTGGGCGACGGTCGTGAACGCCTCGCCGGTGGCGGGGTCGATGGACTCGAACTCCTTGCCGTCCGCGGCGTCGAGATGTTCGCCTCCGATGAAGAGCTTGCGGTCGGCCATCAGCGTTCTCCTTTGGGTTTGAATCCTTCGAAGGGGTTGCGGCAGGCGTTGCAATAACGGATCGTGCGGCACGCCGTCGGCCCGAACGCCGACTCGAGCACCGTGTCGCGCGACCCGCAGTTCGGGCACGGCACGGCGATCTGGAGCAGACGCGGCTCGCCGGGCGGCGCGATACCGAACGACCGGAGCGCCTCGCGTCCGGCGTCGGTGATCCGGTCGGTCGTCCACGGGATGCTGAGCGTGAAGCGCACCGTGATCGTCGTGTCCGGCGCAGCCTCGCGCGCCGCGCGCTCCACGTCGGCGCGGATCACGTCGAGCGCCGGACAGCCGACGAACGTCGGCAGCAACGTGATCTCGATCGCGTCGCCGCTCACGATGACGTGCTCGATCACGCCGAGGTCGCCGATGGTGACGACGGGGATCTCGGGGTCCTTCACGCGCGCGATCGCGTCGCGCACAGCCAGCTCGATCGTGGTCGTGCTCACCAGCGAGCCCCCGGGTGCGCGCGGTAGAGGTCCGTCATCTCGCGCCACAGCACGTCGAAGTCTTCCGAATGGTGGCCGGTGCGACCGCCGGCACCGGAGAAGCTTCCGGCGTGGACCCAGCGACCGTCGCGGCGCTCGAGGCCCGGCACGCGGAGCGGCTTGCGCTCGCCGCTCACCTCGGACGCGCCGGACGACGTCGGTAGCACTTCGCCGATGTCTTCCTCTGATCCGGTTTCGAGCACGCGTTCGAGCCCAACGCGCTCGAGGTCCGCACCGATGATCCCGAGCCAGCGCGTGAGCTGCTCCTCGTTCGACGCAGGCATCGTCCCGTCGCTCGTCATCGCGTCCTCGCCGGGGAGCGGCTCGAACAGCGCCATCGCTTCGGGCAGCGCATCGGAGAGCGCGTCGCCGAAACGCTGCCGCGCGTCGACCGGCCCCGTCGCCAAGCGCTCGAACCACGCACGAGCGTGCTCGAGGTGGTACCCCTCTTCGATCCGGAGCACCCTGACGACCTCGGCGAGCTCCTTGAACGTTGAACCTTTCAGCGCATCGAGTCGGACGTCGTCGGCGGTGTCGTAGAGGTAGTGTCGCGCGGCCGTGTAGGCGTAGTCGCGGTTCGGCCGTTCGCACACCACCGCATGCGTGTAGTCGCCCGCGTCGCGTCCGAGCGCCAGGGCGTCGGGGTCGCGCCCGTCGATCGCCGAGGCGATCTCGTACAGCGCCCGGGCGTGACCGATCTCGTCCTGAGCGATCGAGCTCATCGCCAGATCTTCCTCGACGTAGGGCACCCACCCCGTCCACTCCGACAGCCGGTGACCCATCACGAGCTCGTCGTCGGCGAGTGCGAGCAACAACGCGAGGCGAGGTTCGGCGCTCATCGGCCGGGCCTCGGCTTGTCGATCGCCACGCCGCGCGCCGCGAGCTCTTCGTGGACGCGCTTCAGCTTCGCGCCCACCCCTTGGTAGCCGTCCGCGCGACGGTACGTCTTGTCGGTCACGCCGCCGAGCGTTTCCGGATTCGCGACCCGATGAAGGTCGCCACGGCGGCCGACCCAGCAGTCGACGCCCTCGCCGTGCCGGAAGAACGTCTCTCGCGCCAGCACGAGCGCGAGCTCGATGTCGGGCGCGGACACCGATCCGACGTGGACGAGCGGATCGTCGTTCGTGCGCCGGGAGAAGACCTCCCAGACGTCCATGCGCCTAGGCCACCGCCCGGGGGATACCGGTGAAGACGTCGCGCAGCCACGCGTGCTGATCCCACATCGCGCGTCGCCACGTGAGCCGCGTCTGGGTCATCGGGCCGTTGCCCTTGACGACCTCCCAGAACTCGTCCCAGCCGGGATCGCCCCACGTCCACTCGCGCTTGAGCGGGTCGTAGGCGAGGTCGGCGTCGGGCACCGAGATCCCGAGGTCCCACAGCTTCGGCACGTAGGTCGTGAAGAACTCCTGGCGAAGGTCTTCGTTGGAGCGCGTCTTGATGCCCCAGTAGAGGAGCACGTCTTTGTCGGGGTTCGAAGGCGGCCCGAAGAAGTGCATGATCGGCCGCCACCACCGGTTCACGGCGTCCTGGAACATCTCGCGTTGCGCGTCCGTGCCCGAACAAAGCTCGAGAGTGATGTCCTCGCCGTGGCGCAGGTGCAACGACTCCTCCGCGCAGATGCGGCGCATCGCGCGCACGTACGGCGCGTACGAACAGCCGAGCAGCGCGTGCTGCGTCACCAGCGCGGCGCCGTCGATCAGCCAGCCGATGAGCGCGATGTCGCCCCAGGACTTCGTCGGGTAGTGGAAGACGTTGTGGAACTTCGTACGGCCGTTGACCAGATCCGAGAACATCGTGTCGCGGCTCTTCCCGAGGTCCTCGGCGATCCGGTACAGGATCTGCGCGTGACCGACCTCGTCCTGGACCTTGGCGGTGAGCGACAGCTTGCGCCGGAGCGTCGGGGCGCGAGGGATCCACTCGCGTTCGGGGAGCGCGCCCATGATCTCGGAATTGGCGTGCATCTCGATGAACTTGAGTGCCGCCTGCCGGTACTGGTCGGGCATCCAGTCGGTCGCCTCGACCTTCTCTCCGGCATCGATCCGGGCCTTGAACTCGGCCGTCCGCTCCTCGTAGGTCACCCGGCCCTCCTCGCACTGGTCAACGCGCTTGTGGCGCTATCGGCCATGGTAGCGTGACTTGGGGGATTGCAGTTCGCCTCGAAACATCTCCGACAGTTGCAAGGACAAGCGGTTCCAAAGGGGAACGATGAGCGGCGATGATGTAGTACGAGTCAAGGGAGGCGTCCCCGGCGCGAGCATCGAGGTTGGCATCGGTCGCGAGTTGCCCCGAGTTCTGGCGAGGCTATTTCCAACCCGAGCAGCGAAGGCTCAGGCTCGCCATCTGGTTTCAGGTGAAATACTTCGGAAAGTCCACGTAGGTGAAGCGCTGACTGACGCCGATGCCGAGTATGCGGCCACCGTTCTATGGGACGCTGAGGCCAGGTGGATCAGGAGAACCGAGATTGCGATCCGGGCAGCGCGGATAATCGACCAGGATTCGCCGCCAGAGCTCGTGGCGGGGTCGGCTGAAGAAGACGCTGCAACGTCAGAGGACTGGATTACGAGATTCTGGGATGATGCCGAGCTCGTCTCCGACTCGGTTCTTCAAGAGATGTACGCTCAGGTGCTCGCAGGGGAAGCAAGACTACCCGGACGGTCGTCGCTCCGAACGCTGCGCGTCATGAGATATCTCGATCGGGAAACGGCGGAAATGTTCGGGCGCTTGGCCCCCGCCGTGTTCGACTCTAAGTGGATTCCACGAGACGATCGACTCCTGTCCGTTTTTGATTTGTCTTTCGGACTCATCCTTGAGCTGGATGATGCCGGCTTGATTAAGGCGGGCTCAAGCATTCAATGGAACGTCGACGAGGATCCTGCTTTCAGTCGGTCGGGCACGCGCATCATTTCACTCGAAAATACGAAGGAACTTTCTTTCGACATATACCCCTTAACCAAGCCAGGAGAGGAATTGGCTCGGGTCGTGAATGCCCAACACAAGGAGGAACAGTTCCTCGAAGTTGCCCGCTGGATGACGATGGGAAGGGCAGATCTAAAGGCATCGTGGGCTGAGTTGCCATCGCCCGACTACGAGGGACCGCGATCGTCTCTCGAATGGATCCCTCTCTACCCCGGCAGCGCGTAGAACTCGAGCTGGATGTTGTCGGGGTCGCGAAAGACCAGCACGGTTCCGTACGGCGCCTCGGTGATCGGGGAGTGCGCGATCGCGAGCTCATCCAGGTGTGCGGCCCAGGCGTCCAAAGCCTTGCGGTCGGGAACGCCGAACGACGCGTGATCGAGCCCGACGCGCGACTCAGCGAAGTAATCGCCGTCCGGGGTCTTGTCGTGCGTATGCAAGCCGATAACGAATGGCGGGACGAACAACGCGACGAACCCGTGGCCGTCGCCGTTCTCCTCCCACATCACCTGCGCGTCGAACAGGCGCTCGTACCAGGCGCGGCTGGCGGCGAGGTCGGTGACCGTCAGCGCGACGTGGTGGACGCCGTCGAGCTCCGGCATCAGCGACCTTCGAACTTCGCTTCGCGCTTCTCGCGGAACGCCTTCACGCCTTCCATGTGATCGGCGGTGAGCGCCAGCTGCGCCTGCAGGTCGGCCTCGAAGTCCATAGTCGCCTCGATGTCGTGGTCGATCCCGAAGTACATCGCGCGTTTCGACAGACCGTACCCGCGGGTGGGCCCGCCGGCCAGTTTCTCCGCGAACGCGCGCGACTCGTCGGCGAGCGTGTCGTGCGGAACGACCTTGGTTACGAGACCGAACTTGAGCGCGTCATCGGCGCCGATGATGTCGCCGAGCAGCGCCAGCTCCATCGCCTTCGCGAAGCCGACGAGCCGCGGAAGGAAATACGACGCGCCCGAGTCTTGCACCAGCCCGATCTTGATGAAGGCTTGGAAGAAGCGCGCCTTGTCCGACGCGATCCTGAAGTCACACGCGAGCGCGAGCGACGCCCCGGCACCCGCTGCGACGCCGTTCACCGCAGCGACGACCGGCTTCTCCATCTTCGTGATCGGGATGATCACCTTGTTGTAGCCGTCGCGCAGCATGTCGCCGAGCGGCGCGGGCGTTCCGGCATCGTAGGAGTCCTCGAGTTGCGTCAGGTCCGCGCCGGCAGAGAATCCACGCCCTGCGCCGGTGATCAACAAGCAGCGCACCGCGGGGTCGGCCGCCGCGTCGGCGAGCGCCTGCTGGAGCTCGAAGGTGATCGTGCGGTTGAGCGCGTTCAGCGAGTCCGGCCGGTTCAGCGTGATCGTCGCGACGCCGGCGCCGACGTCGTAGAGGAGCGCCTCATAGCCCACGGCTCAGCCCAGCTCTTCCATCACGACCACGTCGAACGGCGGCGCGAAGCTCTTGGCGTGATCGGCGGCCGCGGCGGCCTCGGGCGACTGCATGTCGGCCTTCCATGCGTCTTTATCCGCCCAGTTGCCTGTGAAGATGTATGCGTACGGGAACTCGCCCATCACGTTGCGCGTGACCTTGTACGCCGACGTCTTCTGGATGTTCGCGTAGCCCTGCACCATGGGCAGGTGCTCCTCGATGTATTTCTTCTCGAACGCGGGCGGATCGTCGGGCGGGCGATAGAAGACGGCCATCTTGATCATCGCGAACCTCCCTTTCATCTGGGACGGGCGCTTCGATTCCACCCGCCCACCCCTATGGCGGGCTCCATCCTCGCCTCCGCGGCGACTCGCTGTCACGTCGTCGTGAGACGCGCGGGGTATAGGGTTGCGGCGAAGCAGGGGAGCTCGGGCGAACCGGGCTGAGAGGGCGACTGCGGTCGCCGACCCTTTGTGAACCTGATCCGGGTAATGCCGGCGGAGGGAGCGACGATGGCCACGACGATCACCACTGCGCTCGAGCGCGTCGACGCACTTCCTGACTGGGGCATCGATCCCGTCCCCCCGGACCGCCGCCCGCTCAATGGCTTCGACGTCGGGGTGCTCTGGGGGAACCTCGGCATCACGCTCACGTTGCCGGTCGTCGGCGCCTTCTTGGTGCCGGGTTTGTCGTTCAAGGCGGCGATGCTCGCGATCGTCGTCGGCTCTTTGATCGGGAACCTGATGCTCGCGGCGGCTGGGCAGGTCGGCACGGACACGGGTGCGCCGACGATGGTCACCTACCGTGGGCCGCTCGGGGTCCAGGGCTCCTACCTGCCGACGCTGTTCAACGTGATGCAGAACATCGGCTGGGGCGCATTCGAGCTCTACATCATCTCGGTGGTGATGGGCGGTTTGTTCGCGCGCTACACGCATCACGCGTTGCGACTTCTGTGGGTCGTCGTTTTCGCGGTTGTCGTGATCTTGATGGCGGTGGGCGGGCCGGTCGCGGTCGTACGCCGTTGGATCCGGCGCTACGCCGTCTGGCTCGTGATCGCATCGAGCGCCTACCTCACGATCTACATGCTCGCGAAGTATCCGATCTCGTCGTTCTGGCACAGCCACGGCGACGGCTCGCTGCCGTTCTGGAGCGGCGTCGACCTCGTGATCGCGCTACCGGTGTCGTGGGTGCCGCTCGTCGCCGACTACAACCGTTTCGCGCGGCCGGGCCGCGGCGCGTTCTGGGGAACGTCGATCGGGTATTTCCTCGCGCAGGTCTGGTTCTTCGCGATCGGCGTGCTGCTGGTGCTCGGCAAGCCGCATACCGATCCCGGCGACACGCCGGGTTTCGTCGCGGCGCTCCTCGCGATCCCGGCCGGCGTGATCGCGATGCTGATCTTGGCCGTCGACGAGCTCGACGAACCCTTCGCGAACGTCTACTCGGCCGCGGTGTCCATCCAGAACGCGTTCCCGCGCCTGTCGCAACGGACGCTTTCGGTCACGATCGGCGTGGTCTGCGCGGCGCTGGCGCTCATCGTGAACCTGCTCTCGTACCAGAACTTCCTGTACCTGCTCGGCGCGCTGTTCGTCCCGCTGTTCGGTGTGTTGGTCGGCGACTACTTCGTGCTGCGG
>Ga0075425_100001308_pt1 | contig 24295 bp, 16 predicted proteins | sample SoiMethybrSBSTD4_FD_75300 | JGI IMG/M metagenome (GOLD analysis project Ga0075425, IMG submission 75300) | Bulk soil microbial communities from a Populus tree surrounding site in Tennessee, USA - Soil MetaG P. TD hybrid SBSTD4 | ecosystem: Environmental > Terrestrial > Soil > Tree plantation...
TTGCAGAAGCTGCCATCCGTATTGCCGGTAGGCGCGGCTTCTACGCAGGCGCTCTAAGGGATGACGCAACGAGAATGGCAATCGCAGTCAGAGCTTGGCCGGGGGATTACCGAGGGCCGTCACCGCAAGCGGGGTGGCATGCTCCTCGGAAGGCCGCCGTGACTCGGGTTGCAGCCATGGGGCCTGGTGGGGAACGCTTTGTTGGCGTATCTGGCGATCGCCCGTGCCGGCGGCCCGATCTATGCCGGCAAGGAAAATCGGCCCGTGGATTGCGGCAACATGCAGGACTTCACCGAGTACCTCTCGGCGCCGATCTTTCCGTGCTGCATGCTACGAAGGCGGCGGGCCGATTGCGCTCGTACACGATGTCGCCTCGCGCGAAATACGAGTTCATGGAAGGCGAAAGGACAGCGGCATGAGCAATCTGGACTACACCGCGCTTGGCTTGTCGTGCTTCGGCCCGGCCTCGTTCCTCAAAGCACCCATTGTCGGGCCGTTCGGTGACTGGACGGCCGAGGTCGCATATCTCGGCATCCCGTTCGACCAAGGAACCGGTTTCCGCTCCGGCACGCGCTGGGGGCCGCGCGCGATCCGCGACATGTCCGTCAGATTCTCGAGCCTGTCCGCGGTGGGCAAACCCGGCTACTGGGATCTGCGCACCGGCCGCGATCGCGCCACCTGCAGCATCGTCGACTGCGGCGACATAGATATAGTGCCGCTACTCTGGGAGCAGAATTTCGCACTAATCACCCAGGCGGTCTCCGCAATCCTGAACAAGGGTGCGCTGCCTCTGATCGGGGGCGGCGATCATGCTGTCAGCTTCCCCTGCGTCCGTGCCTTCGAGGGCCAGGGACCAATCACCGTCGTACACGTCGATGCGCATCTAGACTATCGCGACGAGGTGATGGGTGTGCGCTACGGGCACGGCAACGTGCTGCGCCGCGTACGCGAGCTGCCCTTCGTCGAGCGCGTCGTCTCGATCGGGATCCGCAGCCTGCGGACGAGGCGCGAGGATGTCGAAGCACATCGGGCGCACGGAAACGTCCTGATCCCAGCCTGGGAAGTGCGGCAGAGGGGAGTCGAGGCGCTGACCGACGCGCTGCCGCGGGACACGAATGTCTATGTTACATTCGACATCGACGCTATGGACCCCGGAATTGCCCCAGGGACAGGTACCCCCGAAATCGGCGGCCTCCAGTACGAGGAGGCGCGACGCATCGTGGAGCTCGTCTGCACGCGGAACAGGGTTGTTGGGTTCGACCTGGTCGAGATGAACCCTGGTCTCGACCCGAGCCAGATCACCGCGCTTCTTTCTGTTCAGATCCTGGTGGAAACGATCGGCTTCCTCCATCACCGCTGAGGGCCTTCGGACCCGAGCAACTCCCCTCCTCGATCCGCCGCCAGATGTCGCCGCGCGTGTCCAGGCTGGTCTTGGAATCGAGATTCTCGGCCGCCACCCCCGACTGCTGTAGGGCCGACACCTGGTCGGCCATCAGGGCAAAGCTGCTCTCGCTGGCGCTCGGCAGCACGAGATCGTGGAAGGAATCAGGGGCGAGACGACCAGACCGAGGCCAGGCCGGACCAGCGAAGGGATCTGGTAGCACAGGCTCTTGCCGCCGCCGGTAGGCGACACGGCGATCGCGCTGCGTCCCGCTAGAACCTCGCCGATCACCCCGGCCTGCTGGCGGCGGAAGTCAGCATGGCCAAAGGTGTTGCGCAGCAGGTCGCGCGCAGCGTCGAGCCCATCGTGGCGCATGTGTAGTACCGAGACCCTCTGCAGATCTGTTTACACGCGATAGATCGTAGCCCGGCTCACGCCGTAGACCTTGGCGAGGTGGCTGGCGGCCTCGCCGTTGGCCAGCCGCTGGCGGCCTCGGTACGCTGCACGTCGTTGAGCCGGAACTTGCGGCCCATCTTCATGCCGTTTTCGCGGGCGATGGCGCGACCTTCGTGAGGCGCTTGATGATGCGCAGGCGCTCGTCCTCGGCCATGGCGGAGATGAAGGCCATGAAGCCGCGGCCAGTGGGGCTTGTCAGATCGATGTAGGCGCGGTCGAGCACGCGGATGGTGGCCTCGGCGTCGATGATCCCCTTCAGGATCTGCAGTCCGTCCCACATCGACCGGGTGGCCCGGTCCCATTCGGCGATCACGAGCTCGTCACCGGGCGCGAGGCTGTCGAGGGCTTCCCTGAGCTGCGGTCGGCCGGCCAGGCTCTTGCCCGACGCTGGAGACGTCGCCCGACGAGGGGGTCTGCAGCGGCCTGCGCCACGCAGTGCTCATGTCTTGTCTCTCATACCCGTTTCCGGCTGCAGGTTTTGTGCGATTATGAGACCAGACAAGCCCTGTGGAATCTGGGGTTGCCGCGCAACCATCGTGGTCCCCACTCTGGTCGCTCGGAAATCCTCTGGTGGCCTGCGTTGCAATTCACAGCCAGGGGGCTCGTGGCTTCACGGTGCGCGCAAAGCGCATGACCATCGGGCGATGAACAATCACGACGGGCAGCAGCGCCGCATCGAAGATATCGTGCGGGGCGATCCCGACCCCGCCTTCCTGCTGACCGCAGAGCTGGAGCTGGGGCTTCTACAGTGGCGCGTCGTGGCGGCACGGATCGTTCCGCACTACCTCGCTGCGTTGCCTGCGTCGGCGGCGCGCCGGCTGAGCAGGTCATGCTCGCGCTTGTTGCCCGCCAGCGTCGCGGCCAATTCGAATGAGGCCTGTGCCTCCTCAAAGCGGCCGAGCTTCTGCAGCAGATCGCCTCGAACGCTTGGTAGCAGATGGTAGCCTTTGAGCGTGGGCTCGTTCATCAGCCGGTCCACGATCGCCAGGGCCAATTCCGGGCCCTCGGCCATGCCGACGGCAACGGCGCGGTTGAGCTCGATGACCGGTGAGGGCGCGGCCGCCGCCAGCTCGGCATAAAGTCGGGCGATCCGCGACCAGTCCGTATCGTCGGCTGTGGTTGCCTGGGCGTGGCAGGCTATGATGGCTGCCTGGAGGGCATAAAAGCCGCCGGCACCGCCGAGCTCGCACGCACGTCCGAGCGAAAGCATCCCGCGCCGGATATGCAGTTGGTCCCAGAGCGCACGGTTCTGATCCAGCATGAGGATGGGCTCGCCCGCCGTGTCCGTGCGCGCTGCGGTGCGTGAGGCGTTCAACTCCATCAGGGCGAGCAGCCCATGGGCTTCAGGCTCGTGAGGTGCGATCGAGGTAAGGACGCGGCCCATTCGAAGGGCTTCATGGCAGAGCTGGGGACGCAGCCAATCCTCGCCGCGCGTGGCGGTGTAGCCTTCGTTGAAGATGAGGTAGACGACCTCCAAAACGGAGGAGAGCCGCTGTGAAAGCTCTTCACCGCGTGGGGTCTCATAGATCAGGCCTGATTCCGAAAGGGTCCGCTTGGCGCGCACGATGCGCTGGGCAATCGTTGCGTTCGCAAGTAGGAAGGCGCGGGCGATTTCTTCAGTAGTCAATCCGCAAATCATGCGGAGCGCCAGGGCCACGCGAGCCTCCCGCGAGAGGCGCGGATGGCAGGCGGTGAAGACGAGCCGTAGCAGCTCGTCGCCGATGTCGTCGTCTAGGGCGGAGTCCAAATCGGGCATGGCCTGCTGCTCTTGCTCCATGTCCCTGGCGACCATCTCGTGCTTGCGCTCAAGCATCTTGGCGCGGCGCAGATGATCCAGGGCTCGACGTTTGGCAGTCGCCATCAGCCAGGCCCCGGGTTGTTCCGGAACGCCGGTTGCTGGCCAGTGCTCCAGGGCGGCCAGCAGGGCTTCCTGCGTCAAATCTTCGGCCAGTGGCACGTCGCGCAGCATCCGCGCCAGGCTGGTGATCAGCCGGGGCTGTTCGATCCGCCACACGGCCAGGATCGCGCCGTGCGTGTCGGCGGCCGTCATGGCCGCCGACCGCGAGTGTTGATCTTTCGCGTCAAGCGGCCCTCGACGCGAGCGCGCGCAACTCGCAGGTCCCCTCCCAGCCGGGCATGAGGTCCTTGTGGAGCTGCATGAACTGTTTCGCCGAGGCCAAGGCCTCCTCCTTGTCGCGCAGCTCGAAGATCGCGTAGCCGCCAATAACCTCCTTGGCCTCCACGAATGGGCCGTCGACGACGCTGAGCTCACCGTCCGTGATGCGCACCTGGGCGCCGGTGGCCATGGGCATCAGCCCGCCATTGTCGAGCATGCGGCCGGCCTTGATCTCGCGGTCGGCGAGCTTGTGCATCGCTTCCATAAGTGCCGGGGTCGGGGGCCCACGGTGGGCGGATTTGACGATGAACATGAAGCGCATCTGAGATCTCCTTCTGGGGCGAGCCGCGGACGCCATCGCCGCTGAACTGTCCCGCCATTCTAGTCGACGAAGCAACGCCAGGTAGATCGACATGCGTCTTGAATATAATTCGCTGGACCACTGCGGTTGAGTTTCGCAGCTAGCGCGCCACGGCGGCCTCAGACCGAGCGGAGCTCGCGGTTTGGCTTGAGGGCCGCGAACGCCTGGCGGAGCGACTTGGGGTCCCGGGCTTTTCCACGAGGCCTTGACCTCGTGGGGCTCGGCCAGCCCTAGGAGAGGCCCTCCGCCCTGTCCGAACCGGTCGCCGAGCGCTGCGCGCAGATCCCGACCCTGGCTGGTCTTTTCCGTTGATGATCAGCGTCGGCCATGCCTGCACCCTACGCAATAGGGTGCGGCAGCCTAGGCCTATCTGGGAACATCCAGCGAAGATGCTGGCCCAGGCGTGGCGCCAGCTGTCCGGAGGCTCTAACCGCGTGAACATCAGCTGACGAAAACCCATCAGTCGCGTGCCGCGCAAAGACATTTGTGGTCTGCCGCAGCTCTCGACACACGTCGCAAAACACAAGCCTCCTGCCTCCAACCCAACCCTTCATGCCGAAGGGGACATACGACTCCACCGCGAAGTGAGATCGGGCTTTTTTACGACAACAGGTGCATGTTCAAGGTAGACCATGTTGCGCCGGCCTCCTCGGCGCCTTCGAACACCCGGTGGTCGGCCCCAATCATCTTACTTCCTGGTCGTGATCGGCCTCGCGGCTTGGTTGGCGGCAGGTGGGGCTACGTCGGCCGGTCGCGCGTTCTTCGGCATGCTCGCCGTCTTCGCAGGGTTTGCATGCGCTGGCCGAAGCGCAGGGTGGAGGGCGGCAGGGGGTGACGCGACGGTGTGAGCGAGTGCAGAGAAGCAGGAACGCCGTGGAGACCACGCTCCTTCAGCCTGATCAGGAACTCGCGCATGCGTCCGAGCGGCAACCAGCTCGGGATCCATGGGGTCGTAGTGCTCTCCGGCCAGCATCTTCTGACGCTCTGTCCTCATGCGCACTCCTCGAATCACGATCGTACCGGAAGTTCCACGAAAGATGACCCCAAGTACGCTTGTGCACCAGGTGGCAGGGCGCATCCTTGCCGGCTTCAACCCAGTAGCATCTCGTCGGTTGAGGCGCTTGCGCCATTCGGCGATACTTCGGTCGTCTGGTTGCGACCTCTCACCGATCCCTTTCCAGGCGGAGAGCAGGGCATCGACACTGTTCTTGCAGGAATCAGGGGGTTCCGGAGAGTGCTAAACTAAGCGATGTTTGGGAGACAAGGATGCGTCAATCTCTTATCGCTCTCGAGGGCATGTTCTTCGATGTGGCAGTGATCGGAGCGTGGGTAAACGGAGCGAGCGCCTCGCTGCCGCTCCTCGACCACCACACGGAGGTCAAGCTCTCGGACCTGCGCTATGCCGCGACGCATGAGCACCCGGCAAATCTCGTTGATCTCATTTTCCGGCGCGTCGGCGCGGGTTGGACCGGAACCATGGGGGTCGAGGCCGCGCACAATGCCGCCGAGACGATTGCGGATGTGATGGGTTGGGACGAGAAGCGGATTGCGGAGGAGGCAGAACGTTACCACGCCTATGTCGCAAGGACATATGGTGTGAGGGTGTCGGCGCCAGCAAAGGCCGCGTGAACTTACATCCACCGGAGCCGGTCCGCATGGAAATCCCCAAGCTTCCTCTGGGCCGTGCCGGAGAGGCCGGGGTGCATTGGATTACGCACCATTTCTCGCCCGTCATCGAGGGCTTTGCCGCGGCGGTGACGGCGTTCGACGGCGCGCTGCTCTGGATTCTCACCGCGGTGCCGGCGCCCGGCTGGATCGCTCTCCTCGTAGTGATCGCTTGGCATGCCGCAGGGCGAGGCACGGCTGTCTTCGCAGCGGCAGGTCTGCTGATGGTATGGAACCAGGGGCTCTGGCTCGCCATGCTCAAGACGCTGGCTCTGGTGCTCACCGCGACGCTGCTGTCCTTGATCATCGCCATCCCCGTAGGCATCGCAATCGCCGAGAACCGCCCGCTACATACAGCCGTGACTCCCCTCCTCGATTTCCTCCAGACGATGCCGCGCTTCGTCTACCTCATCCCAGCTGTGATGATTCTCGGTATCGATGTGGCGCCGGCAGTCTTCGCAACGTTCACTCTTGCAGTCGTTCCGCCGATCCGCATCACCGCCGTCGGGATCGCGGAAGTCGATCGCAAACTGGTCGAGGCGGGAGAGGCAATGGGCTGCTCGCGATGGCAGCTTCTCGGGAAGATAAAGCTCCCGCTCGCGCTCCCCGCAATCATGCTCGGCGTCAACCAGTGCCTGATGATGGCTCTGTCTATGGTGATCATCGCCTCTCTGATCGGCGCCGCCGGCCTGGGCGACGAGATCCTGCGGGCTATTGCACAGCTCGATGCAGGGCAGGGGATCATGGCCGGCTTGGCGGTTTTCGTCCTCGCGGTCATCCTCGACCGGATCACCCGCGGTTGGGCCGATCGAATGCCGCAGGCCCGGCGGAGCGAGAGGAGCGCGTGATGGACATCCCAACCGTGCCATTGGCGGACTGGTTGAGCGCTCTAACCCGCTGGATGCAGGTCAATCTCGATGGCGTTTTCGGAGGGCTGAAATCGGTGCTGGTCGGCGCCACCGCAATGTTGAGCGGCGCGTTCGCCGCCGTGCCGATATGGGTTGCAATCGGTGGCATTGCCCTCCTCCTCGTCTCGCAGCGCCGCTTTGTCGCTGCATTCGGGGTCGCAGCGGCGCTGGCGCTGATCGCGAACCTCGGCCTGTGGCAGGCAGCGGTGAACACTTTGGCTCTCGTCGCCGTCGCCTCGGCGATCGCCTTGGCGCTCGGAGTGCCGCTAGGCATTCTAAGCGCCGAGAGCCGAACGGCGCGCCGATTTGTGACGCCGATGCTTGATTACATGCAGACGACGCCGGCCTTCGTCTACCTTATCCCGGCCGTGCTCTTCTTCGGCATCGGAGCGGCGCCCGGCGTGCTGGCGACAGCTATCTTCGCGCTGCCGCCCGTGACGCGTGCCCTCGCGCTCGGGATCGACCAAGTAGACCCGGCAATGGTCGAGGCAGGCCGCGCCTTCGGCGCGAGTCGGCTGCAGATCCTGTGGAAAATCAAGCTGCCGCTGGCCAGGCCCTATATTCGAGTCGCCGTGAACCAATGCATCATGATGGCCTTATCGATGGTCGTCGTCTGCGCTCTGATCGGCGCTCGCGGGCTTGGGGTCGAGGTGATTACGGCGCTGAGCCAACTCAACCTCGGACAAGGGATTGAGGCCGGCATTGCAGTGGTGCTGATCGCCGTGGTGCTCGACCGTGTATTCGTGCCGGAGAGCCGGCGCATCCGGTGGCGACGTCGCTAATCTAGGTCACGGCTGTCGGCAACCGAGTGGTGGGAACGCGGCCGCGGATTCCAGCAAGCAGCGATCGCTGAGTGATCAGGCCCCGAACGGTACCCGCGGGTCCAAGCACGACTATGGGCGTCGAACGCTCCACGGCCCGATCGATCAGTTCATCGAGGGCGGTGTCCTCGTGTACGCGATGCCATTCCTCAGGAAGATGATGGCCAACGTGCTCGTCGTAATCGATGAGGGCCGAGGCCTTGAGCAGCGAGAGGCGCGAAACGCCCTGGACGAAGGCGGCGACATAGTCGTCTGCCGGCGCGGTAACGATTGCCTCGGGCGTGCCTACTTGGATGAAACGACCATCTTTCATTATGGCAATGCGATTGCCAAGGCGGATCGCCTCGTCAAGATCATGGGTGATAAAAACCGTCGTCTTGCGCATCGCCGACGAGAGGCGCACGAATTCGTCCTGGAGCTCGCGACGGATCAGCGGGTCAAGCGCGCTGAACGGCTCGTCCATCAGCAGGATATCCGGGTCGGCGGCGAGCGCACGGGCGAGCCCGACGCGCTGCTGCATGCCGCCTGAGAGCTCGTCGGGATACCGGTCCCCCCAGCCCGCGAGTTGAACAAGGGCGAGCTTTTGCTCGGCGACGGTTCGGCGCCGCTCCCGGTCGGCGCCTTGGACCTCGAGTCCAAAGGCGACATTGTCGCGTACCGTGCGGTGTGGAAAGATCGCGACGTGCTGGAAGACCATACCGATCTTTTCGGTTCGCAGGCGGCGTAGCTCCGCCGGCGATTTCCGCCCGATGTCGTCCCCGTGAATCAGGATTTTGCCGCGACTCGGCTCGATCAGCCGGTTGATATGGCGGACCAGGGTGGACTTGCCGCTTCCCGACAGGCCCATGATGCAGAACACCTCGCCTTCGCCAACCTCGAACGAGACGTCGGCGACCGCGACAACGGACTGAAAGCGCTCGAATACTTCAGCCCGACCGAGTCCATCGCGATCGATGGCGGTGAGGGCTTCGCTCGCGTGGTCGCCAAAGACCTTCCAAATGGCACAGCATTCGATCGCTGACGAGTTCGACATGGCGTTTGCGGTGGAGCGTTTAGGGCCAATCTCGAACAGACAAATCGATGTCCACCTGCCCCTCCCCCACAGCGGGGGAGGCGCTTCGGATCGATCTGCGGGCGCACTTCGTCGTGCCTCGGTGGGAGCCGCGCATCGTCAGTTCAGCGTTGCCGGCTTCTCCACGCCCTCCACTAGGTCGCCGATCCAGAACCACACGAGCTCCGGATTGGACTTCATGAAGCGATCGGCTGCCGCCTCGGCCTTGATCTTGTCCGTCTCCATCCATTTCAGCATGGTCGAGAGCTTGTCCGAGGTGACCGTGAAGCGCGCGAGGAAGGCAGCCGCGCGCGGAAAGTCGGAGCGAAATCCACGCCGGACGAGGTGATAGTCCTGCGCGCTCGAGTAAATGCCCTTGGTGTCCTCTAGGAACTTCACGTCGTAGAGCGAGCAGAGATAGTGCGGGCAGTAGCTGGTAACGACGATCGGCTCCTTCTTGTCGTAGGCGGCCTTGAAAGCGGCGGCCATGGCGGCATCGCTGGTCGGCACGAGCTCGAAATTGAGCCCATACTGCTCGATTGCCTTCTTCGCCTGGAGCATGACTCCCGAGCCGGCATCGATTCCAACGATCTTGGCGCCGAAGAGCTTTTCGATGTCGGGCTTCTTGAGATCGGCAATGCTGTTCGCCGGGACATAGGCGGGCACCATCAGTCCGCCCGGCACCGGTCCGTAAGAAACGGATAGGATGTCGATCTTGCCGGGATGCGCATTCAGGTACTGGTGCTGCCCAGGCAAGTAGGCGCTCGAGAAAATCTCGGCCTTGCCGCTGGCGAGTGCCTGGTAGGCCAGTGCGACGTCGACGAGTTTCAGCTCGACGTCATAGCCGATCCTAGTGAGCATCGTCTGACCGATATGAGTGACCGTGAGGCCGGTGCCCCACGGGCCGTGCGTCCAGATGATTTTCTTGTTTCCCAACGGGGGCGGGCTCTCCTGCGCAGGCGCCTCGGCGGAGCCGAAGCTCCCGGCAATCATGACAAAGATCGCCAGCAGGTGCGCGCGGCGAACGATTGCTTTCCACATCGGGTGCGTGCCTCCTTCGGTCTACAGTTTTTTCCGTATTCAGGATTGTCGGGGTTCAGAGATTGCGCCGTACCGAAGAAAATGTGCTTCGACATGTCGGAGCACGCGCTGCTGGGCGGCATGCGGCCGAGCGCCTCGGCCATGCTGCGGATCTGATGAGGCATGGCTCCGCAACAGACACCCAGGTACTTGACACCGAGCGCGTACGCCTGGCGCGCGAACTTCGCTATCTCGAACCGATTGCAGTAGACGGCGATCCTCCTCGATCTCGCGTGTCAGCATGGGGGGTCCGCTCGCCGCTAGGATGAGACCTTGCTTGAATTTCGTCAAATTATTATAGGTTTGTGTGATCGATAAGTTCGGTAAATCAAATGAACCTGCCGCAGCCGGAGTCGCTGTCTGGGTGGCGCGCCTCAAGAGCTTTCGCGCGGCGGTCCGAGTTGATTTCAAAACCACCTAAGTTGCGTAGCGGCTTGGCGGCGTGGGAAGCCCGAGGTTTTGGCGCAGCGTCGAACCTTCATACTCGCTTCTGAACCGGCCCCGCCGTCTCAGCTCCGGAACGACGAACTCAACGAAGTCATCAATGGCGTGGGGCAAATGGGTTGGCGTGATATTGAATCCGTCTGTCGCCCCCGCGTCGACCCAGGCCTCCATCTCGTCGGCGATATCATGCGCCGTCCCGACGATGGTCTTATGCTCCTGACCCATGCAGATCTTTTCATATAGCTCGCGGATGTTCCAATTGTTTTTCTGAGCAAGGTTGTAAAACAGGTGGGCGCTGCTCTTTAGGCCTGCACCGGGATCCGGCTCCGGCACCGGTCCATCAAGCGGCAGATGTGAGAGGTCACCGAATGACCGTGCCAACATCGACAAACCGACAAGCGGATCGATCAATGTTTTCAGATGATCGCTCTTGTTCCGTGCTTCCTGTCGGGTTCGACCGACTATGGGTGTCAAACCGACCATCATCAGCAAATCGTCAGGTTCTCGGGAGAGAGCCGGCATACGGGACTTCACGGACGTATAATAAGCGCGCGCATCGTCGAGGTCGTGCTTTGCCGCAAAGATCGCATCGCAATATCTGGCGGCGATTCGCTGGCCAACCTCCGAAGTGCCTGCCTGAACCAGAATCGGCCGTCCCTGCGGAGAACGCCTGACCGTCAGGGGTCCACGAACGGCGAAGTGCTTTCCCGTGTGATTGAGGACATGCATCTTTCTCTGATCGAAGAACATGCCCGACTTCTTATCCAGCACGAATGCGTCGTCGTCCCAGCTGTCCCAGAGGCCGGTCACAACATCGACGAACTCTTCCGCGCGTTCGTAGCGCTCGTCGTAGGCGAGATGCTTGCTACGATTGAAGTTCCAGGCTTCCTGATCGGACCACGACGTGACGACGTTCCAGCCCGCACGGCCGCCGCTGATTTGATCAAGGGATCCGTATTTCCGCGCGATGTGGTAAGGCTCGTTATAGGTCGTGGATGCCGTTGCCACGAGCCCGATGTATTTTGTCACAGCCGCCAACGCGGCCAACAGCGTTAGAGGCTCGAGCTCAACGTTGTGCTGGGAGTGAGAAAGAGAACCTTTCGGTTCGTCATTCAGGCGAATGCCGATGCCGTCCGCAAGGAAGACCATGTGAAACTTGGCGCGCTCCGCAGTCTGGACAACGTCCAGGAAGCGTTGGAAAACCGAGGATCCGTCCGCCTGAACCTCGGGATGGCGCCACGCTCCGGCATGATAGCCAAGGTATCGCATGGAAAGTCCAAGCTTCATCAGTTTCTTCATTCCGTCCTCCTTGAGCATCGCACTCAGATGCCGGTCGGGACATCGTGTCTGGGTGTTGGCAGCCGTAAAGTACGGAACGGCAGACCGTTGTGTAAACTTGAGCTTACGTGAGAGCGCCCGTCTCAGACTAGCAGGCCGCAACCAACCGAAAGGCGCAAGGAGGCTGTTGAAGGTCGAGGCTGCCTACATATAAGCGGCTCATGCGAAGGCTCCGATCGGTCCTGCAGGCGCCAGGCTTATTGCTGACCTTTGAGGCTGCAGGTCGACTGCTGAGCTTCACCGACGCCGCAGGGGAACTGAACGTCACCCATGTTGCCGTCAGCCAGCAAATCAGGAGCCTCGAGAAGTTTCTCGGGTCCAGCTCTTCAACCGGCTTCACCGCTCCATGCGCTTAACCCAGGATCGCGAGCGATACTATCGAGCAATCTCGGCAGTGTTGACCGAAGTGGACAACAATCCCTTGCTAGTCAGTCCCAATGGAGCGCTGGCCGTTAATTTATCAACACTGGTCACGTGAGCGTCGAATGAGCTACGAGTACGGCAGGGACGGGTCAAGCACACTGGTCATCGAAACACATCCAGGTGCTCCATCGTCGAGAGCCAATTGTGCGGTATCCGTGCGCGCTCAACTTCTCGGCTTGAGGTTTTCCGGATCGTAGAGCGGCTTGTAGCCGACAGAAACGACCTCGACCGGATAGATATCGGCGAAATACTCTATGACCAGCTTGCGGCCCATCTCGCAGTAACCCCAAGGCAGATACGCAAGCGCAATGTTTTTGCCGATCGTTGGGCCATAAGCGACCGAGGTGGTGAAGGAGCGGCGACCGAGTTCGTCTACGAGCGTCTCGCCGGTCTCGGGGTTGATGACTGGCAAGTTGCCGACCGGATAGCGGGCGACGCCGCTGCTATCGACGTTGTCCGTCATGACTAGTGTGCAAAGCATGGCGGATTGATGCTTTCGGGCGCGGTATTCCAAATGTTTTGCCTTGCCGCGAAAGTCCGCTTCCTTAACTTTCGGCCGAGCCAGATCTGCCTCGAAGAGATTGTATTCAGTCAGCAGGTCGGCGTTCTGTAGCCGCAGGCTCTTCTCCATCCGGCGTGTGTTCGCGTAGGTCTCGACTCCAACTGCAATAACGCCTGTTGATCGGAGCGCATCCCAGACGGCGAGCCCGTCCTCATAGGCCATATGCAGTTCCCAGCCTAGCTCGCCGACATAGGAGATCCGGAGCGCCGCAACCGTTTTGTCCGCGATTTTGATTGGTCGAATCGCGGCGAAGGGGAAGTTCTCAGGCAGAAGGCACTCCGGCGCGTCAACGACCCTCTGAAGATTTGCCCTCGCGTTCGGACCCCAAATCCCAACGGTGACATACTTCTCGGTTACGTCGGTGGCGGTCACGTCGAAGCCCATGTCCTGGGCCACACGATGCATGTAGTGAAAGTCGCGCGGGCCTGCATCAGCGCCGTTGATCATGCGGCAGCGATCCGTCATGCGGATCACCGTGAAGTCGGCACGGACCATGCCTTCGTCATCGAGGTAGTGCGTGTAGATGCTCTTGCCGATATTGCTGTCGCCACCGATCCGTGCCACGCACAGCCATTCCATAAGCGCCACATGGTCGGGACCTTCGATGTCACAAATGTGGAAATGGGAAAGGTTGACGATGCCGCAGTTTTCGCTCATCTCGAGATGCTCGGCATTGGATACCCGCCAAAAATGGCGATTGTCCCACTCGTTTTCACGGACGGGCACGCGGTGGCGGTATTTCTCGAGCAGATGCTCATTGGCCGCGTAGCCATGAGCCCGCTCCCACCCGCCCAGTTCCATGAAGTAGCCCCCGAGCTCCTTCTCGCGCTCGTAGAACGGCGAACAGCGTATGCCGCGCCCCTTGGAAAACGGTTCGCGGGGATGAACAGGAGGATTGTAGATTTTTCTCGCCGTCTCGGAGCACCGCTCCTCGATATACTTTTCCTCCAGCTGAAAGGAGTTGAAGCGGGCGAAGTCGATACGATTGTGATCGATGGCGGTGCGTCCGTCCGTCATCCAGTCGGCAACCAGCTTTGCCGTTCCGGGTCCATCCTTGACCCAGATGCCGACGGCATACCAAAGTCCCCGCGTCTTCTGGCTCTCACCAACAGAAGGGGCGCCATCTGTCGTGGTCTGGAGAAGGCCGTTAAAGGAATGTCCTTCATTGTAGCCCAGTTCACTCAGGATAGGCGTGAGTTCGATAGCGCGTTCTAAAGGCGGAAGGATCTGATCCATGTCGAGGTCGCGCTGCGAGGGAGAGAGCCGCGCCTCCCCCTTCTCAAGCAGGTCGCGCGGGTGCACGAGACGAGGATTCGTTTCCTCGTAATATCCCCATTGGATCTGACCGCCTTCGGTAGTCTTCGCGTCACCGGTATCGCGCATGTAGGCGGAGTTGCCCTGGTCGCGCAGCAGCGGCCTGCCAATCTCGAGACCCGTGTCTTCGAACTCATTGTACGGTCCGAAGAACGTCAGCGGATGATCCACCGGAAAAACGGGGAGATCTTCTCCCGCCATTTCCGCAATCAGACGGCCCCACAGGCCGGCGCATACGATGACCCGGTCTGCATATATGGTGCCGCGGCTGGTTACGACCCCCTTGATTCGGCCCTCCTCGATTACGAGAGAAATGGCCGGGGTACTTGCGAAGGCCTTCAAATTGCCGGCAGCGGTGGCCTGATCGACCAATTTGCCTGCTACCGTCTGAGACCGCGGAATGACGAGACCTGCGTCGGGATCCCAAAGACCGCCCTGGACCAGACTTTCGTCGATCAGCGGGAATCGTTGCTTGATTTCGGCCGGGTCGATTAGCCTAGCGCGGGTGCCGAACGCTTTGGCAGAGTCAGCCTTGCGCTTGATTTCGTCCATACGGGCATCGTCACCCACACGCGCTACCTCGAGCCCACCTACGCGCGCGTAGTGCCCCATCTTCTCGTAAAAGTCGATCGAATAGAGCGTTGTCCAGCAACTCAGAAAGTCATGACTGGTGGTGTAGCAGAAGTCGGAAGCGTGCGCCGTCGATCCGATGTCTGTCGGAATACCAGACTTGTCGATCCCTACAATTTTGTCCCAGCCGCGCTGGATGAGGTGGTAGGCAACTGACGCGCCGACAATACCACCTAGTCCAATGATGACGACTCTCGCCCTATCTGGAAGCGCTGACATTCCCACTGCTCCTTAGTTCGCGGTCGAGCATTATTTTGCAAGGTTTGCCGAGTTACTCGCAAATCCGGCGCTTCGTCCTGAACTTGTCACGCAAGCAGGCTGAACTCTTGCTAGATCAAGGCCGTTCGAACTGCGACTGAGCATCGTCGCGATAGTCACAGCTTCGGGCGCCATGTACCATTCCGTGTCTCGTATTGACAGCCCGAGAAAGCACCAACGTTGGGCCCGAGAAGTTCGCGATCGGCGCCTCAGCGGCCGGTGCATTGCTTGCGATATGACCAAGTCTGCGGCGTACTGACCGGACTGTATCCATGCCCAGGTTGCTTGTGGCTACGCATCGGAGCCAGAATATGCTTGCACCGCCAGTCGGCAGCGCGACCCTCAGGCCCTCTCCTTTCTGAAATCAGTCGGCACACGTCGCAGAATGAGTGACCCAAGTGCCCACAGGCAAGATCGCTGCCGGCTCGAATGAACGAGCGAAATCGTGACCCGAGCCGGCACTTTTCGGGCCGCCTGGCAGCCTGGCGCTCGCTTGGCTGCCACAGGACTCGAACCGTGCCCGGCGAATCGCGTGTAGTGCGCCATTTGCTTGGCGTGGCGGCTCCGGCCCGACGAGTGTCGGCCTCATCCTTTTGGACGCCAGCCGATTGCCTCGGCGATGGATTCGACGCACCGCCAGCGTTGAGCATCCCGCGGAGTTGCCCTTTGCCGTTGTCGACGCCCAGGCCGCCACCGAGCTGCGCGCCCAAATGGCCAATGTGGACGGCAAGCAGCTTGACATGACCGTTTGGCTGACCCTGTGCCGCGGGCACTCACCTCTGTGTGCGGCCTATGTCGCCGGCCTCGTGCGGCACCTACCGGCAGGCCGGATGTCGGCAAATGTATAGCTGCCGCTGTGCGCGGCGCTCGACCACAACGTTGGCTGTGTTCTGTCGAACCTTGGATTAAGGCGTGCTCGACGAGGGAACAAGAATGCCAGAACGTTCTGATCACGCATTGTGCTGGTAGGGTCGAATCCATGCCGTCTGTCGTTAGCATGTGGGCGAATTGGGCGAATCAAGCAGTGATCCTCCCAAGTGGGCGTGCCATCGCTCGACGTACGAATGCGTCGCGATTGGAATCTCTCGACACACGTTGCGAAATGGCGAGCCGACCCCAGATCGGTCGCATAGATGCCAGCCCGGCAACGCACGAGCCAATCGGGTCGTGAGCCGGCGTTTTCGCGCAATGAGACGGCACACGTACTTCCGGCAGTGAATACCCACAGGTCGATGCTGCTCAATGCGCAAAAAGATTCGACGTTTGCCGAATAGAGTGTAGGTCGGCCCCTACGACCCCAACACCAAGCGTGCAATGCAGATGAGTATCAAGCAGCGTGAGCGGATCGGGTGGCCCACCATTCTTGGGCTAGGCGCAGTGGTGCTCTCCATGACGGTGCTGGCGCTATGCATGACTGCGATTGGCACCGCGCGTTTCATGGCGCCCATGGGTTACGACGTCAAAGTCGGCTACGGCGTAGGCGCTACCCTCGAGCTCGCCAAAGAGGTGCTTCCGGTCGCCGTGCTCGCACTATGGGCGCGCCAGGCGCGCGGTCTGGTGTTGGCGCTTGGCGCCGCCTGGCTCTGCGTTGTGATCTTTAGTTCGCTGGCGACGCACGCTACGGTGATGACGGCCATCTCCTCGACCGAGCGGATGGGCACCTGGAAGATGGAGGTGCGGACAAACTCGAAGACGGAGTTGGCGTCGATCGAACAGCAGCTGGCAGCCCTGAGCCAGCCAGCTCCGCCCCGGCCGGCCAAGACTGTCCAGGAGGCGCTGGCAGCGGAACGTGTGCCACCCAGCGTATGGCAAGACAGCCAGGAGTGCGGCAGGATCCAGGAAGGCGCTCACTTCGCGAGAGCATGCGCGCAGGTTGTACACCTGCGCCGCGAGCTGGCGGCTGCCCTAGACTACGAACGCTTGTCATCCCGGGCCACCGAGTTGCGCAAGGGCCTGGCAGCAGTTCCTATCGTTGCTACCGCAGACCCGCTTCCTGCCGCCTTCAGGGCGACGCTGGGCCGTGTACTGCCGATCGGAGGCACGGAAGGCGTGGCGCTTCTGATTACAACGGTCGTAGAGCTGATCAGTGGCTTCGGCCTAGCCGGCATCGGGGCACTTCGGCGCGAGCGTTCAGGGAGGCCTGTTAGGGGCGCCGCCGCACCTCCCTCCCTAGATGTTGCAAGCGCAGCCCGAGGCTCCACGTTGCGGTACCGACGTCGCTGGTTCAGCACACAAAAGGTGGCGACGTCAGCAAAGTTGGTGCTCGTCCCGTATGCAATCCGAGCTGCCCAGCCAGCGGTAGCCCCTTTCGAACACGCTCGATCATCCGTTAACGAAGCTTCGTCTTTGCGTATGTCACACACCTTTTGCGCCACAATAACAATGGTTTCACATTGCTGGGTGTGGGCATACAATGGCAAATACACCGAGGATACCTCGTGGCTGCATTGCTGTGTCCAACTCGAACGGCGACATCTTGATTTGCGATCCCCGCTCTAAGTTGGAAGACTCATGCCAGGTGCTCGTGTACCGACGCGACGACCTTCGTGTGCGCGTTGTAGGCACGTATGTGGCACGATCAAGTCAGGCCCAAACGCGAACTGTGCGCGTGCTGATCCACGGAGCAGCAGGTGTGGCAGAATATCAGGAATTCGACATCGACTGCATAAACGTCATACGAATCGTGAACGTTCATCATCGGACTGAAGCTCATCGAACAGCCGCACCCACGAAGACACGCTCAGGACGGGTAAAATAGCTTTTGGAGTTCTGCGTCGCATCCAGACCTTGCGTTACTTCGTCGTCGACAACGAGAATGCCCCTTGCTCATGGCATCGCCTTCCGGAACTCCGCACGGATCGGCAGCTCCATATGAAAGGTCGAGCCTTTGCCCAGGGTCGATTCCACCCAGATCCGGCCGCCGTGCATCTCCACGATCTCTTTGGCTATGGCGAGTCCCAAACCGGTGCCCCCCTTTGCTTTAGTGTTGGAGCTGTCCACCTGGTGGAAATGCTCAAAGATTCGCCTTTGGTGCTCATGCGGAATTCCCGGTCCCGTGTCTGTTACGCTGACCGCGAAGTGGCCGTTAGACGTCTTGGCCATAACTCGGACCTCCCCTTTGTCGGTGAACTTGATGGCGTTGCCGACTAGATTGAGCAGTACTTGTGTGAGACGCTGTTCATCACCAACGCCAAAGGGCAGGGACTTCGCTACCTCGGTCTTGAGCGCGAGCTTCTTGTTCTGTGCCAGCGACTCCGTAGCAGACCGCACGGTCTCAACCACGCTCTCGATGGCGTATTCGGCCATGTTCAGGGTGAACTGGCCGGATTCGATCTTGGCGATGTCGAGCACTGTGTTGATGAGGCCTAAGAGGTGCTTGCCGTTGGAGCGGATGCGAGTGAGGGCGTCGAGCGACTTCTGGCCAAGAGGCTCGTAGAAGCCTTCCTGCATGAGCTCAGCATAGCCCAAGATTGCCGCAAGCGGGGTCCTCAGCTCGTGGCTCATGTTGGCGACAAACTGTGATTTATGCTGGCTAGCGATTTCGAGGTCCTCAACTGTCTTTGCGAGTTCACGCGTCCGCGCCTGAACCTCCTCGAAAAGGCGCGTATTCTCGATGGCAATGACGGCTTGGTCGGCGAACGTGGTGGCGAGAGCAATCTGAGGGGCTGTGAATGGTTCGGGAGCTTTGCGAGCGAGAGCAACAACCCCGATTGGCTGTCCGTTTCGCAAAAGGGGTACACTGAGCTGGCACTGGTATCCGATACGTCTGCTCACCGTCGTCAAACCTTTTTGTTCAAGCGCCTCGAGGTCGGGAACGTGAAGAACCTTCCCATCCAAAACCGCACGCCCGATAAGGCTGGTCCTATCAACAGGCCGCGGGAAGTTTTCGCTAAAGACTGGTGGACTCTCCGGCGTGTCTGGATACCAATTGATTGCAATCAACACTCCGTTCTCAACTTTAGCCGTTCCTCCTTGATCCGCATCGCACAGCCGTACGGCGCTCTCGAGGATTGCATCGAAGACGGGCCGGATCTCAGTCTGGGAGCGACTGATGACACCAAGGACTTGGGAGATGGCAGTCTGGTACCTGAGAGATTCCTGAAGTTCACGTTTACTCGCCTGCTCAGCTTCAAACAGCCGCGCATTCTCGATGGCTATGACAGCTTGTTCGGCGAACGTCTCAACGAGTGCGATCTGGCGTTTGGTAAATGGCTCGACCTTGCTGCGCGGCAAAATGATGACGCCCGCGACGGCGCCTTTTCTTAGCAACGGGACACCCAATATCGTGCGGCGGGTATCGCGGACGAGTTCGGGCACAGCCAAGTTTACAGAGTCTTCCCAAGCATCTTGCACGTGGATAGTGCAGCCGTCGAGTGCAACTCGTCCGCTGACGGAGTTACGATCCACCGGAATAATTGTTTCGCTCAACTTATGCTTCAAGATCTCATTTGCGGGGGCCATCGCCACGAGACGGTGACCGCTATCTTCCAAGCGCCACATTGATGCGCGATCCGACTGGCACAGGCGCATTGCGGTTTCTGCGATCATATCGAGGACAGGCTGCACGTTGGACGGCGAGCGACTGATCACACCAAGTACATCGCCGATCGCTGTCTGATACTCGAGAGACTCTTGCAATTCTTTCGTCCTCGCCTGCACCTCCTCGAACAGGCGCGTGTTCTCGATGGCAATGACAGCCTGGTCGGCGAAGGTCTCCACAAGCTCGATTTGCTTGGTGCTAAATCGCTTAGGCACTTTGCGAGCAAGGATGAGCACCCCAATCGGTGCCCCTTGTCTTAGCAGTGGAGTACCCAGCATGGTTCGCCAACCACCTGCGCGGGCTGCCTCGGGTCGAACAAATTCTCGGTCCGCAAGTACGTCATCAATCTGCGTCGTCCTACCGTCCTGCAGGACGCGACCCGTGACCGTACCTCGACCTGACTGAATCGGGTTTTTGCTAAGATAAGCATCGTACTCTGATGGCACTCCATAGCTCGCTATACTCTTGTTGACTGCTCCCTCGGGGCGAATAATGAAGGACATATCAGCATCACAAAGCTGGGCTGCTGACTTAACCAGCGTGTCGAGCACTGCCTGGAGATCGAATGTAGAGCGACTGATCGACTTCAAAACATCCGAGGTGGCTGTTTGCTGCTGAAGAGATTCGCGCAGCTCACTAAGTAGGCGGGCGTTCTCAATGGCGATAACGGCCTGGCGGGCGAAATTCGTCACCAGGTCGATCTGCTTGTCAGTGAAGGGGCGAACTTCTTGACGATACACAAAGATTGCACCAGCTAATTCGTTCTCCTTTAGCATCGGCACAGCGATTAACGACCGCGCTCCGCCAAGCCTACCTGCTGGACTGGGCACCTGTTCGGCAACGTCGTCTATGACGTGAACCATCTTCTTGGTCTGCAGCATGCGATCGAGCGCATTTCCGCGTTCGGGCATGAAAGGTCCGCGCTTCCGTTGAAAATCGGCAAGCGCAGCGGGAGTATTATGCATGGCGGCTGGACAGAATTGGTTGCCGTCAAAGCGGTGTAAGGTACCAAAGTTGGCCTCGCAGATGCGCACGGCTTTCGCGAGCACAGTGTCGAACACCGGCTGCAACTCACCTGGCGATCTTGAGATCACGCTCAGGACTTCCGATGTTGCAGTCTGCTGCGCCAGCGACTCGCTCAGCTCGCGCGTACGCTCCTGCACCTCCTCGAACAGCCGCGTGTTCTCGATCGCGATGACGGCCTGGTCGGCGAAAGTGTTGACGAGTTCGATCTGGCGTTCGGTGAATGGGCGCACTTCGGTGCGACGGATGAAGATCGCGCCAATTGCCTCGCCTGCGTGGACCAGAGGGACGGCGAGTGCGGTGCGATAACGTTGTTGCAGGGCATTCTTCCGGCTCTCGGGGTATTCATCCGCTTCGGCCAGCATGTCTGCGACCTGAATCGTTCGCCGGTCAATGACGGCACGCCCTATCAAGCGCCCACGCACAAGGGGTATGCCCTGCCCGACCGGACCGGACGTGGGAATCTGACCATAGTGCGCTACGCGGCGCAGACCATCGCCAAACACCTGAAAGATCACGGCGTCATACCCATTGCACAGGCGCGCCGCGGACTCGACCAGCGCATCAAGTACCCTTTGCAGATCGAGGGCCGACCGGCTGATGACCTTCAAGACGTCGGCGGTGGCCGTCTGCTGCTGCAGGGATTCGCGCAACCCGTTGAGGAGACGGGTGTTCTCAATAGCAATCACAGCTTGATTTGCAAAGTTCTTGACCAGCTCGATGTGCGTGTTGCTAAACGGTCGGACCTCGGTGCGATAGATGACGATGGCGCCGACGAGCTGACTCTCCTTGAACATTGGGACAGCGACGAGTGACCGCGCACCCCCGTACTTTGCTGCAGGACTAGGACTATTCTCCGCGGTTTCGTCAGCCGAGAGGACAAGATCCTTGGCCGTTAAGAGCCGATCAAGGGGAGCTCCAACCTCGGGTCTAAATGCACCTCGCTGACGAAGAAATTGTTCATAATTGGGAGGTACGCCAACCCACGCCGCAGGCTCGAACGCACCATCCTCGTAGCTTAGCAAAACACCGAACCTGGCCTCGCAAATCCTTACTGCGTTCTCGAGCATTGCGTGGAAGACAGGCCCTAGCTGGCCTGGCGACCGGCTGATGACGCTCAGTACCTCTGAGGTCGCCGTCTGCTGCTCGAGCGATTCATGAAGCTCGCGCTTGCTCGCCTGCTCCGCCTCGAAAAGCCGCGTGTTCTCTATCGCAATGACAGCTTGGTCGGCGAAGGTCTCCACGAGCGCGATCTGCGTGTCGCTGAATGGCACCACCTCCGACTTTGAGAGGGACAGCACGCCAATCGGCTCGCCCTTGCGCAGAAGCGGGACTGCGAGCAACGTTCGAATTCTTCCGACGACAACCTGGTCTTTGCGACCGAGCTCGGGGTCGGCCTGAAGATCGGGCACATGCATGGTGCGCCCTTCGAGCACGGCTCGAGTGGCGAGCGAAGTGCGATCAGGAGGTATCGGGTTATCCTTCAGAAACTTTGCAAGCGCGTGATCGATGATCGTGTGCGCGAGTAGATCGAATTTTCCGTCTCGCCAGCGCCACATGGTAGCTCGGTCGGCCGAGCAGAGGCGCTTGGCGGTTTGCACAATGACGTCGACCACCGGCTGCAATTGTGAAGGTGAGCGCGAGATGACGTCAAGCACCTCGCCTGTTGCGGTCTGATATTCGAGCGACTGTTGAAGCTCGCGCTTGCTTGCCTGCTCTGCCTCGAACAGGCGCGTGTTCTCGATGGCTATGACGGCTTGGTCGGCGAAGATCTGCAGAAGCTTTATCTGCTTGTCGGAGAACGGTTGGACAACACGCCGCATCATTGAAATGACCGCAATCACGTTGCCGTCCCGCAATAGTGGCACGGCCAGAGTCGTGCGATTGCCAAGAACGCTCTGAGTCTCGAAGTCCTTCCACTCGTGATCAGCAAGGACGTCTGGCACATGCACTAGCCGCTTTTCCAACGCCGCCCGTCCCATGGTACTCTCTCGCGATAATGCGAACGGTCGATTAATCACAAATCCCCTGAGAGGGTTCCCCTCAGGCAAATCCGTCGCCACGACCCGAAGTTTTCCACCTTCTTGCAGCGCGAAGCCGGCGTTCTCGGCATGACAGAGCCGACTGGCTGTTTGCACAATCACATCAAAGACGGGCTGCAATTTGTTAGGGCTTTTCGAGATCACTCCCAGCACGTCGCTGATTGCGGTCTGGTACTCGAGGCTCTCTGCGAGTTCCTTTGTGCGAGTTTGCTCCGCCTCGAACAGCCGCGTGTTCTCGATCGCAATGACAGCCTGGTCGGCGAAGGTCTTGAGCAATCTAATCTGACTGTCGGTGAAGGCGCGCACATCGGTGCGGCGTATGGTAATTACTCCGATTGCTTCGCCAGCGCGCATCAACGGTACGGATAATGCCGCGTGGAAGCCAAGTCGGCGCGCAAAATCACTGCCCTCGGGGTACTCCTTTGTCTCAGATTGCAAATCGGCGACATGAAGCGTTTGTCGGTCAAGGACGGCACGCGCCGGTGGAAGTCCACGCGTCAGAGGAAGCGTACCATGCCCCACGGCGCCGACTGGAGGAATCGGGCCGCGGTGAGCGACAAGGCGCAGAATGTCACCGTCAAGACGGAATATTCCTGCGTTGTAGCCATCGCAAAGGCGGGCCGCAGCCGCCGCAATCTCTTCGAAGACACGCTGCGTGTCGGTCGGTGAGTTTGAGATAGTCGCCAAGATCTCTGCGGTCGCGACTTGCTGCTCTCGCGCCTCGGCTAACTCGCGTTCCAGCACTTCCACCGAACGATCGCCACGAACTGTCGAAATTTCGGACGGCATGATGACTTCGACCCTCTGGATGAGGCCCTCTCACGAAATCTGCTGACCCCAGACCATCCTACGCCATGCGATTCGCATGCACCATCGGTTAGGCCCGTCTCCCGGCAGCTATGATCGTCCGAGGGAGTGCCTGCTACGCTCGTTGCGGCTGAACAAGACTGCGCGCAAGCCCTCCTTCTGGGTCTGTACGCGGTGGTGTCGCACTTCACCTCATACGTCCACGAAGGCGCCGCCGGTAGCTCCTGCACTGCGTCGGTGCATTGGTTTAGTGAAGTGGCTCTTCGCGGGGGTGTGTACAGCGGTGATGACCTGAGCTGGGCGGGTCTTGCAAGCCGCCGAATCGGTTACGCCGAAGCCTGAAATAATTGAACGAAGGAGGCGCCCTTGAGCAGCATCGAGCGGAGTTTCAATTGATCGCTGACGCTCTCCAAGCCTATGAAGCAAAGCGCTGGCCGGAAGGCGCCGTCCCTGGCGGGAAAATGGAATAGGCAGCAGGGACGATGTGCAACCTTTATTCACTGAACAAGAAGCGGGACATGGTGGCCCGGTTCTTCCGCGTCGCCCACAACCGCGCGGCTGCGTTCAAACCAACCGGGGCAATCTTCCCGCGCCACATCGCGCCGGTCGCGCGTGCTGCTGAGGACGGCGAACGTGAGATTGTGACGATGAGCTGGGGCTTCATGCTCCTGCAGAAGGACAAGGCTCCGAGGCCGGTCACAAACGTCAGAGACGACAAAATACTCGCAAGCAGATTCTGGAGATCGTCGTTCGAAGAGCGTCGATGTCTTGTGCCGGCGACGTCGTTCTGCGAACCCAACGGCGACGTGAAGCCTGCGACCTGGCACTGGTTCTCGCTCAAGGGCACGGAGCCGCGGCCGCTGTTTGCATTTCCGGGGATCTGGCGCAGGTACATCGGGCCGGTGAGGAAGAATGGTGATCCCGTGGACATCGAGGTCTACGCATTCCTCACGACGACGCCCAACAAACTCGTTGCGACGATCAATCATGAGCGCATGCCGGTCCTCCTGACGCGGGAGGAGGAATTTGACACCTGGCTTAGCGGGTCGGCCGAGGAGGCATTTGTACTTGCGCG
>Ga0075425_100001310_pt1 | contig 24270 bp, 38 predicted proteins | sample SoiMethybrSBSTD4_FD_75300 | JGI IMG/M metagenome (GOLD analysis project Ga0075425, IMG submission 75300) | Bulk soil microbial communities from a Populus tree surrounding site in Tennessee, USA - Soil MetaG P. TD hybrid SBSTD4 | ecosystem: Environmental > Terrestrial > Soil > Tree plantation...
AGTGCCGGGTCGCGGTCTCGACGCGGAACGCCATCACTGTTTCTCCATCTTCGCCGTCGCCACGAGCAACGGCATCAGGTCGGAGAGCTTGTCCACCTTGAAGGTGTAGGTCTCGTTGCCGAGGTACATGCTCGCATCCGGGTTGAGTCCCGGTCCTTTCTGAATGTTCACGGTTACGGAGATGACCCATCCGAGGCTCATCATCACGCACCCGGCCTGCCGTTTGTGCGGACACGGCATCCGTGTTTATCCACCGAGATGTTGAGGATCGCATCTGCGATGGTGTCGGAAAGCTTCACCTCGTTGGACTCCAGCCACGCCATCATCACGGAGACGGTAGGCGGCACGGCACACCCCACGTTGCCGTGACGTGTCAGACTCGCCATGACTCCGGAGACGTACCCGGACTTGAGCATGTCCGGCCACGTGCGATACTGTGCCACCGTCTCGTCTCCCACGGTCCCGGCGTGCGCGGTGGACACCGCGTAGATAACGCCAGCGGCGGCGAGCAGGAGAATGATCGCGAGCGCCCACTCGATCAGGTTCAGGAGCTTGGCTTTCATCACTCCACCTCCGCCCGGAGGACGTGCCCATGCTCCACGTCATAGCCCACGTCGAGAATGTCCAGCTTCATCTCGCTGCCGTCGCTGTCGGAGGTGAGGACGCTGATCGTCTCATCGTCTCCGACGTTCTTCATCAACTCTTTTAGCTCGCCCCACTTCATCGCTTGGTCTCCTCTCAGTTGTGACATTCTGTCACTCCGGGGGCCGGTCGCCCGACCCCCGGAGAGTCCAGCGGAACGGTGGACTACTTCCAGCGGCAGTAACCGGCGGCGGTCACCACCATGTCCTTGCCGCACTTTGACGTGGGAGCGGTGTCCGTCACTTGTGCCGGAGTGACGGACGGAGCGAGTGCAGCGGAAACGGGAGCGACCGGCGCAGCGGCGACCTGACCGGGATACTTCACCCCGGCCGCCTGCATCGCCTTCGCGTTGTCGGGGTTCTGCGAGAGCAGGGCCAACGCGACTTGCTGCATGCCGAGGTTCACGAAGATGAGCGCGTTGCGGGCACGCTCGCAGTCGGCGTCCTTCGTGGGGAACCCGGCTCCTACTCCGCCAAACGGGGTGCTGGCGGCGATGCTCCACGAGCCGTAACAGGTGAGCGAGGACACCGCGAGCGCAGCCGGGACGGCGGGCGGAGCCTGGCGCGGGGTCTCGACCTTGACGCTCGTGGACTGCTCACCCTGATACGTCTGGCCCTGATACTGGCCCTGGCCCTGCTCCTGGCCCTGGCCCTGCGAGACGTGGGTGGACTGAGAGTTGACCTGCGTGTTGACCTGCGTGTTGACCTGCGAGGTGGACGCCGACGCCGCCGCGCTGGCATTGCCGCCCGCACCGCCTGCGCCGCCCGCCCCACCGGCCCCGCCGTTGGCGGTGTTGTTGATCGTGGTGGTGTCCCCGACGTGGACGGAATCCGCCCACACGGGAGCAGCGATGGTGACGACGCTCAGGATCAGCGCCGCCGTGAGAATGATGATGCGCTTCATGGTGTCCCCTTCCTCCGTTGAAGTTAGTGCCACCGGATCGGCCGGTGGCCCCCGTCCCCCGCATACCCGGGAGCTAGCGTGACCATCTCACCACGCCGGGAATTAATCTCCAAGCGTGGCGTTTCGGCTAGAGCTTGTACGCGACCTTGAACAGCTTGGCCGCGTTCTGCCCCTTCTTCGCCTCCGCCTCGTTCACGTAGATGATGGTGACGGTGGACCCGATGGGCGGGCGGAGCAGGTCCATGCGGTTGTCCAGCACCGTCGTCCCCCACACGCTGACCGTCTCGCCGTCCGCGAGCCGGAAGTTGTACAGGCGCGAGGCATTCGGCCCGACCTTCTCTTGCTGGCCGAGAAACTCGCCCATGATGAATTGCCCGTACTGCTCCCACTGCGCGGTCGGGGTGAGGCTCGACGGCGCGATCACCGCGCCGTCCATCCCCTCCGGCAATGCGTAGTCCTCGAAGTCCTGCGACTCGACGGCCAGGAACGTGACCGGGACAAGCTCACGCTTGGCAACGGCGGTGGACGGCTTCCCCTTCGCCGGGGTCACCGGCTTGGCCGCCCGCGAGGCGGGCGTGGCACCGCGCTGCACGCCCGCGAAGTGCTGCATTTGTCCGATGAATCGAAGTAGCATGTTCCCCTAGCTCCTCTCGGTTGAAGGTGATGAATCACGTCGTGCTGCCTCCAGTGAGGCGGCACGGGCGGCGTTGCCTTCGCGGGTCTCTAGCTCCCGCTCGATTAGACGCCGCACATAGGGACCGACCTTGCTCCCCTCGCTTTCTGCGAGACGCTCCAGCTTCCGCTTGGTGTCTCGCGGGAGTAACACGGTGATGCTCGGGATGGACGCTGGCATGACGCCCCTCCGGCTACTGGAGAATTTCCAGGAGCGGCCCGACGTGCGCCTCTAGCTTGTCCTTGTGGGCGCGGTAGAACGTCTGCACCGCATCCGCGTGCTTCCGCGCTTCCTTCGTGACGGCGGCCAGCGTGGAAAAGAATCCCTCCACGGTCCACGACACGGCTTTCTCCTCGCCGCCCTCGCCCTCCGTCCCCTTGCCTTTCTTCGACCGCTTCGCCGCCTTCGCGGTTGGCCGATTCATTCCCTCCGAGTCCTTGAGCATCCGGTAGATGCTCCGGGGCGTCAGGTGGAGTTTCTTCGCCAGCATCGGCACCTTGACCTTGCGGTCCTTAATCAGATGCTTGACCCACTGGCCCCGCTTTTTCTTATCGAGCAGGAGCCCGTGGGTGATGTTGGTGGAGAGCGCCTCAATGTCGGCTTCCGTCTCGCTCATCTTCTCGATGATCGCCGGGATGCTCTCACGCTTCGACTCGACGGCCAGGAAGCGACGATGCTCCCCGTCGAAGATGGCGAGCTTGTACTCCACGCCTTTCACCTTGCGCGGCTTGTCCAGCACGCGGACCCGGATGGCGGGAAACGGCCAGTCCCGCCCGGTGATCGCGCCGCGCATGCGGTCCAGATTCTTTTCGTCCAGCTTGCGCCGAATGTACTCCCCGCGCTTGAGCGGGAGTAGCTCGGCCAGCTTCACGTCACGTTGTGACATTCTGTCACTCCTCTCGGTTAGTGGGTAGGGGGAACATCAGGGGAATCCGGTGGAGTAGCTCTCTCACCTCCTCGTCCATGACGCGGTGGTCATCGTAGCTCAGGAACGTAAACGTGATGGGGCACCGGCTTGGGGTACAGCCGGGCCAGCACACGCGGTCGGTATCGACCACGGTCGCGTGGGGCACGAGGCTCCACGGGAGTCGGTTGCCGCGCCGCTCCTCCAGATGCACGTTGCGGAACGCGGTGATGCTCGCCATGCCGACGCTGTTCATCAGACCCGCTTTCTCCGGGTGGGTACCCGGTGTTCTAGCTGCGTGATATAGCCGCGCACGAGCGAGGCGAGCGTCTCGCTTTTGTCGGCGGTACGGGACTCCAACTCGGTGACCGCCATCCTCGCGATGATGCCGAGGATGGCGGTGCTGGTCGCCCGCATGGTGTCAATGCTCACGTCGGAGAGCTTCGTGACCTTCGGCATGTCAGGCATCCTCCGAGACCAACACCAAGCTGCGCTTGGTGCGGGTCAACGCGACGTAGTGGATGTTCTGCTCCTCTCGCGAGTCGGTGCGCTTGCCGTTGCAATAGAGGGTGGAGACTAGCACGTAGACCCGATCCGCTTCAAGTCCCTTCGCCTTGTGGACCGTCGAGCAGATGGTCGCCGGGCCGCTCGTGGTGGAGAATAGCTCGTCAATGCGGGCCATCAACTCGACGGTATCCGCGAGTCCGTCACTGAGCGCCTCTAGAGTCTCGACCTGATCGCGGACGTACTCCACGCGAGTCTCCGCCGCCTTGCGCTTGGTGGCGATGAGCTTGGCGGTCTCGCGAGCTTGCCACCGCTGGAGCGCATCCATCAGGTCGGGGATGCTCTCCGCCTTCATCCGCTTGACGAGGGAGGTGAGACCCTTGCTCACGTCGCGCCCCTCGATACGCGCCCGCTTGCCGTTGCGGAGCAGGGTGAGGCAGATGCGGGCGAGCGGCGCGTTGGTGCGGGAGAGGATGAAGTCGCCGGGCGCGGCCATGTTCATCATGCCGCGCTCGTTCGTGGTGGTGATATCTCCGGCCGGAGCGGTCGGCGCGGCGGTGTAGTCGGGCACGAGCTTCGCCGCCTGCTCCACCACGAGGGACGGGCAGCGGTACGTGGTCGTGAGCGGTAGCTCGGCCGCCTGTAGCTCCCCCTTGAGGAAGTCGAGCGCGTTACTGTCCGCGCCCCGGAAGCCGTAGATCGCCTGGCGGTCATCGCCCACGACGCAGACGCGGCCGGAGGCGACCGCCTGCGCCAGCATCAACTGCGAGGCGTTCATGTCCTGCGCCTCGTCAATCACCACTAGGTCGTACGTTGGCCGCGCCATGCGGAGGACGACGGGGAGGTAGATCATGTCATCGAAGTCGATGGCCCCGTCGCGCTTCTGCGCCCGCTGCATGCAGTCGAAGGCGAGGCGGGCGAGTAGATCGGTGTCCACCTCATCCGCCCACCCGTTCTCCGGCTGGACGTTGTAGGTGTCGGCCAGGTCGGCCAGGTCGGAGACGGACGCGAGCGGCGCGGCGTTCTTCCCCAACGCGGCGAGCTTGACCAGCGCGGTGATGACCGGATCGGGCGCGGCGTCCGCGATGGTGGGGATGGGGCGGTGGTCGCCGTTGGCGTGCTGGAAGCGAGCCCACGCCTCGCGGGCGATGCGGAAGGCGCGGTCCTCATCCACCCGGATGTTGCTCCACGTGCGGCGGATGAAGCCGAAGCCGAGGGAATGAAGCGTCTTGGCTTCGGCGCGAGGGTTGCGGAGCTTGCGGGTCAACTCCTCCGCGATGCGCTTGTTGAAGGCGGCGAGCAGGATGCGCGACTCCGGCGCGTGGGTGATGGCTTCGACAATGGTGGTCGTCTTGCCCGTGCCCGCGCGGGCGCGGACCACGAGGTTACCGTGGCCCTCGCCAAACCACCCGAAGATGCCGACTTGCTGCTCCGACCAGGCGGTCATCCCTGCACCTCCGGCGTGGGCGGCGTGACTGGCGCGGGTGCAACCGGCGTGGGGATACCGGCGAAGGGATCGCGGCGCGTGGTCGCGACCGGGGTGACCATGCGGCGACGGCGCGGCAACTTCGGCGTCTCCGTCTCCTCCACCGTGAAGTCTGACACCTCGTACTCCCCGCCGTTCTCCCCCTCCAGTGTGCCGGGGTTGGCCCCTTCTAGCTCTGCGATGATCTGCTCGGCCAACTCCTCGCGGGTGGCAAACTTGCCTTGCGTGCGCTCCACTTCGACCGTGATGGTGAACGTGAACGTCATGTGAGCCTCCCTGTAGGTTGTGACATTCTGTCAGTGGCTTCCTGCCACGATCCGATCATCTCATATCACCTCTCATATGTCAAATCGGCCGGTTTGACAGATTCCCCTATCCTGACGCATACTTAGGGCACACTCAGAGACCCTCTCAGATATGGCGAAACGGCGGAAGAAAAAGCCTCAACCGTCGCGCCGGGCCAAGCGCCCGGCGAAGCGCCGCCCGTCCCGTCGCCCGCCCCCGAAGCGCCCCGCCCGCCGCAAGCCGAAGCCGAAACCGGCACCGAAGCCGAAGCCGAGGAAGAAAGCTCCGCCGCCACCGCCCCCGCGAGTCAAGACGCGCCCCACGTTCATCCGCACTCGTGTCGTCACGCAATATCGGAAGGCGGGCCGGATCGTGAAGCGTGGAACGAAGGGGGCGAGCAAGTTTCGGATGGAGCAGCAATTGAACGAGCGCGGGCGGGTGGTGCGGACGCTGGAGTTACTCTCCAAGTCGAAGGTCATCAAGACGATCTACTCCGGGGCCATTGAGGAGGAGGGCATGTCGATGCTCATGCCGTCCGGGCAACGGCAAGGCTCCCTCATGCACGCGCTGTTCGAGTCCAACGTGACGACGCAGTATCGCGGGGCCAAGCTGATCGAAGTCCAGATCAAAGGGGTGGACGCTCGCGGAAAGGAACGCCGCGTGAAGGTCTCCATTGAGCCCACCAAAACGCGGCGGCTGCACGAGCTAGTGCTGTCACGGATAATCCAGGCGATGCGCGAGGCGGAGGTGCGAACGCAGTACACCATCGAAATCCTCCGCGCCGCGAAAGCCGACGGGCCGCTCAAGTACCCGCTCAGTTACCAGAAATTCCGCACGCTGGACCCGCTCACGCAGGTCGAAATCGTCATCACCATCTACCGCTAGCACCCGTTGGGGAACGGGAGGAGACTGCATGCGCTATCGCGTCGAGTATCTTCACCTCGTCACGTCTGGCCGCCTGACGTTCACGGTCGAGACGCCCGGGCTGGACGGCATGGCCCGCTCGGCGGGCAACGCCTGGCTCCACGAGTCCGGGCTCCATCTTTCCGACTTCGCCTTTCTCAGCGTTGTCGCCATCAGAGAGGACGGTCATGCCCATACCCAACAAGCTCGCTGTGACATTCTGTCAATCGTGCGAGACGCAAATCTCGGAGAACCAACTGTGCATGCCGGGCTGCCAGTGGGACGGGACGACGAATGTGAGGGAGCGGCCGGTCCTCGTGGTGACATACTGGAACCGGGACGGGATGACCTTAGACCCACCTCTCCCGACGCGCCAGGAAGCTACTTCGTGTGGTGACGCATGAGTTGGACCGACGACTTCCTCGCGCTGGATACGGAGGACGATTCCTCCGGCAACGTGAAGATCATCAACTTCTACGACGGGCACCGGCATGAGACGTTTACCGTCGAGCAGCACGGGGAGCGACTCCGAGAGCGGGCGTGGAATTGGCTCTACGGCGAAGCGCCCCGGCTCGTGTGGGCGTGCAACACCGAGTACGATCTGGTCAACCTGTTCGGTCGGTGGCTCGGCAAGATGGTGACCTTGCAGTACGTCGCGTCGGGACTCATGCGCGGGATGCTGCGCGACAAGCGCATCACCTTCTATGACACGCTCCGCCACTGGCCGATGAGCGTCGAGCAAATGGGGCGGCACCTCGGCATGGCGAAGGTGTGGGGTGCCGATGAAAATAAATTCGACGTGGCGCACTGCCGCCAGGACACCGAAATCGTCTGGCGCTTCGTCCACGAGATGCTCACGCGCTACGACGGACTCGGGCTCACGCTCAAGGCGACCTTGCCGTCGATGGCGCTCCAGCTATTCACCAAGCGATTCTACCGCAAGCAATTCCCGATGCTCCCCAAGCGGATCGTGGAGTGGCTCCGGGGCGGCTACTATGGCGGGCGGGTGGAGGTGTACCGCTTCGGAGACATTGCCGGTCCCGTGAACCACTACGACGTGAACAGCCTTTTTCCCTCCGTCATGCGGGAGTGTGTGTATCCAGATCCGGGTCGGTGGAAACAAACCCGCTCGACGGACTGGAGCCGCGAGGGGATGGCGTACGTGGAGGTGAGCATGCCCGCCTCGCCGTACCCGTCGCTGCCGGTGCGGGGTGGTGCCGATATCGTCTACCCTTACGGGCGTTTCACCGGCACGTGGTGCTATCCAGAAATTCGCCAACTGCTTGCGGACGGCGGCACGGTGCATCGCGTGTTCGACGCGGTGGAATTCGAGGCGCTCGCGACTTCACCATTCAGAGGCTACGTGGACTTCTGCTACGACAAGCGGCTGGAGGCGAAGGCGGCCGACAACGGACTGGATATCGTGTGGTGGAAGCTCGCCATGAACAGCCTGTACGGGAAGTTTGGAGCCAAGCCGATTCTGGATATGATCTACGATGACGAGCAAGTGCGGTTGGAGACCAATCCGCCCGCGTCGGCTAATGTGGTCTGGTCGGCGTACGTCACGAGCCACGCCCGGCTCCGGTTGCTCCACCATCTCCGGGCGACGACGGATTGCTACTACACCGACACCGATTCCCTGTTCACGCCCGACGTGCTGCCCACCGGGGACGAGCTAGGGAGGCTCAAGCATGAAGGCACCTATCCGCATGTCAACTGCGTCGGGAACAAGCTCTATACGTTCGACGCGGCGGGTCCACATGGCGGCTGCAAGACGGAGGGTCCGCACTCGCACTGGAAGGCGAAAGGCGTCAAGGGTGAGGCGGCAGCGCGAGACTTTATCCGCACAGGTAAAGCGGTGTATCGCAAGCCTGCGCGGTTTCGAGAGTCGCGTCGTAGTCTCGGAGTGGTGGCGAACAAGTGGTACGAGGTAGAGCGGGAGCGGCACGCGCTCTACACCAAACGCATCATCCACCCGGACGGGACCACCGCCCCGTGGGAGTGGGGGCAATACCAGCGGATGGTGCAGGACGTGTGACAGAATGTCACAACTCAAACAGTGGACGTGTCTCAAGTGCGAGGCTCCGCTCCCGGTGGACCGACTGCTCGACTACAAGTTGGGCGGGAAGCTCGGCCCGGGAGAGGTGGGCGGGTGGTACGTGCGGGGCCGGTGCCCCGACTGCGGAGCCTGGATGCAATTCACGAAGCACGGCGCGATGCTCCTGCGCGGCCCGGGGAAGCCGGGTCATCCGGCGGCGGTCGCGGTGAAGCACGTCAAGGGGAGGTACATGGAGTGACGCGCCGAGATGATTCCTGCGCGACGTGTGGAGTCGAATTGACGGACGCGAACGAGTGCGATCTGTGTACCGGGTTCTGTACCGATTGCTGTTACTGCCAGGAGAAAGAATGAACACGCATACGACCTACGCCTGTCCCCGCTGCCGCCAGCGGAGCATCATGGGCGGTACCTGTCCCGCCTGCGCGAAGAAACGCAACTACGTCCAGATGCGGCCGGAGTCGGAGGCGCTCCTGGCCCCGCTCCACCTCGTGAGCGCGGACGACATTCCCCGGCTCCCGATCCCGTGCTGGCCGGAGGTGGAGAACATGTTGAACGGCGGGCTCGTGGTGGGGACGGTGCTGGCGGTGTACGGGCCGCCGGGCATCGGCAAGTCCACCTTGGCGCTCCAACTGGCGGACGCGATGGCGACGATGGGGCCGGCCGCCTACCTCACGACGGAGCAGTTGGTGCCGCACGTGAAGCTGACGGCGGTGCGCGTGGGCATCGGGGAATCGACGGTGATGGTCGGGTACCACACGAGCGTCGATGAAGTCGAGCGGGTGATGGGGGAGACGCCGCTCCGTTTCATCGTGGTGGACTCGCTGCAAGGGTGCTGCCTCCGGGGCGAGGAGCCGGAAGCCGCGATGCGACTCGTGCAGGCAGCGCGTCGGCATGCCGTCGCGATGATCCTCGTGCTGCATGCCACGAAGGACGGCGACTACTCCGGGCCGCGTGTGGTCGAGCATCAGGTGGACGGCATGGTGAGCTTTGACGAGGACAGCACGCTCGGCCCGCATTTGACAGTGGTGGACAAGTACCGTTATGGTCCCATCGGTCGGACGGCGAAGCTCGGTCGAAGCGAGACGGGGAGGCTATGGGATGGCGGATACGGACCACGACATGACGCCCGCGCAGGAGCGTGAGGCGCGACGGAAGCTCCGCCGGGTGATCGGAGACGGAACGCCCGACGAGCAGGTGCGGCGCGTGCTGACCAAAGCCTTCCACCAAGCCGGGCGGCGCGAGGCGAAGCAGGCGGCGCGGGTGCTGGTCAAGGGGTTCGCGCAGATCATCCTCGACGCGCTCAGGAAGCGATGAGGTACCCGTACCTCGCATTGTGGGTCTGGATGCAGTGCTATGGAAGCATCCCGGGTGACCTGCATCACGCCTGGAATTAGCGAGTGACATAATGTCACTCGCCTTGGTCCCTTGCATTCTCTTTCTGTTCTACGCCACTGCACAGGATATCCGGTCCCACACGGTCGAGCGGTACGTGTTCATCGTGTGGGGGATTGTCGCGGTTGCCGGATGGCTCGCGGGAGCCTGGCCGCTCTCCCCGACCGGCGCGGTCCTCGGCTTCGTGCTGCTCGGTCTCGCGGGCGTGCTGTCCGGGGACAAGTGGGGCGGCGCGTTGGTCGGGCTCCTCATGGGGCCGGTGGTCGCTGTCGCGGTGATCGTCGCGCTGCTCGCGGCGTGGCTCACCTGGCGGCGGTGGGGACAGTGGCGCTCCCCGGCCGACTTCGCCTTCTATCCTTTCCTTTCTATCGGGGTTGCGCTCACTATCGGGTACCAGTTAGTATCCCCGTGGTAGGGTACCCCATAGGGTACCTAGAGGGTACCTAGAGGGATAGGGGAGGATACGCATGGCGGGCAGGGGTATCACTCGGAAAACAACCACCGTGGAGCATCTCGCGGCCCGCGACGGCGACCCGATTGCGGGCCGACTGCGCGAAGGGATGACCGGCTTCGCCAAGTTGACCATCGGCGGCTACGCGGAGCGTTTTTGGGCATGCGTAGACGAGCCGGAGGCGAAGCTGGACGTATTCAAGCGCATGGGCGGCCAATTCATGCGGGTGGGATCGCTCGCGGTGAGCGAGGTGGACCCGGAAGATATCGAGTCGCATATCATCAGCATGTGGCGGGTGGGCGAGTACCAGCTACGGCCGATGATCGCGAAAAGCTACTACGCGCCGAGTAGCATCAGCTACCGTATCGGGGAGCCGGATGAAACGAAGGCGCAGGGGAGCGACCTGGCGGCAGCGGTCCAGAGCATCACAGAGCTAGGCGTCATCCGTCAGGTCATGGAAATCAAACAGGCGTTGGTCGCGGACATGGCGCGGAAGCCGGGGGAGGACGAGGGAATGAAAGCGTCAGACGTGAGCGGGATTGTCGAGAATTCCATGCGCCCCGTGATGGCGATGCTGGAGTCGGCCAACCGGCGGGCGGAGGCGATGGAGCAGCGGAACCACGAGCTACAGATGAAGCTCATGGATATGGCGCAGGCGAAGTCCGTCACGACGCAGGGGAGCATGGGCGAATTGCTCAAGTTGCTCCCGAAGGAAGCGTTGACGGCATTGCTCTCTCCGGCCGACGCGCCGGGGTGGGCGGAGAAAGCGGTGGATGCCTTGCGGGAATTCGGTCCCGCGCTGGCGCAAATGCTCATTGAGTATCTCAAGCCGGGGGCAGGGGCGGCGGTGGCAGCGGCGGGCGCAGCGGCGCTCCCCGCGCACGAGCCGCAACCGACCGGCACGGCTCCGGGGAACGGAGCGGGAGAGGGAGGACGCATGCCGATTCAGTTGTCGCCGGAGCAGATCGAAGCGAAGAACATGTTGCTCGACTGCATCAAGACGAAGGACCACGCCAACGGGTACGCGATGCTGGAGAATTTTCCGGGGTTCATGCCCACCGTCAACGGCCCGCTCCCCATCGGGACGGCGGTGTTGGGCATGATCGACCCGAAGGTGACCAAGCCGCGCATCTACGTCATCCAGATGATGCAGTTGGTGCCGGAGTTGGCGTCGTGCCTGACCGAAGCGGATGCCTTCGTCATGTACATCCAGCAACGGCTCATGGCCGATCAAGAGGCGTTCCTGAACGAGCAGCGGGCGGCGGCGAAGCGGGGCGGAGACGCGGGACCACGACCGACCACACAAGGGGAGGACGAGCGCGCATGAAGTCGCTGGAGGATCGGACGGAGGATATCAACCGGCTCTACGAGGACGTGCGCCGGTCACTGAATGGTCGCGACTTCACGAAGGCGGCCCGGCTCAGTCTCCAGTTGTACGCGGAGCTAGCCGACGCGGAGACGGTGCGGCAGATGGCGTACCCCGTGTGCCTGGAGTGCAACGGGTACGCGGAGGTGGTAGACCCGAAGCACCCGGAGTTGAAGGTGGCGTGTCGGACGGCTCCGAGTGTGTGCCCGGGGAATCAAAACGGGCGCATGAGCCCGGCTGCGTTCACGTCGTACCTCGACGCGAAGCTGGAGCCGACGCGCCAGGTGGTGACGGAGAGCATGCAGCATCCGACCGTGCCGGGCGGCGACGTGCCGCGTCTACCGCACGACGGCATGCAGGCGACCCCGCCGCCGTCGCAAGACGAGCTAGACAATCAGCGGGCGGCGCGGATCGCGAGGCAGAACACGAACAGCGGGAACGTGGAGGAAGCGGAGCGGGGCCAGGAGCGGCCGGAGGTGATTCAAAGTTAGCGAACGGGTTGCGGAGGCAACCTTTCGGCGCGGGGTCGCTCCCCGTACCTGCCAAGCCTAGCGAGGGCACCTCAAGTCGCGTACACTGACGCGGCGGGGCGTCGGGTTTTTACGAGACCCGACGCCCTAAGTTTTTCATGTTGCACCCGATCCCGCCCATGCCGTAGCATCCGTCTCGTGCTTCCTCAGGCACGCGACTGGTACCACGAGATTGACGACGGCAACGTCGGCTCAGTCCAAACGCTCGCGCTCATGCGGCAGATGATCCTTGCGTCCGACCCCATCGTAGACCAGGCGGTCACTGACATTCTGTCACAAACCCCGGAGGACGTAGACCCCGCTGCACTGGCGCGAAGCATCTTCGAGTGGGTCCGCTCGCACATGCTCTACACGCCAGACTTGAACAACGGCGTGGTCATCGAGGAAGTGCGGACGCCGGGCTACCTGCTATTCGAGATTGACCGGCTCGGCGCGGCTATCGGAGACTGCGACGACTACGTGATCCTCTACGGCGGGCTGTTCACGCGGTTGGGGTACACGGCGCGGATGGTGGCGATCAGTCGCGAGCCGGATCAACTGTTCGACCACGTGTACATTCAACTCCAGATCAACGGCGAGTGGGTCACACTCGACGGCATCGTGGACTTTCCCTTCGGGTGGGAGGTACCGGCGGAGGAAGTCACGAATCGTCTGGAGTATCCGATATGACGTTGATCGTGGACACCTACGAAGGGAACGACCGCCACCCGATCCTCTCGCATACCTTTCGTGCTACGTCGCTGGTCGAGTGCTACCGCATCATGGGCCTTCACGCGAAGTACGATAGCTTTCTCCGGGCCGCGCTCACCACGGGGGACTTTCATGGGATCAAAGTCCGCAACGTCTACCGCTCGCGGGCGTGAGCGGTTTTTGAAAGTCGTCAGACGGGCGCTCTCGCGTCCGCTCTCAGACTTTCGTCCGACGCCCGTGAAAATCACTACTTCACAGCCGGGGACGCCCCGTCGTAGACTCGTGAGCATGGAGGACTGATATGGAACCGGCGTACACGACCATCCAGCCGGGGGCGCTCTACCCGGTCGGAAACGACCTGGCGCTCGACTACAACTACGGCACGAGTCCCAACATGGTCAGTCGGCTCGTGCCAGGCACGCGCCCGACTGCGATGCAGGGGTTGCGAGGGTTCGGCGCGGTGGACGTGCGCCCCTACGTGACGTTCTACACGAGCGCGGGGGCGGTGCCGGTCGCGATTGACCCGACGACGGTGCTGTCGGGCAACGTCATCTTCCCCATCGTCGGCGCGATCCCCTACGATCTGGATATCGTCTCGTTCTCCATGATCCTGCACGTGCCCGCGTACGGCGACGTGGTGATCCCCCTGAGCGTCGGCGGAGGCGGTGGGCAAAGCACGGTCACGATCCCCGGGCTCGGAGACGTGCCGTACGAGGTGAGCATCGGACCACCCGCTGGCGCGTTGGTGCCCGGCGCGGTGTTCTCCATGTCCAACCTGTTCTCGTTCGCGGGCGGCAGCATCCTCCCGCTCGCGTTCATCGGTCTCGCGGCCTGGCTGCTCTTGAAGCGATGACCGCGCCCGTCATCGTTCTCGGCGGCCAGGTGGTGGGCGACCCGGCGATCTACTCGCCGTGGGACCCCTCGCTCATGTCGAACCCGGAAGCCGCGACACAGGACAATCGCGGGTGCCCGCCCGGGTGGGCATGCATCTACGTGCAAGACCCGATGACTGGAGGGACGGCGAAGGTTTGCCGCCTGCTCGACCAATCGGTGTTGGGGCCGCAAGCGGCGGCGACGATCCAGACGGAAACCGGGCCGGACTTTTGGGACTCGTCCATTATGAACGTCGCGAGCGCGGCGCAAGCGGTTGTGAGCGGGGCGGCGAGCGCGGCAAATGCCCTGAGCCCGTTCCTCGGCGGGACCGGGCTCCTGCTCATCGGCGTGGTGGCGGCGTTCCTCTACTTCGGGAGGAAGTGATGGCTTGGTACTACGGACCAGCGGCGAGCGGACAGCGAGCGTTGTTCGTGTTCTCGGCGAAGCGTGAGCCGACGCATCCAAGTCATGGGCGGCTCGTCAAGTACGCGGTGGGACCGTGGCGTACGAAAAAGTCCGCGACCAATCGGGCGCACCTCTCTCACGCGCATCCGGGGTGGCCGGTGTTTCGGAAGCAATCACCGCACGGCATCGGTCTCCCCCTGAGCTAGCGATGCCCACGCCCGACACGCTTCCGTGGGACGCTTCGCGCCCCTACCAGTCGCGCCCCGACGCCTCGCAAGACTTCTACAACACCGGATGCCCGGTCGGGTACTTCGCGCAGGCAGTGCCCGCGAACGCGCCGGACGCGACGGACTACGGCAACCCGGTGGCGGGCATGCGGTGCCGCCTGATCGACACCACGACGCCGGAGACGCAGGTCGCGGAAGCGGCGGGCGACCTGACGCTCGCATATGAGAACGCGGGGCGCTTCAACCTGGCCGCCGTCAACGCGACGGAGTTTCCGTGGGCGATGGCGGGCGTGGCCGCGCTCGGCTTGCTCGTCTACCAGCGGATGCAGAAAGGAAAAAAGTAAATGGCGCGGCGTCGGCGTCGGAATCCGGGCATGCTCACACAAGTATGGGTCGCGTCGGGATGGTTTAGCGGCAACGATCCCTTCTTTTCGATGGCATTCAATCCGGCAAAGTACACCAAGCTCCAGGCGTCGAAGCGGTTTAATCGTGAGTTGAATCGTACCGCTGTCGATATGTGGCGGGGTGGCGATTGGGGAATGACCAAAAGCGAATTCCTCGGTGACGTAATGTGGGGCGGCATGCATATGATGGACGCCGGGGACGTTATTAGCGGGTCCAGTAGTTATCAGGATGAGGTGCGTGACGAGTTAGCGAAACGTGGATACGCATACCTCATAACGGATTAGTGACAGAATGTCACTCGGGTCTCTCGGCTGCTACGGTGGGCATGGGTTGGGGGAGCTATGCGGGGACTGTCACGTGGTCCCTGTCGTCTCCGCCGATCTGCTCAACAATCGGTGGGGGTTCGGTGGGCTCGGTGCCCATTGGGCGACCCCGACCAACTACGACCCGGTGCTGCACCGACGCTACGGCGTCGGCGCATACGGGCGGATCGTGCGGCTCAATACGACCGACACCACCCGCTACCAGCGTCTGCAAGCGCCGGGGATGGGTGAGATTGCGCTCGGTACCTCCGGGTGGATGCTCTCCGACGTGGCGAGCCTGGCCCTCGTGGTGCTGGCCGCGATGAGTGTGTGGAAGGGCATGAACGGGAGGCGACACTGACATGTGGACGCTGCTCGCGTTGCTCGGTGTCGGGGCGCTCGTGTGGAAGGGGCAGCAATATATCCTCACGCAGCCAACCGGGACCGTGTGGTTCAGCGACCCGTATCAATTCGACTCGCACGGGCAGGCGGGCAACGGAGCCTACTACGTGGGCGATCTACCGCCGGGCGAAGCGCCGCCGTGGCGGCTCGCGAGCGAGGATGAAATCGTCCGCATGGAACAGCTAGAGGCGGGGTGGTGAGTGACTCGCTCAAGGTCGTCTGTGGATGGTGCGGCAAATTCCTCCGGGGCGACCCGGGGAGTGACAGAGTGTCGCACGGCATGTGCGAGTCGTGCGCCGAGAAATGGCGAGCCGACGCGAAAGCGCGTAAGAGGAATCCAGTGACGCGACGGAAAGCGCGGTTGATCCTGCACCACGGCGAAGTGCGCGGCTACGCGCTCACGCCGAAGCAACGGCGGTATTTCGGCGCTCGCGCTTCCGGCTACGCGCCTAATGGCATCGCGGCGAGTTTGTGGAAAGGCGCGAAGGCAGGCTATCACGACTATCGGGCGACGAAACTGGAGGCGAAGGCGGCACGGCATCGGAGCCTCGCCAAACTCAACCCGGGGCGGCGTACGATCCCGGGGCGGGCACTCGAAATCCGGTACCTCCGGTCGGATGGAAAACGCTACTTCCATCCGTTCGAGCATCCGGTTAAGATGATCGCGAATCGGGACGGCTCGGTCACGCTGCGCGGAGGCAAGCGCATCCACGCCGACGACGGCGAGCCGCACTTTTGGGAGCGGTATGGACATGGGAGGCACGGCAAGGTGAGGAACCCGAAGCGGTACCGGCGGCGGAGTCGAAGCTACGGCGGCGGAGGCAACGCCTTCTGGCTGTACGTCGGCGCGGCGCTCATCCTCTACCCGATGCTCACGCGGAACGCCTACGGCGTCTCGACGGGCGGTCAGGCGATCATCCCACAACCGAGTGATGCCGTCTGGTACTCCGATCCGTACCAGGGTGGCGGTGGGGAATACTTCGTGGGATCGCTCCCGCCGGGAGCGAGTCCCCCGTGGCGGCTCGCGGCGGCGACGGAAATCGGCGCGATGCAGGCGGGGTTGCTCTCCGGGTATCTCGCGCAGGCGGGCGGCGGTCTGGTCGCGCCCGCGCCGGGGTTCACCACATGAGCGCCCGTGACTTCATCTGCGTGGACTGCAAGCGGACGATGACGCTGGAGGATAAGGACGGGCTCCGCCACGTGGAGCTTGTGGGCGTTCCGGCCGCGAAGTGTTGCGAGAAGAACGCGAGCGACGGCTACACTGTGACGTGCGCGTTCTACACACGGGCGGCGTGAGCAAAAAGAAACGCGATTACAGTCGCAGTCTCTACGGCGGGAAACCGACGAAGAAAACAACTTGCACCCGATGCGGGTGGACGATGCGGAGATGCGACGTTGACCGTCATCAAATCTTTTGTCCAGCGTTGAAGGGAAGGGAGAACCCAATGGCGAGGCGGCGGCAAGTGCGAGTCCGGTACCACAGCGTGCGCGGCGGGCACTACGGCGAATTCGGCCCGCGCTATCTCGGCTACCACATGCCGATCCGCCACCGGCATCACAAGCGCCGGGCACGGTCGCGCCGCAATCCGTCGTTCTTCCCTAACCCGGGCGGCGGGGGTGGCAGCAAGCTCCTGCTCTACGGGGCCATCGGCATCGGCGCGTTCTTCCTGCTCCGGGGCGGGGCGCTCGGCAACATCTTCGGCTCGCCTGCGCCTCCGGGCTACACGCAGTTGGGCACGAGCGCCTACTACCGGGGACCGGACGGGCAGTTGTACACGCGCACCGCGACCGGCGGCATGATGCTCTCGCCCACGCAGGCTCCGGTGGGCTCGGCTGTCGAGCAGCAATTGATCGCGGCCGGCTCACGCCTGGCGCTCCCCATCGTGGGCTCGCTCGCCACCGGCATCTCGTCCATGCTCTCCAACCTGTTCACGGGCGGCAGCGCGACCGTCAATGTGCCTTCGGGCACGGCGGGTAGCGCGGCCACGGGTGGCGTCCCGACTTCGGACGTGTTGGGCGCGGGCGGGTACGAGGCGGGACTGCCGCCGCTCCCCGCGATTCCCGATCTACAACTCGCGGATTGGTGGAGTGCGCCGGATAGCTCCTCGTGGTTCACGCCGTCCAACTACAACTTGAACCCGGAGCCGGTGAGCGTGATGAGCATGGACCTGTCGCTCGCGCCGCTGCCGGAGCTACCGGCGTACGACTATGGGTCAGGGTTCTTCGGTCTCGGGGCGCGGGCGCGATACGCGGGTTACGGCTCGGTGCGCGTCGGTCCCTCGGGTGAGTTGGAGGCGCGGTTTCTCCGGCAACCGCCGAGTAGCCGATAAGCGCGAGTGACATAATGTCACTCCGCTCCGCTCTCCTGCATTCTGTCCCGGGCGTTCCCCGGCTCGGCACCGCATGGCCGAGTCTCTCCGTCTCGGGCGGAATGCAGGAGTGCCTCATCGGTACCCGATGAGTCCTGAGCCGGTCACACTCGTCCTCGGTGGGGTCGCGCTCTACTCGTGGCTCAAGTCGCGAGGACTGTCCACGTCTACCGCCGCCGCGCTCGCGCAAGCACCCGCCGCCAGCACCGCGCATCTGACGCCGCTCGGCACGCAGCAATCGGGCACGGGTACAGGAGCGCCGCTCGCCACGAACACCGGCAACGTCAACGCGCTGCCCGTCGCGCAGAGCAATCAGGCGGTGGCGGTCCCCGCCGATCTGGTCGCCGTGCTGGATAACGACACCGCGCTCATGTTCCGCAAGTACGCGGCGTTGAACCCGTCCGACTTCCAGGCGTTCCTCGACCGCTACGCGGCCAATATCCAGATGCGCGATGACCTGTACTTCCAGGCGTTGACCAACCCGCCGCAAGGCGGGTACCAAGTCACGCCGGGGATGGTCGCCGCAATGGGCTCGGCTGCGTACAAGGTCGCGCAAGCGTTGAATGGCGTGGCGGTGGGCAAGTACGGCGATATCTTCGGCGCGGCGGCCAGCGCGGCGGGCGCGATCCCCGGCGTCTCGCCGTCGCTCATCCAGGGGTTGCAGGGGTTGACGCTCGGCTATCGAGCGTTCACCTCCGGCGTCCAGGCGTTGAACACCATCGGAGAGCTAGCCCTCGCCAACGGGGTGAGTACGCTCGACATGACCGCCGCGCTGTTCGGCGCGGGCGGGTCCGGGTTGACGGTCGGGATCGCCGCCCCCATCGCCTCGCTCTCCGGCATGCTCATGGCGGTCGGGCTCGTCATTGATATCGGCATGACCATCGCTGGAGACGCGCCTGACGTGCAAAAGGCGATTGACGTGGCGCTCGACGTGGCGAGCCTTGTCTGCCTGTTCATCCCGGTGGTCGGGTGGGTGGTCGCCATCGTCATCCAGTTGGTGAAATTCATCATTGACATATTCGGCGGCGACCTGTTCGGCGGCGGGCTCTCGCACGCGCAGCGGGAAGCGTTGGAGACGGCACGCTACGGTCAGAACCTCAACCCGATCTTTCCGCAGATCGCGAACGCCTACACGCCCCGCGAGTTGTTCCGGGCCATCGTGGAGTGGACCACCGGCTATTGCGGCGGCATCCACAACATCGCGATGGGCGTCAACCTCGTCCTCGTGGACGGCGACGTGGTGACAATCGGCGGGCGCGACTACACGATCAGCACGGTCGCGCTCGGCACCGGACAGCCGATCCTGCTCCCGCCCGGGACGACGCAGACCACGCTCGGCATCGTGGACAACGGGGCGAACGGGCACGGGTGCTACGCGCTCAAGGGGTCGGTGTTTGAAGCCATCACGAATGACGAGATGGCGCTCGCGCTGGCGAAGTACGCCACGAAGAACGGGATCATCGCGGAGGCGCAGGCGGGCATCGCTGAGAGCATGAAAGTCCAATTCAACGTGCCCGTCCAAAATTCCATCGAAGCGCGGGCCGCGCCGATGGCGAACCTCGTCAATCACGGCGTCACGCTCGACGGGATCGACCAGATCGCGCTCGAATACCGGGCGCAGCCGCACTTGAACGCGCTCGCGGCGGGGTTCGGGTTCGCGACGTGGCAAGACCTGTTCGCCTACGTGGTGGCGAACGAGTGGGCGGTGTTCAACTGGACGGTCACGCACGGGAGCCTGCACGACTTCGCGGTGCAGAATGGGTACCAGACCATGTACGCCTTCCGGGCGGCGGCGCTTGCGACGTATGAGGACGCTTACGGGGTGCTGCTCGCCGCGACGGCGTGGTTCAACAAGGCGGCGTACGACATTCCGTACTCCATCCAGCAAGCTAACTACATGTCGGCGGGCATGCTGTCGAGCGCGGGGACCGGAGGCGCACCGTGAAGCCGGTCGTTCTCCCGGCCGATATCCAGGCGTTGATCGCGTTCTGTCGGGCGAACGTGGTGGGGGCGACGATCCCGCTCGCGAGCGTGAACAGCATGGGTCAAGTCATCCAGCCGGGGCCGACGCCGCAACTACCGCCGTACCCGGCGCGACCGACCGACCCGGTGCTGGCCGCCTTCTACGATGACATGGTGGTGCCCCTCTACAACGCGGCGTACGCGATGGGGCAGGCGTGGGCGGCGCAGGTCGCGGCATCCGCTCCGCCTCCGATACCGGAGACGCCCGGGCAACCGGCGGGGTACATTCCAAGCTCGACCCCGGACGGTGGCGGGTTCTAAAAAAGACTACTTCAATTTCGGGCGGGGTCGTGATCCAATGGTCCCGCAATGCAGCGCACTGACAGAATGTCACAACGGAGGCGTGTATGGCTCGCTGGTTCGTGAATCCACGGCGTAAGCGGAGGGGGCGTCGGCGCAGTAGCGTCCAGCACCGTCCCCGCGTCCGCATCAGCGGGCACCGCTTCATCCTCGGGTCTCGGTCGAAGTACAAGGGGAAGATTCACCGGGTGAACCCGATCATCCACAACCCCATCATCCACAACCCATTCGTGAGGGGGATCAGCATGTTCAACCCGCACCGCCGTCACCACCGGCGTCGTCACCACTACGGACGCAACCCGATCATCCGCAACCCCGGGGTGATGAGCGGCGTGACCCATGCGATCCGCGACCCAATGGGTCTCATCTCGCAGGGCGCGTCCGGCACGGTCGCGGCGTTCCTGACCATCTCGCTCGCCAACACCGTCCAGGGGATGCTCGGTCTGTTCACCGGCACCGATATCGTCTCCAAGGTCGTGCGCGGCGTCGTCCGCGCTGGCGTGGGCGGGCTCGTGTACGGGGCGGTCGGGTCGTTCCTCCCCCGCCAGAAGTCGGCCATCCTGACCGGGGTGGCGATTGGCGCGGGCGGCGGTTTCCTGTTCGATCTGTTCGGCACCCGCCTCGTGGTCGGGGTGGGCGACACCGCGCAGACCCCGGGCATGCTGCTCGCGGGCATCGGCAACCTCGGCAACATCTTCGGCGGCGCTCCGGCCGCGACTTCGACGGGCACCGCCGGGTATGGCGCGTATGTGCGCCCGATGGGCGCGTACACGCGGCCGATGGGTCGCGTCGGGTATCGCGGCATGGGTGGCATCTACGGGCAAGGCAGCATGGACGCGCTGACCGGAGCCGGTGGAGACGCTCTCTACGGGAGCTAGCATCGCGTGCGCCGCGCTGGTCGCGGTCTGGTATCGCCTGGCTGCTCACGCGGCTCGGAGGCGGTACCAGGCAGCACTAGCGCGGCGGATGCGAGTGGCGGAAGTCCTACACTCGCAGGATGAGGACAGGGTGGCCCTGAGCCTCACGGAAAGGTGGCCGATATGATGACTTCACGGTGGCTCAACCTCCGCTCCTTCATCGCGTCCCGTCTGCTCCAGATGGGCGCGGCGAAGCACGAAGCGGAATTCAACCGCGACTCCCGCACGTGGTCGCGGCAGATGGCGGAGGACTTCCTCGCCCGCGAGGGCGTGGAGCGTGGTCCCGCGCTGGCGATGGCGGGGATGCTGACCGCGCTGTATCGCGGCGCGGATGGCGACCTGGCGCGTGGCTCGCGTGACTTCCTGGCCGCGCTCAAGGCAATCGGCGCACCGCTCCCTGCGATGGCCGGTCCCGGTGGGTTCACCACTGACCAGCTTGCGAGCCTCATGGGCTCGTCGCTGTACCAGATGCCGGACTTCACCCTGTTCCAGAACGAGTTGAAGGGCTACAACGAAGTCGTCCGGTGGCCCCTCTACTCCACCAAGTCGTATCCGACCGGCGGTGTCGCGCAGTTGACCTTCTTCGATCAGTCGGAGGGTCTCGCCACCAACGGTCGAGCGGACACCAACATGCAGGCGGCCGGGCAGTTGCCCGGGAACCAGATGCATGTCGCGCACTCCCTCCGCGTGTTCCCCATCGCGCCGCCCGCGTCCTTCGACGCGACCAGCGTGGTGTCGGCGGTCGGTTTCCTCGACATGCTCAACATCCTGACCAACCTGTGTTGGGCAGAGGTGACCGTCTCCGACAAGCTGTACCTGATCGCCGCGCCGCTGACGCTGCTCCCGGCCGGTCAGGGTCCGGGTACCATCTTCGCGACCAGCGGCATCAACACCGCGCACTCGGCGGGGTGGGCCAACAACGGCGACCCGTCCAACCAGGCGATCTACCGCCTGAATCCGCCCCTCGGCATCCTGCCGACGCGGACGTTCCTCGTGACCAACAACTGGAAGGGGACGCCCCCGACCGTGACCAACGCCATCCGGGTCAACAACAACCTGGACGGGTGGCGGCTCCGCTCGGTGCAGTAGGACCGGGCATCCGGTAGGACCGACGCCGGGGGTTGTGACATTCTGTCACAGCCTCCGGCTTCGGCACATGGAGTACCCCTCGCGTCAAAGGGGGAGAGAGGACGGACGTAATGAATCCAATGGACCCGGCGCTCGGCTCCTCGGTCGATCCCTCCAGCGGGACGGGCGGCTTCACCGCCTACGACCGGATGAGCGGACGCGGCTTCGTACGGGAAGCCGACTACTCCAAGTTTTTCACCTTCCTCCACAGCTTCAACCCGCTGCTCGTCGGTTCCCGCGCCGTGATTGACCAGTTTCAGATCGACGGGGACGCCGACTTCTGGATCAACAAGCAGGCGGTGCTTGCCTTCGACAACGTGGGCACGCGGCGCGGCGACACCGTGCAGTTTCAGGTCTCGCCGGTCTCGGAGAGTTACAACTTTGTCGAGACGTTCGTGTCCCAACTCGGGAGCGGGCGGTTCCCCAATCAGTTTCCGCCCGGCTCGCCCATCGTGCTGCCGCGCAACGCCATCTTCTCGGCGCTCGCGAGCGACCGCAACAACCCGCAGATTCAGACCACGTTGTTCATCGCACACTTCGGAGGCAAGGTTTACACGCGCCCCATCGTGACGGCGCGGCGGTACAATCAGCGGAAGCCGTACATCTACGTCGCCAACTTCACGAGCTTCGGGAACCCGACCGACAAGACGATCCCGGCCGGTCAGGTGGGCGTGTTCACGCTGCGCCTGGACGGGGACTCCGACTTCGACGTGCGAAAGCTCACGCTGGTCTCGCAGGCTCCCGTCCTCGTGCAGATTCAGAGCGACGATGATAACTGGTTCGCCAAGCCGCTGCGCGGCGAGCTACTCGGCGGATCGCTCATCGAGACGGCGGGAGCCAATGGGACGTTCTCCGGCGAGCTACCCTTTATGCTCCCGCACCCGCGTCTCGTCACGAAGGCGGCGTACATCAACGTCAACATCACCAACTTGGATCAGGTCAACCCCAACGCGGTCCAGTTGTCGTTTTGGGGCAATCGCCTGTTCCCGGGCGGAGGACTGTAGACCATGAAGAACGCGAAGCGGTCCCTATCGCTCGCCGCACTGCTCGCGATCCTCGTCGCGCTGCCGTTCGGCTACGGGTACGTCACCGGCCAACCCATCGGCGGCAACACGATCCTCCAGACGGACGCGCCGTCCGGGTCGGCTCCCGCCTTCCGGGCCAACGGCGGCGATGCCAATATCTCCATCAACATCGTCCCGAAGGGGACCGGCACGCTGCAAGTCAACGGCGCGACCGTCGTCGCGGGTAGCTCGCCCACCCTCACGAGCCTCACCGTCAATGGTCCGACCGTCCTCAATGGCACGGTCACGCAGCAAGTCGGCACCTCCGGCGTCCAGAAATCAGACGGGGCGCTCACGCTATTCCACAGCTTCACGCAAGTACCGACGGTCGGGACGGGTGAGGAAACCGCTTACTCGTTCTCGCTACCGGGCAACTCCCTGGCGGTGGACGGCAGCTACATCGTCATTCAAGCGTGGTCGAGCGCGGGCGCGACCGGCACCAACAAGCAAGTCCGGGTGAAGTTTGGCGCGACCACGATCAGCGACTCAACGGCGGCCAATTTCGCGGCCAGTGCGCTCCTTAACCCCGTCTGCACCGTCATGCGGACGGGCGCGGCCACGCAACGGGCGTGGTGCTTCGGATCGGATGGCCCGTCCGGTGGCGGGCTCATCAACGGTGCGTCCACCAACACGTGGAAGAACATGACCACGCCAGCGGAGACGCTCTCCGGCGCGGTGACCATCCTCGTGACGCAGCAAAGCGCCACCGCCGCGAACCAAACCGCGAACGGTGCTATCATTACGTGGTACCCCAACGGTCAGTAGCATGACGATCAACCGGACGATGACGTGGGACGATATCAAGGCGGCGGCGGCCCGCCAGTCGGGCGGCGTCCTGTCGAGCTATGCCCGGTCGTTCCTCGCGCACCTGGCCCCGCTGCCGTGGGATAAGGTATTCGAGGAAGCGAGCCCGGTCACGCTCGCGGCGTCGGCCGTCCAGCAAGAGGTGGTCCGCTGGCCGCGCAACGGGACGGACAACTCGGCCATGTTGGCGCTCGTGCGTGGCATCGCGATGGGCCCGGCATCTCCGACCGATTGGGACAACATCGTCTGGCAGGTGACCGTTGA
>Ga0075425_100001311_pt1 | contig 24258 bp, 18 predicted proteins | sample SoiMethybrSBSTD4_FD_75300 | JGI IMG/M metagenome (GOLD analysis project Ga0075425, IMG submission 75300) | Bulk soil microbial communities from a Populus tree surrounding site in Tennessee, USA - Soil MetaG P. TD hybrid SBSTD4 | ecosystem: Environmental > Terrestrial > Soil > Tree plantation...
ACATTCGATGCTGTGGCCCCATGCGCCGAGATCATTGAGGAGAACAACGTGAGGAATATCGAGCTCCTGTGAGAGGACGGAAGCGTCAACTGTCCACGGAAGGTTGGTAGCGCGCACGCGGTTATCGATTACCGGACCGGCGATGCCGAATCCGGCCGCGCGGATTTTTTCGTCGCCAAGATGGGCGGAGGCGATCCGCGCGAACTCTTTGGCGATCAGATCGAACTTCGCGAAGTCTTTACTGCGAAAGCGCTGCTTGAAAATGGGCGTGAGCTTGCCGCCGCGCTCAGAAAAAAGGGCGAGGTTGCATTTGGTGCCGCCAACGTCACCGGCCAGAATCAAGGTTTCCCCCAGCGAGAGTTAAATCGTTTCAAGTGCGTGTCGCGCGAATCAGGGAGTGTACCACTTACGGCCTTCACGTTCGAGCAAAGTGTCGGATTCCCGGGGGCCCCAGCTGCCGGAGGCGTATTGGGGAACAGAGGCGGTCTTGGCGGCGCTCCACACATCGAGGATGGGGTCTACGAGCTGCCAAGCGGCTTCCACGTTGTCGCCGCGATCGAAAAGGGTGGCGTCGCCGCGCACGCAATCGTTGACAAGCGTTGCGTAAGCGCTTCGTGTCGCTTCGCCGAAGCCTTCCTTGTAGCTGAAATCCATGTTGACGTTGCCGATGCTCATCTCGGTGCCGGGACGCTTGGCGCCGAACGAGATGGAAATACCTTCATCCGGCTGAATGTTGAGGATGAGTCGGTTGGGCTCGGCTTCGCGGCCACGGAACACCACGTGGGGGGCGCGCTTGAATTGAATGACGATTTCGGTGCTGCGCTTCGCGAGGCGCTTGCCGGTGCGTAGGTAGAACGGAACGTTGGCCCAGCGCCAATTGTCGATGAGGACTTTTGCAGCGACGAAGGTTTCCGTGCGCGACTGCGGGCTGACGCCTGGTTCTTCTCGGTAGCTGGGGACGGTTTTGCCGTTGGTGTTTCCCTTCGTATATTGGCCGCGAACGACGGCCTGCGCGACAGCTTCGAGGTCGAAAGGACGAATGGACTGTAACACTTTAAGTTTTTCGTTACGGACGGCGGTGGCGTCGAACGACGCGGGAGGCTCGACGGCGACGAGCGACGTGAGTTGGAGAACGTGGCTCTGGATCATGTCGCGGAGGGCGCCGGCAGTTTCGTAAAAACCGCCCCGGCGTTCCACACCGAGCGTTTCCGCCGCAGTGATTTGCACGTGGTCAACGTAATTGCGATTCCAGAGCGGCTCGAAGATGCCGTTGCCGAAGCGGAGAACGAGCAGGTTTTGCACGGTGTCTTTGCCGAGGTAGTGGTCAATTCGGTAGACCTGATTTTCTTCGAAGACGTTATGGACGATCTGGTTCAGTTCCTTGGCGGAAGCGAGATCGCGGCCGAAAGGTTTTTCGACGATGATGCGCACCCACGCCTTCGGATTGCACGGGCGCGAAAGTCCCGCGCGGCCCAGTTGCTCGATGATGTCGGTGTAGACTTCCGGCGGGGTGGAAAGATAGAAGATGCGATTGCCGCAAAGATTGTGCGAGGCGTCGAGATCGTTCAACCGCTTGGAAAGCCGCGCATAAGCTTCCTGGTCGCCGTAATCACCCGCGCTGTAAAAAAGATTGTTCGCGAATTCGTTCCACTTGACGGAATCTATGGGCCCGCCCTCGGAAATGGTTTTCGCCGCTTCGCCGGCGGTGTTACGGAAAGATTCATCCGTCATCGGCGTGCGAGCAAAGCCGACGATGGAATAGCGTTCACCGAGCGAATCATGCGCGGCCAGATCAAAGAGAGCGGGAATGACTTTACGTTTTGCGAGGTCGCCGGAGGCGCCAAAAAGGACAATGGCACATGGTTCAGTAGCGCCGCCGAAGGAAACGTTGGAAGAAACGCTGTCGCCAGACATGAGCTCTCCTCGAAAGAAGCAGCTTGTTGGATGTCGCAAATGCTGAAAGAACTATACCTCAACCTGCAAACTACGAAGGTCGGCTCGGAGCTGGTCAGGTGACTGATAGTGAATGACGGGCATGCCCAGACGACGCGGAGCCTCGAGGTTCAAGGGGCGGTCGTCAATAAAGACGCATTCTTCCGGCTGGCGCTGCGTAACCGCGAGAGCAACACGGAAGATACCTTCTTCGGGCTTGCGCGAGTGTATGTAGCAAGAGCTGAAGAAAACCTGAAAGCTGCGGCGGAGATTGAACGCTTCGATGCGGTATTGGTTGAGTTCCAGAGGCTCGTTGTTGATCGCGCCGATGAAGTAACGGTTCGTCGCGGCGCACTGATCGAGAATCGCGCGGCTCCCCGGAAATTCCTTGGACTGCGCGAACATGAAGGCGGTGAACTCTTCGCGGGTGAATTTTCGCGGGCGGTAGAACAATGTGCGGTCAAGGTATTCGTTCAGAGAAAGTTGACCTGCGTCGAATGCCGGGAATGAAAGTTCGTGGCGGTCTTGAAAATCTTCCCAATCGAAATGAAAGGCGTCGCCGGCTTGCTTGCGGGAGTTGCGGTCCCAGCCATTGGTAAGAATGACGCCGCCGATATCCCAAAAGAGCGTGGTAATGCGAGCCATAAACGTTTCCTCCGGGCGGCTGGTTCGAATCGTTGCCGAGGGATTCTACTGCATTCGCGGCTAAGCAGAGTTAAGCGGAGGCCGACTCTGTAACCAACGAAGCCAGCTGCTCCGCTGCGAATGGGCGGTTAGGATATTCCCGGAAACTGCGGTATTGTGAACTTTTGTGGTGATTTTCAGGAGGATGTTGTGGCGAACGATTCGTGCGGACCGGAAAAGCCTTCCAGCGCGCCGGTGGCGCCGGGCACGCGCATGGTGCACTGCGTAAAGTTTGGCAAGGAGTTGCCGGGGCTCGACCGTGTGCCCTGGAGAGGCGAACTGGGCAAGCGCGTTTATGAAAATGTTTCGAAGGACGCGTGGAAGCTTTGGATAGAACATTCAAAGATGATCATGAACGAATACCGCCTGAATCCGCTCGATCCCAATTCGCAGAAAATCATGGAAGAACAGCTGGAGCAGTTTTTCTTTGGCGAGGGCGCAAAGCTACCGGAAGGCTACGTGGCCCCCAAAGCGAAGGGTTAGCACACCAACTAGCTGGGCGGAGACAGAATCTTTCCCGTAACCGGATGTTCGACGGGTAGTATTTCCTTAATGTAGAACCGAATGCGCGAATGAGCGGATCGCAGCGCGTCCTCTACATCTCTCGCGGTCTCCGCCTTGGCAAAAATAAATCCTAAGTAAGAGGAACCTTCGGGCCATGCGAGGATCGCGTCCCGCATCCTCGCCGTAATTTCGACTTCCGTGATGCAGCGGACGTGTCGAGCGTCCTCGATTCCCTGAACCGATTCCAGCACTCCGCTCAATGGAACCGGGATCATCATTACGCCGGACGCAAGTTCTTCGCGTTGCCAATGCGAAACGTCTTCCCCAATTGCCTGCCGAAGAATTAGCTCCTCCAGACTGATCAAGTGCGGATGCTCCGGCGCAGTGAACTCCAGGGACCTCGCGCAAAGCCCGCCGATGGGCCGCGGGGCTACCTCGATGGGCCACACTCCCTCTTCGTTGATGCGGAACTCGGCGTGAACGGGACCGTATGACAAGCCAACTGCGCGCGCAGCATCTCCAGCAGCGCGGCGAATCGCGTCTTGCTGTGGCGCGCTCAGCCGCGAGGGGGTTACGTAAATCGTTTCCTCAAAGAACGGCCCTTCGAGAGGATCGGGCTTATCGAAGATGGCCAGCAGATTGAAGATGCCTTCGACCAGAAGCCCTTCCACGGCGACTTCCGTGCCGGTGATGTAGCTTTCGACCAGAGCCTGCGTGAAGTCGCCTTCGCGCTGAGAGCGCAATTCCGGCCGTTCGAACATGCTTCTTAAGCGGGCAATCGCTGCGAGGAAGTCTTCGCGGTTGTCAGCACGCATTACGCCTTGGCTTGCGGAAAGCGAAAGCGGCTTGATCACGCAGGGATACCGCACACCCAACAGCGCGGGTTCAGGCTCGGGAGAAAGCGGTACGGTGCGAAACCACGGCGTCGGCAATCCTGCTTCGCGAAACACCTCACGCATGCGTAGTTTGTTGTGGCACGCCTCGACCGCGACGGGATGGTTCGCGGAAAGCCCCAGGCCGCGCGCCGTGTATGCAGCCGCGATTGTCGGACGATCGCCCAGCGCGATCACTCCATCGAAGTGGCGCTTGCGGAACTCCTGCAACGCGCGGCCGGCTGCGTGTTCGGGAGCGTCAAAGCGGACGGCGAGCGCGTCGTCGCCCCATGGATTGGAAAGCTCGTGGCATCGGTCGGTCACAAACACCAGGCTCACGCCGAGACGGCGCGCTGCGGCATCGAAAGTGCGCGTCTGGTAGCCAAGTTTCGATGCGAACAGTAAGACGGACTTGTGACGAAGGTTGTTCATGCCGCGTGCGGGGCCCGAAATAACACTAGACGAACCCTTCCTTTGCCGGAATATCTTTCGCAAATTCTTGTATGGGAACCAACTGGTCCCCGGTGGGCTCCGCTCAACAGTACCAAGGCTCGCTGAGATAGGGCACGGGACGAGGCGCGTCCGTGACGCGTAAAGACAACGGTTTCGCCGGTCGCAGTTCGGATGCGGCGAGCCAGATGCGGTCAAAATTCGCAGCGCGGGGAAGCTTTTGCTTTTCCCCATCCGAGACGATTGCGAACATTCGGGCGGCTAGGGCGTCAACTGCTGGATCGGAGTGCGTCCAGGGATAGACAAGCTTCTCCGCGTCAAACTCGCCGACGATGCCGGCGATCTCGGGCAGCTCCAAAAGCCGGGACCGCGATGGAATCAACAAACGGATCGCGAGTTGAATCGACGGCACCGCGGAGATCAAATCGCGTTCCGCGATCGTCTCCAACAAATCGAGATAAGAGTCAAGCGTAGTCCAGGGACTAAAAGGTATAAAAGTCGGTTGCAAGGTCAGACCCGAATTCGCACAGAGTTCCAGAGCACGCAGAAAATCGGCGCGCGTATGCCCTTTGTCCAACTTGCGAAGGACTTCAGCGTCGAGCGACTCCACAGCGCTGGTGACGAACAGGCACCCCGTCTTCGCGAGTTTCCTGAGTGCGTCCGCGTGACGTAACAGATGCTCGATCTTGATGGTCACATCGTAGGTGAGCCGCGGAAATTCCTGGTGCAGCTCCTCTACGATTCGAGTGGCATGAGTCACGCCGTTGAAAAAGTCGGGATCTCCAAAAGTAATGTGCTGCGCACCGGCCGCAACCTGTTGGCGAATGTCACCAAGTACAATCTCGCGGGGAACGACGCGGAACTGGCCGGCATACACGGGGACGATCGGACAGTGCCGGCAAAGATGCTTGCAGCCACGCGAAGCTTCAGTGTAGCCGGCCGTGCGATGCGAGCCGTCCGGAAGCACCACGTGTGCGTATTGGCGTAGCTGCGGCAAACCAACTCGATCGGGAACTTCGAACGTCAGCTTCGGTAAACGGGCGTGGCCATTGTGGCTGGCCCGCGCGAATGATCCGTTTGCAACTTCTTCGGCGAGGGCTGCGAGGTCAGATTCGAACTCAGGACCAAGAATTGCCGAGAAGCCTGCTGCGCGCAGATGCGATTCATTGAGCGGCGCGTACAAGCCACACGCGGCGAGCTTTGCCTTCGCATTTTGCGCTCTGACGATTTGCGCCCACTGCAATGCGAGAAGCGCGGCCGTGTGCATCGGCAGGTAAAAAACGATGAGCTGGGCGGCTTGTACCGCGCCTTCATCGAGAGACTGGCGCGAAAGGTCGCAGCACTGCACGGAATGTCCGCGCCTGCGCAGCCAGGCCGCCGGAGACGCAAGCCCGAACGGCTGGCGGCCCAATTCATACGTACCGAACAGAAGTATCTTCACGTCTGACACAGTATAACGCGCACTCGAAATACATTCTGAGTTCGCCTGCACGCCGAGCACTTCGAGTTCGGTTATCATAGAGAGTTCGCAACGCCCGAAAGGACCGCAGATGGCCATCTTCGCAACAAACTCGTTTGGCACGCGCGACAAATTGAACGTCGGCGCCCAGTCGTTTGACATTCATCGGCTGGAGCATCTCGAGCGCCGGAGCCACGAGTCCATGACGCGGCTGCCCTTTTCGCTGCGCATTTTGCTCGAAAATTTGTTGCGCAACGAGGACGGCCGCTTCGTCCACAAAGAAGACATTCAGGCGCTCGCCAATTGGACTCCCGGCGCAGCCGAGAAAGAGATTGCCTTCATGCCGGCGCGAGTGCTACTGCAAGATTTTACAGGCGTGCCGGCTGTCGTTGACCTCGCGGCAATGCGCGAAGCCGTCAAGAAAATGGGCGGCAACCCGAAACGCATCAATCCGCTCTTCCCCGCGGAATTGGTGATCGACCACTCCGTACAGGTAGACAGCTTCGGTAATGTGAACGCATTCGGTATAAACGCTCAGCTGGAATTTCAGCGCAACGCCGAGCGCTACGCGTTTCTCCGCTGGGGGCAAACCGCGTTTCAGAATTTCAAGGTCGTTCCGCCGGAAACCGGTATCTGCCACCAGGTCAACCTGGAATACCTCGCCCGCGTAATCTGCGCCGTGCCCTCGGGCAACCGTTTCGAAGCGTACCCGGATTCGCTGGTCGGAACTGACTCACATACCACGATGGTCAACGCGCTTGGAGTGTTTGGCTGGGGCGTGGGCGGCATCGAAGCAGAAGCGGCGATGCTCGGCCAGCCGAGCTCAATGCTGATTCCGCAGGTTGTCGGCTTCAAAGTGCACGGAAAATTGCCTGAGGGCTCGACGGCCACGGACTTGGTGTTGACCGTCACGGAAATGTTGCGCAAGAAGGGCGTAGTCGGCAAATTCGTCGAGTTTTATGGCAGCGGCCTCACCAGCTTGAGCGTTCCCGATCGCGCCACAATTGCCAATATGGCGCCGGAATATGGCGCGACGATGGGCTTCTTCCCCGTCGACGCCGAAACGCTGGCGTATTTGCAGTTCACGGCGCGGCCGCATGAGCAGATCGCGCTAGTCGAAGCCTACTGCAAGGAACAAGGGCTGTTCCGTACCGACACGACGCCCGATCCGTTATTCAGCGATACTCTGCAACTCGACCTGGGCACCGTTGAACCGACGGTCGCAGGACCGAAGCGGCCTCAAGATCGTGTGCCGCTGCGACAGGCGAAGAGTTCATTCACAAAAATTGTGGAAGGCGCGCCGGGAAAGCAAGCACACGTGCGAAACAATGGCGACTCGTTCGAACTGTCGAGCGGCGCTGTGGTGATCGCGGCAATCACCAGCTGCACCAACACGTCTAACCCTTCGCTCATGCTCGGCGCCGGCTTGCTGGCAAAAAAAGCAGTCGAGCGCGGCTTGCAGGTGAAGCCGTGGGTGAAAACTAGTCTGGCCCCCGGCTCAAAAGTTGTGACTGACTACCTTCAGGCTTCGGGCCTCATGTCGTATCTCGACAAACTCAAATTCAATCTTGTCGGCTATGGCTGCACCACGTGTATCGGAAACAGCGGCCCTCTACCCGACGCGATTGGCCATGCCATCAAGGAAAACAATCTCGTCGCGGTCGCAGTACTGAGCGGAAACAGAAACTTCGAAGGCCGCATTCATCCGCTGGTGCGCGCGAACTATCTCGCATCGCCGCCGCTAGTTGTTGCTTACGCATTGGCTGGGCGTATGGACTTGGATCTGACAAGCGAGCCGTTAGGCAACGACTCCTCGGGCAAGCCGGTGTTTTTGCGCGACATCTGGCCGACGCCGCAGGAAGTTGAAGCTACCGTGCGTCAGTCGGTTTCGCAGGAGCAATACCAAAAGCAGTACGCCGCCGTCTATGACGGCGATGAGCACTGGAAGAGCATGGCCGTTCCCGCAGGCGATTTGTACCAGTGGGATGCGCACTCCACCTACATCAAGCTGCCGCCGTATTTCGAAAACATGGCAAAGACCGCGCCGCCGCTCGCCGATATCCACGGCGCGCGTGTACTAGCGGTGCTCGGCGATAGCATCACGACCGACCACATCTCGCCCGCCGGCTCGATCGGCGTGGACACTCCTGCCGGAAAATATCTGATTGCGAATGGCGTGAAGCCGCACGAGTTCAACTCTTACGGCGCGCGTCGCGGCAATCACGAAGTGATGGCCCGCGGGACCTTTGCAAATATTCGTCTGAAAAACCAGCTCGCGCCGGGCAGCGAAGGCGGCTGGACGACCTATCAGCCGGGCGGCGAGCAGATGAGCATTTACGACGCTTCCGTGAAATATCGCGAAGCCGGAGTGCCGCTGATCATCATTGCCGGGAAGGAATACGGCTCCGGTTCTTCACGCGACTGGGCTGCCAAAGGACCCAAACTGCTCGGCGTGCGCGCCGTCATTGCGGAAAGCTACGAGCGCATTCACCGCAGCAACCTGGTCGGCATGGGAATTCTCCCGCTTGAATTCAAGGCCGGAGAAGACCGCGAGACGCTCGGCCTGACCGGGCACCAGACCGTTGAAATTACTGGCGTCACTTCCCTTTCGCCCCGATCGGCGATTCAGGTCGCGGCCAAATCTCCGGATGGCACGGAAAAGAAATTCACTACCATTGCGCGCGTGGACACGCCGGAAGAAGTATCTTACTACCAGCACGGCGGCATTTTGACCTACGTTCTGCGGCAGATGATTTAGGCCGCAGTGCTGCCTTGCCAATTGAAGAATCGCGCGAGCCTGTTTATGATTCGCGGGTCGCTGTTTGCCTGAATTTACTTTTTCGATCGAGGCTCGCGTGAACTCTCGCCTTTCCTTTTGCGTTTTGCCCCTTTTGTTCTCGGCAACGACTGCTCCAGCGCAACAACCAACGACAGTGAGTGAGCCGGTAATTGCTATCAAAGCCGGTCATCTCGTGGACGTGGAAAACGGCCGCGTGCTCGACAAGCAAGTCATCCTGGTGCGAAGCGGAAAAATCCAAGCGGTCGGCCGCGACGTAAACATTCCCGCGGGCGCGAAGGTTCTCGACCTAAGCAATAAAACCGTGCTGCCCGGCTTGATTGATTGCCACACGCACCTTGCCGATGGCGCACACGACGCCAACGGCGACCCCATGTCGCAACTGAAGCGCACCGCTTCGCAAGTCGTGCTCGAATCGGTTCCAAACGCGCGTATGACACTTGAATCGGGCTTTACGACGGTGCGTGATGTCGGCGTCTATCGCGCGCTAAATGACGTCGCGCTGCGCGACGCTATCAACAAGGGATACATCGTCGGCCCGCGCATGTTCGTTGCCGGCGCATACGTCACGATCGCCGGCGGCGCAGGCGCGATGACGGGCCAGGCGCCAGACATCAAACTTCCATGGGACTTCAACTACGGCGAGGCCAACAGTCCCTGGGAAGTTCGCCGGAAGATTCGCCAACTTGCGCACGACGGCGTGGACCACATCAAGCTCCTTTCCAGTGGCGCCGTGTTGACCCACGGTAGCAACCCCAACGCGCAGGAATTCACGCCAGAAGAACTACAAGCCGCCGTTGGCGAGGCCGCGAACTTCGGCCTGCGCGTCGCTTCGCATGCGCACTCCCCGCAAGGTATCAAGAACGCGATCCTCGCCGGCGTCGCTTCCATCGAACACGCCACGATGATTGACGACGAAGGCATCGCGCTAGCCAAAAAGCACGGTACCTATCTGGACATGGACATTTACGACGATGAATGCATCCAGGCAGCCGGAAAAGCCAACAGAATTCCCGTCGATTTTCTGGAACATGATCGCGACTTGGGCGAATTGCAGCGTCGCAATTTTACCAAAGCCGTCAAAGCCGGCGTGAAAATGTCCTTTGGCACGGACGCTGGAGTCTGCCCCTACGACGTCGCCGCGCATCAGTTTGCCTTCATGGCGAAATATGGAATGACGCCGATGCAAGCCATTCAATCCGCAACAACGAATGCAGCCGATCTAATTGGCAAGCCAGAACAATTCGGCTCGATTCGCGCCGGAAAATTCGCCGATATCATCGCCGTCGATGGCGACCCTATCGCCGACATACGGCAACTCGAACATGTGACGTTCGTGATGAAGGAAGGCGTGGTTTACAAACAATAAGTTCAGCTCAGCGGCTTCGGCGGCTCAGGGTCTTTGCGAAATCGCTGGCCTAGCACGCGAAGACAGGCGGTTAGACCGACGGCCACACCGAACACCACAAGAAAAGTAAAATACGAAGGAATCTTTGCCGTCAAATCTCTCAACCGGTTCCAGCCGAAATAGTTGAAAATCCAGGTGGCGACAAACGCGACCACGACCGGTCCGAGTATCGCCAGGCACGCTGTCGCAAACCCGACGGTCAGCGCATAAGTGATCTTCGCGACATTTTTGGCCGTGCTGTTAGCCATGCTCGTTGTCCCGGAAGCGCATCAATCAGCCCGGCGCGCAACCGCTGGTGCTCGATTCAAGCAAATCAAAAGGACGACGCCAAGCAGCACCGACGCGACGCTCGCCGTTTGCGCGTTCGACATTCCCAGGAACGACCGCGGGTTCAGGCGAATGATCTCCACCAGGAACCGGGCGATTCCCGTCATTACCAAATATCCGCAAAACACGCGTCCTGCCAGCTTTCCGTCGAGTAAGAACCTCGCGCCAATCCGCCACAGCACATAGGCAATCAGCATCCACGCAAAAAACTCGTAAAGGGGTGTCGGATGCACGCGCTCCGTCGTTGGCACAACGCCGTTCGGAAAGCTCATGCCCCACGGCAAAGTCGTGGGAATGCCATAGTCGCCATCGCCGCTTAGGAAGCATCCAATTCGGCCGATGGCGTAACCCACACATGCTGCCGGCGAACACGCATCCAAAAACGTCAGCGTCGGTATCTTTTCGCGCTTCGCTAAAAGCAGTAGAGCAGCAAATCCGCCGAGAAATCCGCCAAACCAGGCAAATCCAAAACGGGTAAAAATGAACGACTTGGGGTCCGCAAGAAACTCTGCCGGCGATTCCAAGGCGTGGTACAGCCGCGCGCCCACAATGCCCGCCAATCCGGCCATCCCGATAATCAGGAAGGCGTCAGCCCGAATTCCGCGGCGCCGAAAATCTGCCTGCAAGACGTATGCAGCTACCAGCAGCCCCGTCGCCACCATCAAGCCAAATGTCGGTAACGACAGCGGACCAATGTGCAAGTATGGAATCATTCCCTGTTTAGTCGAACTTGCGAGACCTCAGCAAAAATTATACATGAGCGCTTTCGCCCGACCGTGCCACGCGACCGCCCAGCAAACGAAGCGTCGCGCCAATCGCCAGCCACACTGCCAGCGCGATCCACTCCGGCCGCGAAAAATGTCCGGGAAACGACGGCACGATTTTCATCGCCACCAGCAGCAGTGCGACCAACGCTCCCAGAGCCGCAATGCATCGCCCTTCCATGCGTTTCTCTATTAGGAAAAACGAAACGCAAGTTGCAAACCATCCGCTGGCGGCCGCCATCGAACCGACCTCGGTCACGGGCACGAGCAGGGCATCGCCCAGCAGCAGCCCGCAAATCGTCGCAACAGTTACGCCTACGATCGCAACCGCGGGCGTCTGAAATTTCATATGCACTGCACCGAATGTCGTGGGGATCGTGCCCTTCCGCCCGAACGAAAACAGCATCCGGCTGGCCGCCACAAAATTTCCATTGAAGCATTGCAGCAGTCCAAACACCGCCGCCACCATGATCAGCCGCACAGCCCACTGTGTTCCGCTGGTTTGACTGAATGCCGTCGCTGTTGCGAATCTTCTGCCGAGCAGCGTCTGCCACGGCGCAAGAAATGACACCGCAGCAGTAACCACAACGTAGAATCCAGCGCCTACGAACAACGCCATGACGATCGCGCGGAAAAATCCTCGTGGGCCGAATTCATGGTGCGCTTCCTCCGCGACTTTGGGTACTGATTCGAATCCGGTCAGGAAATAGGGCACGATCTGGAGGACCAACAGCACTGACACCAAAGGCGCGGCGCGAAATCCAGGCTGAAAATTCGTGAAAGACCCGTGGGCCGCGCTAACCGCCGTAGCCACGGCGAACAAAACCAGCACTGTGCCTGCCGCCCATCCCTGAAACGTCGCACTTCCCCGAATCCCGCGATAGTTCAACACGCTAAGGAACAGCGTCATCGCAATCCCCAGGGCCAGCCGCGGCAAGTACACCGGATGCCCATCCACTCGATAGAGCTCCATCGAATTCAGCGCAGGCACCAAATACGCCGCGACCCGCCCTACCACCACCGCTTCCCACGGGCACACGATGAAATAAGCCAAAAGCATCATCCAGCCCGTGAAGTAACTCACCACGGGCGGAAACACCTGTGCTGTGTACGCCGCTTCTCCCGATGCGTCTGGCAACCGTTTCACCCACTCGCCATACACCCAGCCCACCGGCAGGAGCACCAAGCCGCCGAGTCCAAACGCCAGTATCACTCCCAGCGGTCCGCCGCGGCCGAGCCAGTCGTCCATCAGGACCAGCCAGCCCACGCCGATCATCGTTCCAAACGCGAGCGCGAAGTAGTCCCGCAGGCCCAATTTGCGCGCCAGCTGCTTTGTCGCTTCTGTCATTGAGGAGCGGGCATTGTACCCGCCTTCCTGGGAAGTGGCCAGAATTGACGCGGCGTTCACGCGCCAATAACACCCGAGTCCTAAGACTAAGTCAGACGGACGAGGCTCAGCCGCGCATCCAGGTCAACCACGCTCGGCGAGCGTCTCTGCTGTATTCCAAACAACCAAGAGCTCACACACGAAATTTTCGCGTTTGAGTTTTCCAAGGAGAGCAGGGTTATGCATCAGAGTTTTCGTAAAGGAATTTCACTCTTGGCGGCGGCCGCGGTAAGTTTCCTGCCGGCTGCGCCGGCCTTCGCCGACGAAGGCAATGGGCCCAATGGCAAGCCAGGCCGCGTCACAGCTGTCGCTGCCGCCAATCCCAAAGCCGTCGGAGTACCGGCTTCGAACATTCTCTCGCCGGAACTGATTGAAACCGTCGTCGCGCAGGGCTCGTTCAAACTCGAGAACCCCGGCGACCAGAGCTACTACGGCTACGGCAATGATGGCCCGCCGGTTCCCGTTCCGGGCGATCTGCCATCTGCAGGCCACAAAGTCGAAGCGACAAAAACCGAGCCCGACAAGAACACTTATCTGGTACTCCAGAACCAGAAGGGCGCGGATCCCAACTACGATTACGGCACGCACTTCCTCTTCCAGGGCCACGAAAACGGGCCGGACGGCCACGGCAAGATCACTCGGATCAATCTCGACGCGGACGGCGCTCATCACGTGACGCTCTTGGCTGAAAAGGATGTCAACGACCAGCCGCTGCCTACGATCGACGGTTCCACCTGGTATCCCTTCTCACGCCGTCTACTCTTCACTTCCGAGAGCGGCTCTGACGCTAGCATCCTGCAGGCTACTCTCGACGTGCCTTCTGAGGTCGAGGACATTTCCGGCATCGTAGGCCGCGCTGCTTATGAAGGAGTCCAAGCCGATCATTGGGGCCGGCTTATTCTCGTTGAAGATTCCGGCGGCAAGAACGGAACAGCCTTCCCGCACGCCCGGCAACCGAACAGCTTCGTCTATCGTTTCCTGCCTTACAATCCCTCCGACCTGAAAGCCGGTGGAAAGCTTCAGGTGCTGCAAGTCAGATCAAAGACTCACGCCGGCGCTATCGTATTCCACGCGGCCGACATTGATGGCGACATCTCCTCCCAAGATCAGAAGGATCTGCACACTTACGGCAACGTCTTCCCGACTACCTGGGTAACCATCCACGACACCGCTGTCAACGGCTTTGCTCCATACAACGCCAATGCCCTGGCAAAAACCGCCGGTGGAACTCCCTTCAAGCGCCCGGAAAACGGCCAGTTCCGACCTGGCGCTAACTTCTCCGAATTCATTTTCGACGCTACTGGAGATACCAACGCGCTCACAGAGGCCGGCGCTTTTGGCGGCTTCGGTGCGATCTTCCGTCTGCATCTCTCGGGAGACGCCGGCGCTCTCTCGCTCCTCTACCGCAGTGACGTCGCGCATTCCGGGCTCGACAACTGCTCATTCTGGGATCAGAACCGCGTCGTTTTCGTAGAAGATGCCGGTGACACCCTGCACGCGCAGCGCAATGCGCTTGACTCCGCGTATCTGTTTGACCTGAACGCCGACTACAGCAATCCGGCAAACAAGCCCATCCGCATCCTCGCCGAAGGCCGCGATGCAGCCGCCACGCTCGATTCGCAGTTCAGCGGCCTGACCGGCTTTCAGAACGATGGCGACAACGAAATCACCGGTTGGCACGAATCCGACGGCGATCCTAGCGTCGGCGGTCTGCTCGGCGCCAAGATCCCCACACCCTTCCGCGCTGGCTGGCGAGTCTTTTTCACCCAGCAGCATGGCGACAACATCACTTGGGAAATTTTGCGGAAGGACTCCAACGAAGACTGAATCAGGTTCAGTCATTCACAACCGTCATCGCGTATCGCAGAATGGTCCGGTCGATTGGCCGGGCCATTTCTTTTTTTCTGCTTCGTTTAGCCTCCTGTACTAGACTCAAAGCCGTGAAACGCGCAGCGCTCGTCAGCGAAGCAGCCGATCTGGCCAAACTGTATCGCGTCAGCAAACGCGATCACTTTCGTCTGAAGGACTACGATCCCGACGACACGCGGGGCATGAAGGATAAGAAGGAAGCAAAAAATCTCCTCGAACACAGCCGCAATTTGCTTTCCGAATTCCAGGAAAAACTTTACGCGCAGGACCGCTGGGCATTGCTGATCATTTTCCAGGCGATGGACGCTGCCGGCAAAGATGGCGCCGTCAAGCACGTAATGTCCGGCATCAATCCGCAGGGTTGTGACGTCACCTCGTTCAAGGCGCCTTCCAAGGAAGAACTCGACCATGAATATCTCTGGCGCGCCCACAAAGCCATTCCGCAGCGGGGCAAAATCGGTATTTTCAACCGTTCCTACTACGAAGAAGTTCTCGTGGTCCGCGTGCATCAAGACCTGCTGAACGCCCAGCAGCTCCCTAAAGAGCTTGTAACCAGGGACATCTGGAAAGAGCGCTACGAGGACATCAACAACTTCGAGAAATATCTTGGCCGCAACGGCGTCATCGTCATGAAGTTTTTTCTACATCTCTCCAAACGAGAACAGAAAAAGCGCTTCCTCGAACGCCTGGAAATGCCCGAGAAAAACTGGAAATTCTCGATGGCGGACGTCAAAGAACGCGCCTATTGGAAGGACTACCAGAACGCCTACGAAGAAATGATCCAAAATACGGCCACCAAGCACGCACCGTGGTACGTCGTCCCCGCCGACAACAAATGGTTCACCCGCCTCGCTGTCGCCGGCGCCATCATCCACAAACTCCACTCTCTCGACTTGCAATTCCCAGAAGTGGACGACGATAAGAAGAAGGAACTCGCCCAAGTTCGCAAGGCCCTTCTTGCCGGCAAGGAATAGCGATACGACGCATCCTGTCGTAAAATGCCGCCGCACAAGTTCAATCGGAGATCATCACACCTATGTCTCACGTCGCCGCAGTCATCGGAGCCGGATTCGTCGGCAGAGCCCACATCGAAGCCCTCCGTCGCATTCCAGTCCGCGTCAAGGGCACACTCGTTAGCTCAGGCGAGCGCACCTCCGCGGCAGTCAAAGCTCTCGGCCTTGAACGCGCCTACGCCTCGGTGGACGAAATCGCCGCCGACCCCGAAGTCACCGCCGTCCACATTTGCACGCCCAACTACGTCCACTTCGAGCAGTCCGCCAAGCTTCTTCGCGCCGGCAAACACGTCATGTGCGAAAAACCACTCGCCATGGACTCGCGCGAATCCGCGCAACTGGTCAAGCTCGCCAAAGAAACCAATCGCGTCGACGGCGTGGCCCACAACCTTCGTTACTATCCGCTTTGCATCCAGGCCAAGTCGCTCATCGACTCCGGCGCGATCGGCAAAGTTCGCCTTGTTCACGGCGGCTTCCTCCAGGACTGGCTGACTTATCCCACCGACTGGAACTGGCGCCTCGAATCTAAGCTTGGCGGCGAACTTCGCGCCGTCTCCGACATCGGCACGCACTGGCTCGACCTCATCCAATGGCTCACCGGCGAAAAAGTCACTGAACTCTGCGCCGACCTCGCCACCGTAATTCCTGTCCGCCACAAGCCGCGCGGCCACGTTGAATCTTTCTCCACGGCCGGAAACGTCACCACGGATGAGGTCCCCATTTCAACCGACGATTACGCTTCCGTCCTCGTTCATCTCGAACACGGCATCCACGGCGTCTTCACGGTTTCGCAAGTCAGCCCGGGCCGCAAGTGCGCGCTCAATTTCGAAATCAACGGCAGTGACGGCTCGCTCTCCTGGAACGGCGAAGACCCCAACACGCTCTGGATCGGCCGCCGCAACGAACCCAACGGCAAGCTCATCAAGGATCCGTCGTTGCTCAGCAAAGAAGCCCGCCCCTACGCCGCCTATCCCGGCGGCCACGCCGAAGGCTACCCAGACACCTTCGTCCAGCTGTTCCACGATTTCTACAATTACATAGCCGCCGGCAACTTTAGCGCGCCGCGCCGCTTCCCCATATTTCAAACCGGCCACGACGAGCTCCTGCTCTGCGAAGCCATCCAAAAATCCGCCCAGTCCCGCTCCTGGACCAAACTCGAGTGGGACTAAATCGTCGCTGCCAGGAAAAAACGAAGTTCGCGTCGTCTTTGGCGCTCGGATGCTCGGGGCGAAGGACTTCGACTACGATATGATTCTCGGCGATGATTTGCCCTGATCCTCCCGATCTAGACCCACTCAAGAAAACTCTCTATTTTTCGCTGATCGGCACAGGCGTACTCTGCACTCTGCAGTTTGCATTCGCCCGCACCGCCACGCGAATCTGGGCCGCGATTTGGCGGGCGTTTAATGCGCTGGCAAGCAAGCCTTGGCTCTGCGGAACTCTGCTCTTTTTCACAACAATCGTAGTGCGCGTGGCGTTGCTCCCGCGCTTCCCTGTTCCGGTCCCAGGCATCCACGACGAATTCAGCTACCTGCTTATGGGTGATACGTTTGCTCACGGCCGCCTCTCCAACCCTCCACATCCCATGTGGATCAGCTTCGAGACTTTTCACGTCAACTTCTTTCCGCGCTACGCCTCGATGTACCCGCCGATGCAAGGAGTAATGCTGGCGATTGGCCAGTTGCTAGGTAGTCCCTGGGTCGGCGTCGTCCTGGCCTGCGCCGCCATGGTCGCCGTCATTTACTGGATGCTGCTCGCCTGGCTTCCTTCGCGCTGGGCCATGCTCGGCGGCATCGTCGTTTGGCTCAAGTTCTGCATCACCAGCTACTGGATCAACAGCTATTGGGGCGGCGCCGTTGGAGCCACCGGCGGTGCCCTTCTGCTCGGCTCGCTGGCGCGAATTCTTCGCAAACCGCGTACGCGCGATGCCCTGCTTTTTGCATTCGGCCTGGCGATTCTTGCCACCAGCCGTCCCTACGAAGGTTTCCTTTTCAGTTTGCCCGCCGGTTTGTATCTGCTCTGGTGGCTGGTCCGCAAAACCTCATCGCATTTCAATTTTCGTGACCGCGCGAAGAAAATTCTGTTTCCCATCGTCGCCGTGCTGGTCCTCACGGCCGTCGCCATGGGCGTTTACAATCGCAATCTCACCGGTTATGCCTTGCTCTTCGCGGAAACGCTCAACGTCCGCACTTATCACACCGCGCCGATGTTTTTGTTCGAGCCCAGCAAGCCTCCTCTTCATTACCAAAATCAACAGTTCGAGGAGTTTTACAACGGCTGGGAGCGCGAAGAATACGACCACACCTGGGAAAGCGTGAAGTGCCTCACGTGGCTGAAAACAGTCCGTTTCCTTTCCGCGTTCGGCTGGTGGGGAATGCTTCTGGCCGCGCCGGGCCTTTACTTTGTTTTCCGCGATCCGCGCATGCGTCTTCCGTGGATTATGTTGGCCCTGGTCGCGTTGGGTGCCTACGTGGTGGTCTGGTCCAATGCCCACTACGCTTCACCAGCCACCTCGATTGCGGTTCTCCTTTACTTGCAATCGTTGCGCTATCTGACGCAGCTACGCTGGAAAACCAGGCGCTGGGGCGCGATCCTTGCACGCACTACTGTTCTCTTGCTTCTTGCCGATACCGCAACTGCCGTCGTCCGCAAACAGTGCGACACCTTTTATTGGACGTGCCAGGGCGACGTCAGCCGCGTCGTCATTCAACACAAATTGGAAGCTCTGCCTGGCAAGCACCTCGTGATGGTTCGTTACGGCGACGACCACAACATTCACGACGACTGGGTTTTTAATGAAGCGGACATCGATTCTCAGAAGGTCGTCTGGGCCCGCGAAATTGACGAAGGCCAGGACGCCAAGCTCTTCGAGTATTTCAAGGATCGCAAAGTCTGGCTAGTCACGCCCGACGACGACAACACCTACCTCGCTCCGTACTCTCCGCCACCCGATCGCGCCGAACAGAAGTAGGCGAAGCCCACGTCGGCCGAGAGTGGCACTAACTTTACTCGGTGCTCTTCCTGGATCGCCGCTAACTTCTCGTCGCAACCATCAGGTTATTTAAGCCCAACTCAAACGTTCGGTGGTACAACTCGCCGAAGCCCACGCCCTCCAACATCTTCCGCACTTCGCTGACCGGTAGGCGCTTCTGATGTTCATCGCTTTCCATCTCATCGCTGATCAAATGAAATCCGTGCATCACATCCAGAATCGGATCCACTAGCGCCGCCGGCCAAGTCATGATGAGCGACCCGCCGGCCGCCAGAACACGATGCGCTTCGCGCAGTACCGCTTTCGGGTTCGTCAGGTGCTCGAACACCGCTAGCATGACCACGTGGTCGAACTGCGCGTCTTCGAACGGGAGCCGCGCGCGCAGATCCGCGTGAATTCTCTGCCAACGCCCATGCGTTCCGCTTTCCACCTGGTCATCCACGCCCACGCCTAGTGCAATTCTGTCTTCTGCAAAATCCAGAAACGCCATCTCCAGCCCGCAACCCAGATCGCACACTCGCGAAGCCGGCTTTAAATGCGGGTACGCCGCGCGAAACCTCATTTTTGCGATGAAGTGATCGAGTTGGGTGTAGGACATACTATTTTTCGGTGCCCGCCGGCTCTAGGCGTTCTTCGGGAGACAGATCGTAATCGCCGATATACGTCCCGCGGCTGATGCCGAGCATGCTCAAAAAGAACGAAGAAAAAACGATCTGCACGCCTAGGAACAGCCACATGGACCAGAACAGAACTCCGCGCACTTGCGCCAGAGGACCGAATCCGCTGGCTGCCCATTGCCAGGCAATGTAGGCACAGCCCGCAAATCCTGCGACGAACAAAAGTCCACCCAACAACAATCCCTTTTCCAGCGAGACACGCTTCAGCACTCGTTTTAACGAAACCGTGTTGCGATCAAACCGCTCCGCGTAGCTGAATACTTTCGCAAACGCGCCGATCGCCAGAATCTGTGCGCCGAGAAGCGTGAAGATCACGCCGAAAATCATGGTGTGGACGTCGAGCACGACGTTGTGCCCCATGGTTCGCGGCCCGGGCAAGAGCCAGAACACCAGCGCAAGCCCAACCGCCATCAGCAGCCCGCCCGGCAGCAGAAACAGCCAGTTCGGCGCGTAAAGCAGCATGAAGCGCAAATGCCGCCAACCGTCGCGAAAGCTGCGCAAATGAGGCGGCCGTCCGCGCTTGTCCTTCCACAACGTGATAGGAATTTCTGACGTTTTCGCTCCGATCTGCGCCGCCTTGATCACAAACTCTGAGGCAAACTCCATGCCGCTGCTGCGCAAATCCATGCGCTCAAAAACCTCCCGTGTGAATCCGCGCATTCCGCAATGCGAATCGCCGATGCCAGTGCGAAACAACACGTTCAACAGCGCGGTCAATCCAGGGTTCCCAATGTATTTGTGGTGCCACGGCATCGCGCCCGGCTTGATTTCGCCTTCGAACCGGTTGCCCATCACCACTTCATTACCCTTGCGCCATTCCTCCACAAATCGCGGCACTTCGCTAAAGTCATAGCTGTCGTCCGCATCGCCCATCACGATGAACGCGCCGCGCGCCGCGCGAATTCCTGCCTTCAACGCTGAACCGTAACCGCGCTGCGCGACAGGAACCACGCGCGCGCCGGCTTTCTTAGCAATTTCGACCGAACCATCCGTCGATCCGTTATCGGCAATCACCACTTCTCCGCGCAATCCCGCATCCGCAAAGGCTTTCTGTGCCTTCTCGATGCAAGTGCCCAGCGAATTTGCCTCATTAAGGCACGGAATGACCACCGACACGTCCACGGTCTCTGTCTCGACGTTCGTCACCAACTGCGTCGTCATCTGCGGCCGGAGCTCGGGCACGCGCTTCGTCTCCACCAACTCACCTCAAGCAAACAGACAAATTCCTTGCCGTAAACAAAGCTCGTCGTTTTCTCTGGTGATCGTGCTGCGATTTGCTTTTTCCGGATTCGCCAGTATCATGGCGCATCTCAAAAAGCCCTGAGATCTTCATTGTCCACTACTTTCGATCCGGCTTCCAGCGCTGACGCCTCTCGCCCCAGTCGCGGAAGGCTTCTGCAGGTACTCGGCGTATGGTTCGGAATCGCGGCCGCTATCGGCAACACGATCGGTGCAGGCATCGTTCGCGCCCCCGGCGATATTGCGCAGTGGATTCCTAACGCTTATCTGTTTATAGGCGTTTGGGTTGTCGGCGGACTGTACGTCTCCGTAAGCGCCCCGTCCATGGCGGAGCTCGCGGCGGCCATCCCCAAGAGCGGAGGCCAGTACAACTTTGCTCGCCGCGGCATTAGCGAGTACGCTGGCTTTCTGGTCGGCTGGAGCGATTGGCTTTCCACCTGCGGAACAGCTGCAGCCGTCTCGATCGTCGTCGCGGAGTACACCAGCGCTTTCGTACCGGTGCTGAACCGCAGCACCGTCCTCCTCGGTCAGACATTCACGCTGCAGCAGATAACCGCCGTAGCGGTTATCCTCGGCTTTTTTCTGTTGCAATGGCGCGGTATCAGCTGGGGCAGCAACGCGCAACTGGCAACCGCCGCGATCAAAACCGCAGCTTTCCTGGTCGTTGTTGCGGCCTGCTTTCTCCTGGGTGGCCACGCACGGGCAGAAGCTCCCACAACTGCACTGCCGCTCAATGCCGGCTGGCCGCTGGTTACCTCTTTCTTGCTCGCGCTGCAGGCTGTGTTGTACTCCGTGGATGGCTGGGCTGGCATGTACTATTTCGGAGAGGAAGTGCGCAATCCGGGCCGCGAAATTCCGCGCGCCATCTTCGGCAGCGCCTTCTCCATTATCGCCATCTACCTGCTGCTGAACATGGCCGTGCTGTACGTGCTTCCGATCGGCCGTATTGCCGGCGACAAATTCTCGCTGGGCACCGCGGCGGACCAGGTGTTCGGCTCCTACGGCGACTCGGTCATTCGCGCCATCATGATCGTTTCGATGCTCAGCTGCCTGAACGCCAACCAGCTCTTCTGCTCGCGCACGCTGTACAAAATGAGCGACGATGGTCTGTTTTTCCGTGCGGCATCCCGGGTTAACAAGGGCGGCACTCCGGTGGTCTCACTGCTGCTGAGCACGCTCGTCGGCATACTTTTTGTGCTCGGATCCTTCGAACGCGTCATCGCCATGCTGTCCTTTTTCTTTGTGGCTAACTACACGCTGTCGTATGTTTCCCTGTTCATGCTTCGAAAGCGCGAACCCCGGTTGCCGCGCCCTTACCGCGCCTGGGGTTACCCCTGGACCACCGCGACCGCCCTCGTTGCTTCGGCGCTGTTTCTGATTGCTTCGCTTCTCGAAGATCGGCACAACGCGCCGATCGCGTTTGCCATCTTGTTAGCCAGCTACCCTGTTTTTCGTGTCCTCAAGATGATCTCGCCCGGTCCGGGAAAAACCGCATGAAACTACATCCGCAGTGGGTCTATCTGGCTTTGCTGGTTGCGCTTTCTCCTGGAAACACCGCAGCTCAGACTCTTGCCGAAAAACTCGGCTATCCCAAAGATGCCAAGCTGCTCATCATTCATGCCGATGACGTCGCCGAAACTCACGCGGTCAATGCCGCTACATTCCAGGCTCTAGAATCCGGCGCGGTCAATTCCGCAAGCATCATGGTGCCCTGCCCCTGGTTTCCGGAGGCGGCCGACTATGCGAAAACTCATCCCGACGCCGATTTCGGCTTGCATCTGACTCTCACCAGTGAGCGCTTGTATTACCGCTGGGGACCGGTCGCCGCACGTGACAAGGTTCCCAGCCTAGTGGACAGCAACGGATACTTTCATCATGACTGGGAACAGCATCCTCGCATTGATCCGCGGGATGTGGAAAGCGAACTGCGCGCGCAGATCGAACGCGCGCTGGCCATGGGCGTACGCCCAACCCATTTCGATTCGCATCAATATCGCCTGATTGAAAATGGAAAGGAGATCTTTCAGGTTCTGATGCGCCTGGGTCATGAATATAATGTGCCGGTTTTTGTGACGCGCGATTGGTTTGCGGAACATGCCTATCTCGAGGCCAGCCTCGGACCGCGCGATCTCGTACTCGATCACACTGTGACTATCAGCCCCGACGTGCCTGCAGAACGGTGGGCGGATTTCTATCGCGACGCGCTAAAAAACCTGCAGCCTGGGGTCACGGAATTCGTGATCCACGTGGGATTGGCCGACGAGGAACTTCGTGCGGCCACGCGCGAACGCACGACCTGGGGCGCCGCCTGGCGACAGCGCGACTTCGACTTTTTCATGAGCAAGGAATTTCGTTCGCTGCTCGAGCAGCAGCACATCAAGCTGATTACCTGGCGCGAGCTCGCCAAGGCAGCGGCAAACCGCTGACCCGCCGCTTACTGCGGCTTTTCCGCGATCGACTTCGCCTGCAGGAAATGCAGCAAGTAGTCTTTGCCGCCGGTCTTCGAATCTGTCCCCGACATATTGAACCCGCCAAATGGGTGCGCGCCGACCATCGCACCGGTGCATTTGCGATTCAAATACAAATTGCCAACGTGAAATGACTCTTCAGCCTTTTCCAGCTTGGCCTTGTTCTTCGAATATACGGCGCCCGTCAGGCCAAATTCCGTGTCGTTCGCGATCTGCAGCGCTTCATCAAAATCCTTGGCTTTAATCACCGCCAGAACCGGGCCAAAAATCTCTTCCTGGGCGATCCGCGCCTTCGGGCTTACGTCGGCAATAATCGTCGGCTGCACAAAGTAACCGTCACCCGGCGCGCGCCCCCCTCCCAGCACCACTTTCCCTTCCTTCTTTCCAACTTCGATATAGTTGAGAATCCCGTTCATCGCGCCTTCGCTGACCACTGGCCCCATGTAGTTTGTAGGGTCTTCGCTCGGCCCCACGGTCACCTTCTTCGCGCGCTCGACCAGTTTCTGCACAAACGCCTCGTACACCCTTTCTGAAACAATCGCTCGCGAGCACGCGGAGCACTTCTGCCCCTGGTAGCCAAACGCCGCCTGCGCCACGCCTTCCACCGCGGCGTCCACGTCCGCCTCTTCATCCACGATTGTCGCGTCTTTGCCGCCCATCTCCAGCACCGCGCGTTTGATCCACAGCTGCCCCGGCTGCCGCTTACCCGCCGCTTCGCTGATCAGCAAACCAACGTCCTTCGATCCGGTGAATGCGACAAACCGCGTCTTCGGATGCTTCACCAATGCATCGCCCGCGACCTCGCCCAGCCCAGTAACAAACTGCAGCGCCTGCCTGGGAATTCCAGCCTGGTACAAAATCTCCACCATCTTCGCCGCAATTACCGACGACTCTTCCGACGGTTTGAGCACCACGGTGTTTCCCGCCACCAGCGCTGCTGCCGCCATTCCCGTCGCAATCGCCGCCGGAAAATTCCACGGCGGAATCGCCGCACCTGCGCCTAGCGGGATGTACACCATGAAGTTTCGTTCGTTCTGATAGGGAACAACCTTGTGCGGCCCTGCCAGTCGCAACATCTCGCGGCCGTAATATTCGAGGAAGTCGATCGTCTCCGCTGTGTCCGCGTCCGCTTCTGCCCAGGACTTGCCCACTTCGTAGCAGATCAGCGCCGAAATTTCGAACTTGCGCTGCCGGATAAGGCTTGCGGCCTTGAACAATACCTCCGCGCGCTGCTCCGCCGGCACCTTCTTCCACGTCTCGAAATACGCGTGCGCCGACTCAATCGCCTGGCGCGCCTGTTCCGCGCTCGCACTCTGCACGATTCCAACGACCTGCGACGGGTGCGACGGATTGGTGGACTTGATCTTGTCCGTCGTCTTCACTTCCTGGCTATCGATGTACATCGGATACTCGCGG
>Ga0075425_100001312_pt1 | contig 24257 bp, 24 predicted proteins | sample SoiMethybrSBSTD4_FD_75300 | JGI IMG/M metagenome (GOLD analysis project Ga0075425, IMG submission 75300) | Bulk soil microbial communities from a Populus tree surrounding site in Tennessee, USA - Soil MetaG P. TD hybrid SBSTD4 | ecosystem: Environmental > Terrestrial > Soil > Tree plantation...
CAGATGACGCTGCTCCTCGACAAGAGCTGCGGCACGCCGATCCTCGCCGCACTGCGGAAGGACGACACCGGTCAGCTCGCGACCACGTACAAGTCGCAGATCCTGGTCGGCGCGAACAGCGGGATCACCGACCTGAACGGCCTCAAGGGCAAGAAGTTCGCGTTCGTCGACCCGATCTCGGCCTCCGGCTATCTGTTCCCGAGCCTGCTCGTGAAGCAAAAGACCGGTCAGGAACCCAAGACGTTCTTCAGCTCCACCATCTTCGCCGGCAGCCACGACAAGTCGGTCCTCGCCGTCTACAGCGGGCAGGTCGACGGCGCGGCGTCGTTCATCGACGCGCGCACCGACGCCGGCATGCCCTCCGACGTGATGCAGAAGACCAAGGTCATCGACACCTCACCGCCGATCCCGAATGACGGGATCGCCGTCGCCAAGGACTTCCCCGCGGACCTGCAGAAGCAGGTCACAAAGGCGCTCATCGACTACTGCGCGTCCGACGCCGGCAAGGTGCAATGCAAGGCCCTCTTCGGCTGGGACGGCCTCAAGGACGTCACGTCCGACTTCTACAACCCGGTCCGCGACGCCGCGAAGCTCGCGGGCATCGACGTGGCCGCCGAGGCCGCGAAGACCCCGGCCCCGCCGCCGCCGACCCCGAGCCCGACCAAGGCTCCCTAGCGCTCGCAGGTACGCTCGAACACGCCCGCCGGAGCGATCCGGCGGGCGTGTTCATTTAGAGTCGCCGCGGTGGCGGCGCTCGTGTCGATCAGGGATCTCACAAAGACGTATCCGACCGGCACCCGCGCGCTCGACGGCGTCTCCCTCGACTTCCACAAGGGCGAGTTCGTCGTGCTCATCGGCCTTTCCGGATCCGGCAAGTCGACGCTCCTTCGCTGCATCAACCGGCTGGTCGATCCGACGTCAGGCACGGTCACGTTCGACGGCATGGACGTCACTCGCGCGAAGGGGATGGAGCTTCGCCGGATCCGCCGACGGATCGGGATGATCTTCCAGCAATTCAACCTCGTGAAGCGCAGCTCGGTCTTCACCAATGTCCTCGCCGGACGGCTCGGGTACCGCACCACCTGGCGGACGATCGTGGGCCGGCCCAGCCGCGATGACGTGGCCCTCGCGTTCGAGAACCTCGGTCGCGTCGGCATCGTTGAGAAGGCCTTCGGCCGCGCCGACGCGCTCTCCGGTGGCCAGCAGCAGCGGGTCGGCATCGCCCGCGCGCTCATGCAGCGGCCGGAGCTCATGCTCGCCGACGAGCCGGTCGCGAGCCTCGACCCCGCCACGAGCCACTCGGTCATGAAGTACCTCGAGGAGATCAACAAGAAGGACGGCATCACGGTCGTCTGCTCGCTGCACTTCCTGTCGCTCGCCCGGCGCTACGGGACGCGGGTCATCGCGCTGAAGGCCGGCAAGGTCGCGTTCGACGGCAAGCCGGCGGACATCGACGACCGGCGGTTCAAGGAGATCTACGGCGAAGACGCGGTCGAGGTCGAGATCGGTCTCGGGTCACAAGCGCGGGGCATGGCGGCTCAGCAGGCCGAACTGGAATCGCTCGCGGCCGATGCCGAACACATGGAATTCTGAGTGGCCGACTACTTCACCGCGCGCGGCATGCCCGTCCCGCGAGAGCTGACCCGGAGTCCGCTCTCCGACTGGCGGAGGAACGTCACCGTCATCCTCACCATCGCCGTGCTGGCGATCGGCTTCAAGATCCTGGACATCGACCTGTCGCGGTCGAACCCCGAGTACATGGGTCAGGTCCTGCTCCAGCTCGTGCAGTTCGACTGGAGCGTCATGACGCCGCAGAACGACTTCGAGACGTTCTGGGACACCGCCGGCGGATTGATGATCGTCACGATCTTCCTCGGCATCATGGGAACCGCATTCGCGCTCATCGTCGCCGTCCCGATGTCGTTCCTCGGCGCGCGGAACATCATGGCGGGCAACCCGATCACGAACGGCATCTACGTCGCCGTGCGGCTCCTCTTCACGGTCATCCGGTCGATCGACGTCCTGATCGTCGTCCTCATCGTCCTGCCGTTGTTCGGACTTGGGAATGCCTCCGGCGTCTTCGCGCTCGCGTTCCACAACGTCGGCGTCATGGGAAAGCTCTACTCCGAGGCGATCGAGGGGATCGACGCCGGACCCGCCGAGGCGATGACCGCGACCGGGGCGAACCGGTTCCAGGTGATCTGGGCGGCCATCGTCCCGCAGCTCGTGAACCCGTTCATCTCGTTCACGATCTACCGCCTCGATACGAACGTCCGGCTCGCGAACGTCATTGGATTGGTCGGCGGCGGCGGCATCGGCGTGGCCCTCTTCCAGAACATCCAGCTGCTGCGCTATCACACCGCCGGCACGTTCATCCTGCTGATCGTGGTCACGGTCGCGGCGATGGACTTCATTTCGGCCCAAGTCCGCAAGCGCCTCGTGTAGCTAGCGGCCCCAGCTCGGGCGGTTCGCGCCGTCGACGCCCTCGCCCTTCGTGATCTTCTGCGCGCCCGTCGGCGCTCCGCCCGAGCCCAACGCGCCGCCGAGATCGAGCACCCAGAGATCGATCGTGAAGCTCGTCGACCGGAGGAACGCGACCTGCGTCCCATCCGGCGACACAGCCGGGTTCCAGCTTTGACCGTCGGTGGTGAGTGCGATGTCGCGAGAGGTCGCGATCTGGAACGCGTGCAGATCGTTCTTGCCGTCGTGGCGCAGCGTGTAGACGATCCACTTGCCATCGGGCGTGAACGTCGGCCGGTACGGCTCGCCGTCCGGCAGACCCTTCAGCGGGGTCGAGCGCGCGATCCCGTCGGCCGGCTTCAGGAGCAGCTCGGGCGTCCCGCTGTCGTACGCGGTCACGACGAGGGTCTTCCCGTCCGGCGACCACGCGGGATCCGCCCAGTCCGCGCCGTTCGATAGCCGCGTCGGCGCCTTCTTCGTCGCGAGGTCGAACAGGACGAGATCCGACGACCCGCCCGCGCCCTGCTCGAGCACCGCGAGCTGCTTGCCATCCGGCGACGGAGCGGGCGCGACGTACCACCGCACCTGGTGGAATCCGCTCGCCACCTTCGTCAGGCCGGTGAGCAGGATGTCCTCGCTCCCCCCGCCGGCCGGCTTGGCGATGATGTCGCTGTACCCGAGGCGCGCGTTCACGACGGCGCCGTCCACGGTGCTCTTGCCGTCGATCTCCTCGACCCGGGCGAAGTACACCGTCCGGCCATCCGGGCTCAGCGCCGGGGTCTCCGCTCGTCCGTCCTCGGTCCGTGACGCGTACTGGCCGCCGGTCAATACGAAGAGGTCGCCGCGCAGCACGAAGGCGATCGTCCCGCCGATCGTTGGCGCCGCAACGTTGCCGGTCGGCCGGGCCGGCGTCGGCGTCGCCGCGGCGCTCGGCAGCAGCAACGGCGCGACCCGCTGCCCGACGACGATGTAGCCGACCAGGAGCACGACCGCCAGGGCGCCGAAGGTCAGATCGCGGACGCGCACACGCGCTCCACTTCCGCGGCGACCCGGTCGATCTCGGCAACGAGGTCCGGTCCGTTGGCGAGCTCCAGATACCCCTCGGCGGGTGGCTCGAACGGCCGCTCGCGCATGCGGTCGTACACGCCCTCGTCGGCATCCGAGTGATCGTCGTGTGCCCTCGCGTCGCGCCGCCGGGCCAGCCGATCACGGATCGCGCGGTCGTCGGCCGTGATGCGTACGAAGACGACCGGGACGTGACGCCGCTTCGCCGCGCCGACGCTCGCGCCGCGATAGCGGGCCAGCAGATTGGTCGCGTCGACGATGACCCGATGGCCGTCGGCGAGCAGGCCATCGACCAGCCCGTCGACACAGCGGAAGACCGCGCCGTTCTCCTCTTCGGAGTACGTCGGCGCGATGAACAGGCGGGTACGGAGCTGATCGCTGGCGACCTGCGCCGCGCCGAGGCGCGCCGCGAGGAGCCGCGCGCAATGCGACTTGCCGACGCCGGGGTAGCCCATGAGCACGACGAGCGCCGCCGTCGCGGCCGGCACGGCCGGTGCGCCGATCTCATCGCGGAGCTGCGCGACGAGCACGTCGGCCCGTTCCCGGTACGCGCGGGTCTGGGCCTTGGTGGCCGCGCCGGACGAGCGGATCGGGCTCACGCGGCGAAGCCCCGAGCCCGGAGCGCCGCGCGCGCGGCACCGGCCTCATCCCAGGGACGCTTCTCCTCGCCGACGATGATCGAGCCTTCGTGTCCTTTTCCGGCCAGCAACACGGTGTCTCCCTCCGCCGCGCCGGCGATGGCCGCGTTGATGGCCTCGGTCCGGTCGTCGATCACGCGATAGTCGCGGTCGGGCTGCTTCCCTGCCTCGAGCGCGCCGGCCTCGATCTCCGACAGGATCACCGCCGGGTCCTCGAGCCGGGGATCCTCCTGCGTGATGAAGAAGCGGTCCGCGTACTTCGCCGCCGCGAGCGCGAGCTTCGGCCGCTTCGTGCGGTCGCGCTCGCCGGCGCTGCCGAAAACGGCGATGAGCCGTCCCGCGGTCAATGGTCGGAGCAGGGCGAGCACCTTCTCGAGCGATTCCGGGGTGTGCGCGTAGTCCACGATGACCGTGAACGGCTGGCCCGCGTCGATGCGATCCATCCGGCCGCGGACCGGCTTCGCGCGCGCGAGCGCGTCGCGGCACTGCGCGAGCGTGGCACCGGCGGCGAGCCCGGCGCCCGTCGCGGCGAGGGCATTGTGCACGTTGAACCGGCCGACGAGCGGGAGGCGCAGCTCCACGCGGTCCCCGAACGCGGTGATCGCGATCCTCGAGCCGGTCGCGTCGGCCGTGAGGATCGTGGCCTGCACGTCGGCCAGCGCGTCGATCCCATACGAGATGACCCGCGCGCCCGCCGCCCGGTCGGCAAGGTACTGCCAGTGCGGATCGTCGGCGTTCAGCACCGCGGCCTTCGGCACGCCCTTCTCACGTCCTTGCGCGAGCATCCCGAACAGAATGCCCTTCGCCTCGAGGTACGCCTGCAGCGTGCCGTGGAAGTCCAGGTGCTCGGGGCTGAGGTTCGTGAACACGGCCACGTCGACGTCGATCCCCCGGATCTTCCGCAGCGCGAGCGCGTGGGAGGTCGCCTCGATCACGCCCCACGTCCCCCCGGCGACCAGGAGCTCGGCGCAGAACTCCTGGAGCTCGAGGGCCTCCTGGGTGCTCTGACGCGTGTCGTTCTCCCACTCGTGCTCGGCGAGCTTGAAGTCGACCGTCGTCGCGTAACCCGTGCGCTCTCCCGCGGCCTCGAGCACGTCGGACACGAGGTGCACCGTGGTCGTCTTGCCATCCGTCCCCGTGACCCCGACGATCTTCAGCTTCTCGGTGGGATGATCGAAGAACGCGACGGCGAGGTCGGCGAGCGCGGCGCGCACGTCCGGTACGACCGCGAGCGGAGCTTTCGTGCGGACCTTCCGTTCGGCCACCACGGCCGCGGCGCCGTTCTTCACCGCGTCCGCGACGAAGTCCGCGCCGTCGCGGTGGAATCCCGGGATCGCGACGAACAGCGAGCCCTCCTTCACCTTGCGGGAGTCGTACGCGATCGCGCGCACGTCGCGGTCGGCCGCGCCGTCGGGCAGCGGGATCTTCGCCTGTGCCAGGAGCGGACCGAGCTTCACTCCCCGCCTCCGCGTCCGCGGCGCCCGGCGAGCTGCAGCGCCTTCGTGTACGCCGGCTCGAGCAGCCGGAACGCGCGGTACGCGAGCGGGCGCGGCGCGGTGTCGTGCGCGCCGACCCAGTGCGTCACGGTCCCGCCGAAGCCCTTTTTGAACAGATACGGACCGTGCATCGGATCGTTCGTGTCGCCCGGGTCCGCCGGCACGCCGCCGAAGTCGAAGGTCCGCGCGCCACGGCGCCGGGCTTCCGTGATGCAGCGCCAGAGCAGTCCATACGCGGCGTACACCTTGCGGCCGGGATCGTTCGTCGCGCCGTACTGGTAGACCTCGCGATCGCCACAGTGCCAGGTCATCGCGCCGGCCACCGGCCGGCCGTCGTGCTCCGCGAGCCACAGTGTCGCCAGGCCCGCGTCGATGAGCGTGCGCCACACGGTGCGGTAGTACGCGGCGGTGCGGGTGATGAACCCTGCCCGCCGCCCGGTGAGGGCGTACAGGTCGTAGAACGCACCAAGGTCCTCATCGCTCGTTCCCTGATACACAACCACGCCGCGCTTCTCCGGCTGGCGGACGCTCCACCGCGTGTCTTTCTCGAAGCCCGCCAGCAGCGCGGCCTCGTCCTTGTCGAAAGGCAGGATGAGCGTCGCGACGACCGGTTGGATGTCCGGCCCGCGTACGAACGCGGCCGCCCGCAGGGCCGCGCCCGCCTCAGCGTCGGTCCGCTCCGGATCGACCTTCAGCACGAGCGCTCCGCGGGTCGCTTTGGCGTGCGCGGTGAGGGCGCGCAGCGCGTCCGGGAGCTGGGCCGGCGAGGCGACCGGCCCACGCGGGCAGTAGCCGAAGCGCATGCCGCCCGGGAGCGCCCGCCAGAGCACCAGGGCGTGCGCGCCACCCGGCCGAATGAACTCTGCGGTCCAGCCCTGCCGCTCGCGGATCGCGGCCCAGGCGCTCGATTGCATGACGTGGCCGCCGGGGCCGTGCGCCGCCGCCGCGTCCCAGCCCTCCGGCGCGTCGGTCATCGGGCAGCGGCCGCGAGGCGCCGGCGCCCTGCGATGCGCCAGAGCGGATAGAGCGGCGCGATCACCGGCCGGTCGAACGCGCCGATCCAGGTCGCGATCTCCCCGCCGAAGCCGACCTTGAAGTTCTCGATGCCGGCGAGCTCGTCGCCGGCGTGCTCGGACAGGCCCCACATGTCATAGCGCGCCACTCCGCGTTGTTTCATCCCGATCAGCGAACGCCATTTGAGCAGATAGAACGGCCGCGATTCCGCGTGCGCCCCGGACCACCCCCCGTACAGCTCCCAGGCGCGGTCCCCGATCCGGACCGCGAGGAGCGCGCCATCGTCCTCTGGCCCCACGCGCGACATCGTGATGTGCGCCGCGTCGCCGAACGCCGCGACGAGCCGCTCGAAGTAACCGCGGTCGTGCAGGGCGAACCGGTCTCGCGCCGCGACCTTCGTGAGCACCGCGAGGAAGCGGTCAAGGTCGCGCGTCTCCTCGGTGATGACGCCCTCCCGCTCGGCCTTGTGCACGTACTGGCGGGTCTTCTTCCGCATCCCGGCGAGGAGCTCCTCGGGCGTTCGCGTCAGATCCATGAGCAGCGTGCGCCGGGGCTGCACGAACACGCCCGCGGGTCGCGCCCCGGATCGCGCGAGCGCCGACTCGAGCTCGGGGGATGGCGGGACCTCGGGGTCGGCGAGCACGCTCGCGCAGCGCTCGCCGGTGAGCGCCGCAGCGAGCGCGCGCAGTGACTCGGGAAGGTCGGCGGCGTCGACCAGCGGACCACGGGGCGCGTACGCCACGGTGATCCCGAGCGGAAGCGGTTTCAGCAGGACCTGCGCGACGCCGACCGCGCGCGAACCGTCGTGCAGTGCGAAGCGCCGAGGGACCCAACCGGTGGTGCGCTTCAGCTCGGCCCAGGCCGCGGATTGCAGGAGGTGCGTCCGTCCGGTCGCCCGAACGAGCTCATCCCAGCTCGTCCCGCCGTCGAGGGGGACCGGGGTCGCGCGCAGGGTCAGGCTTAGTCCGCCGCGCCCGCAGGCACGGCCGGTTCCTCCGTCTTCCCCGGCAGCTCGCGCGCCGTGAACGTGCAGTCCGGATAGCGCTCGCACCCGTAGAAGACCGATCGGCCGCGGCCGCGCCGGCGGACGAGCTCGCCCTGGCCGCACAGCGGGCAGGTCACGCCGGTCTTCTGCACGGTCTTCTTGATGTACTTGCAGTCCGGGTAGCCGGTGCAGCCGATGAACGGACCGAACCGACCGCGCTTCTTCGCGAGCGGCTTCCCGCAGTCGGGGCAGACCTCACCCTCGATGATCTCGGGGCCCTGCTCCTCGCCCTCGAGCGGCGCGGAGTAGTCGCAGCCGCCCGGCGGCGTGGGCTGACCCTTCTTGCCCTTCACGAATCCGGTGCACGAGTAGAAGCGGCCGTACCGGCCGAGCTTGATGATCACCGGCCGCCCGCACTTCGGGCAGATCTTGTCGGTCGCCTCCTCGGTGACGTCCGACTTCTTCACCGAGGCGGTCTTTTCCTTCACGAGCGCCTCGAACGGCACGAAGAAGTCGCGCACCACCGGCGCCCACTCGACCTCGCCCGCGGCGACGCGGTCCAGGTCCAGCTCCATTCGCGCGGTGAAGCCGAGATCGACGATGTCCGGGAAGTGCTCGGTGAGGAAGTCGACGACCGTGAAGCCGACGTCCTCGGGCACGAGCGCGCGCTGCTCCCGGCGGACATAGTGGCGGTCGATGAGCGTCGAGATCGTCGGCGCATACGTGGACGGCCGGCCGATGCCATGCTCCTCGAGCGTCTTCACGAGCGACGCCTCGTTGAACCGGGCCGGCGGCTGGGTGAAGTGCTGCGCGGCCTCGAGCCCGAGCAGCTTCAGCTCCTCGCCCTCGACGACGGCCGGCAGCGGTACCTGCTCCTTCTCGGGCTCGTCGGTCCCCTCCTGGTACACGCGAAGGAAGCCGTCGAACGTGACGCGGCGGCCGTTCGCGCGAAGCGTGTAGCCATCGGCGCTGACGTCGAGACGGGTGTTCTCGAATTTCGCCGGGGCCATCTGCGACGCGAGGGTGCGCTGCCAGATGAGCGTGTAGAGGCGGTGCTGATCCTTGTTCAGGAAGCGCTTCATCCGGTCCGGGGTGCGCGCGAGGTCGGTCGGACGGATCGCCTCGTGGGCTTCCTGCGCTCCCTTGCTGCGCGTCTTGAAGTGGCGCGGTTTCTCGAGCGCGTACTCGGCGCCGAACTCCTTCGTGATGACGTCCTTCGACTGCTTGAGAGCGCCCTCGGCTACGTGCAGCGAGTCGGTACGCATATACGTGATGAGCCCGACCGGCGTGTCGGGTCCGAGCGAGACGCCCTCGTACAGCTGTTGGGCGAGGACCATGGTCCGCTTCACCGAGTACCCGAGCTTCCGAGAGGCATCCTGCTGGAGCGTCGAGGTCGTGTACGGGCCGCCCGCGCTGCGCGAGGAGTCGCGCTTCTCGAGGCTCGCCACCCGGTACACGGCGTCCGCGAGCGCGGCGCGGTGCTTCTCCGCGTCGGCCGCGTTGCCGATCGCGAGCTTGTGACCCTTGTGCTGGATGACCTCCGCACCGAACGCTTCGCCCGCGTGATTCGCGAGCAGCGCGCCGATGGACCAATACTCCTCGGGCGTGAATTTCTGGATCTCACGCTCGCGGTCGACGATGAGCCGCAGCGCGACGGACTGCACCCGGCCGGCCGAGAGGCCGTAGCGGATCTTCTTCCAGAGGAGCGGCGACATCGTGTAGCCCACGAGCCGGTCGACGACGCGGCGGGCCTGTTGCGCGTTCACGAGGTCCTGATCGATCTGGCGCGGTCTGCGGAACGCTTCCGCGATCGCGTCGGGCGTGATCTCGTGGAACGTCACCCGCCGCAGCTTCGACGCGGGCACATTGATGATCTGAGCGACGTGCCACGCGATCGCCTCGCCCTCGCGGTCGAGGTCGCTCGCGAGCCAGACCCGGTCGGCGTTCTTCGCCTCCCGCTTGAGCAGCCGGGCGTGCTTCTCAGAGTCCGGCGGGATCACGTATTCCGGGGCGAACGTCTTCGGGTCGATCCCGAGCTTGGACTTCGGCAGGTCCCGGATGTGGCCGAACGAGGCCTCCACGGTGTAGCCCGGGCCGAGCATCCGGCCGAGGGTCTTGGCCTTCGTGGGGCTCTCGACCACGACGAGGTCGCCGCCCTTTCGGCCGCGCGCGGGCGCCTCGGCCTCGGCCGGGGCCGCCGCTGCGAGCGCAGCCGGGGTCACGGCGTGCGCCTTCGGGGCCGCCTTCCGCGTCCGCTTGCTTGGTTGCTTAGCTACTGCCATCTCACCTCGAGTAGAGAAAAAGGCGCCCTTCCAGGCGCCTCCCCGCAATCCACGGTACCAGCGAGGGCAACCTGGACCCCCGCTGTGTCTGTAACTAGAGCAAATGTTCCTTTTCTTCCCGAGCCAGCCGGTCGACCACCGCCTTCACTTCTTCGGCCCGGTCTTTCGCCGCGATGAACAGGACGTCGTCGGTCTCGACCACGATCAGGTCATTCACCCCGATCGTCACGGTGGTCTTCCCGGGTGCGTAGACGTAGTTCCCGACGCTGTCCAGGGCGATGTACAGGTCGGCGGACTGCCCCGACGAGGCCGCGACGATGTCGGCGAGCCGGCTCCAGCTGCCCACGTCCTGCCAGCCGATGTCCGCCGGCACGACGGCCATGTTCTTGGCCCGCTCGGCGATTCCGTAGTCCACGGTCGTGCGGTCGGTCTCCTCCCATACCTCGGCGAGGACGCTCTCGTACCGCGGCGAGCCGATCGCCTCGCCCAGCGCGTCGAGCGCCTGCGCGGTCTTCGGCAGATGCTCGCGGTACGCGTCGAGGATCGCGCTGACGCGCCACACGAACATACCCGCGTTCCAGTAGTGGCCGCCCGCCGCGATCATCTTCTCGGCGGCGTCCTGCTTCGGTTTCTCGATGAACCGCTTCACCTTCAAGACCGGCAGCGGCGCCTTGATATCGAGCGGCTCACCTGCCTCGATGTAGCCGAAGCCGGTGTCGGCACGGTCGGGCGTGATCCCGAGCGTCACGAGCCAGCCGGCGTCGGCCGCCGCCGTCGCGGCGATGAGCACGTTGCGGAAGGCCGCGTGCTTCGTGATGACGTGGTCGGACGGCAGGACCGCGACCACCGCGTCGGGATCGAACGCGTGGAGGGCGGCCATCGCCAGGCCGATGGCCGCGGCGTTGCCGCGCGGGTACGGCTCGATGACCACGTGATCGTTGCGCAGCTCGGTCAGCTGCTCGTGAATGAGCGCCCGGTGCTCGGGCGGCGCGACGACGAAGATGCGCTCGCTCGGGATGAGCTCGCTGACCCGGTCAACGGTCTCCTGGAGCAACGTGCGGTCGCCGACGAGCTCCAGGAACTGTTTCGGCTTGCGGCGGCGCGAGAGCGGCCAAAGGCGCGTGCCCGCGCCGCCGGACAGGATGAGCGCGTAGAGCCTCGGCATCGGGCTACAGCCCGAAGTAGTCGAGATGCATCGCTTCGCGGACCTCGTGGAGGGTGCGCTTGGCCTCCTCGCGCGCGCGTGCGCTGCCCGCGTAGATGATCTGGTCGATCCGCTTCGGGTCGGCGGCGTAGCGGGCGCGGCGCTCGCGGATCGGCTCGAGGAATCGCTCGAGCGCGATGACGAGCTTCTTCTTGACCTCGATGTCGCCGACGGTGCCCGCGCGGTAGCGCTCCTTCAGGTCCTGCACCTCGGCGGTATCGGTATTGAACGCGTCGTGCAGGGCGAAGACCGGATTCCCTTCGACCGTCCCCGGATCCGTCGCCCGGATGCGCTTGGGATCCGTGTACATCCCCATTACCTTCTGCTTGACCGTGTCGGGGCTGTCGGTGAGGAAGATCGCGTTCCCGAGGCTCTTCCCCATCTTGCCGGCGCCATCGATCCCGGGAAGCATGCCCATCGTCGGGATGAGCGCGTCCGGGATCGGGAACACCGGCCCGAAGAGCTCGTTGAACTTTCGGGCGATCTCTCGGGTGAGCTCGACGTGTGACTCCTGGTCGCGGCCGACCGGTACGAGGTCGCCCTTCACCATGAGGATGTCCGCGGCCTGAAGGATCGGGTACCCGAGCAGGCCATACGTCGGCTCCTTGAGGCTGTGGTCCCGAAGCTGGTCCTTGAGCGTCGGGATCCGCTGTGCGCGCGGGACCGTCACGAGCATCGAGAAGTACAGGAACAGCTCGGTCACTTCGGGGATCAGAGACTGCAGGTAGATCGTGGTCTTGTCCGGATCGATGCCGACCGAAAGGTAGTCGACGACGAGTTCGCGGATGTTCCGTCCGATCTCCTCGAGATCGGTGATCCGGGTCGTCAGCATGTGATAGTCGGCGATCAGGAAATAGCTGTCGTACTCGTCCTGATGGCGGACCCGGTTCTCGAGCGTGCCGTAGTAGTTCCCCAGATGGAAGCTCTTCGCCGTCGGCCGATCGCCCGTGAGGATGCGTTTCCGGGTCTTCTTGACCCCGGAAGGCGCGGTCAGAGCGGTCGTTTCAGCGGTCATGGAAGGTGTCAGTCTAGCCGGAGGTCCTTCACCAGCTGGTCCGCGATGAGCACACCGACCTCGTTGCGCTTGCTGCCGAAGAAGTGATCGACGCCTTTCAGCTCGACGATCCGCGCGCGGGGATACGCCGCGCGCAGCTCGGCCGCGGTCCCGAATTGATCGAGCTCCGCGGCCACGATGAACGTGCCGTCCGGCACCGGCGGGAGCTGCTCCGGCTGGAACGTCGCCGAACGGAGCGGCACACCGGCGAGCCCGATCGCGTCGGCGCGACCGCCCTGCGCGAGCCACCGGAGCGTCGTGACCGCGCCGAAGCTGAAGCCGGAGAGCGCGAGCGGCAGGCCGTGCGCCAGCGCGCGCGCGTCGGCGATCGCACGGTCGAGATCCTCGACCTCGGCCAGGCCGCCGGTCCATTGCCCGCTGCTCCCGCCGACGCCGCGGAAGTTGAACCGCAGCGCGTAGAGGCCGGCGCTCGCGATCGCGCGGGCGATGCCGGCGACGAGCGGGTTGCGCATGGTCCCGCCGTGGGTGGGTAACGGATGGCTGACCACGGCGATGCCTCGTGGATCGCCATCAGGGATGCGCAGGGTGGCCTCGAGACGATCGGCGATGCGCCGGGGCTCTTCCCTCATCGTCGGGCCATCACTCTCAAGAGGGACGAGTGTCGCAGGTCGAGTGTCACAATGCGCCACGGTGCGTGGGATCCGCCCGCTCGGGCGTGCGCTGTTGCTCGGGATGCTGCTCGCGGCCTGCTCCAGCGGTCGCGCCAGCTCTGGCGACGTGACGCGTCTCGCCGGAGCCCCGATCCTCGTCGACACCGTCATCCAATCCGGTCTCTCGGTCCCCTGGGACATCGCATTCGCGTCCGACGGTCGGATGTTCATGACCGAGCGCATGGGCAACATCGTGATCTTCGAAAGCGCGAAGCCGAACGCGAAACGCCTCGGCTTCATGAAGGTCCCCGATGTCCACGCGATGGGCGAGGCCGGTCTGATGGGCATCGCCCTCGACCCGAGCTTCGCGACGAACGGATTCCTCTACGTGTGCGCGTCGCGAATGGACAACGGCGACTGGCGGAATCAGATCCTTCGCTACCGCGCGGGCACGGATTCGATGGCCTTCGACAGCTACGTGCTCCGCAACGGGCCGCTCGCTGCCGCGATCCACGACGGCTGCCGTCTCGCCTTCGGCCCCGATGGGAAGCTCTGGGCGACGATGGGCGAGAGCGGCGACGGTCTCCTCGCGCAGGACCCGAGCTCACTGAACGGCAAGGTCCTGCGCATGAACGCCGATGGGAGCGTGCCGGACGACAACCCGATCCTTCCGGCCGCCGCCGCCCGGACGTACGTGTACTCGATGGGTCATCGCAATCCCCAGGGCCTGGCGTTCGCACCCGATGGCAGCGCCGTCTTCGAGATCGAGACCGGCACCACCGCGAACGACGAGATCAACGTCCTGTCGCCGGGTAAGAACTACGGATGGCCGGACCAGGAGGGCAAGGGCGGGATGGCGCGGGGCTTCACCGACCCGGTGTGGACGTCGGGCAGCGTGACGTACGCGACGAGCGGTGCCACATTCGTGGCCGGCGACGCCTGGGCCAAGTGGTCCGGCTCGTTGTTCATCGCGACGCTGAAGGAGCAGGACCTGCGGCGGTTCACCGTCTCGGGCACGACCGTGGTCCAAAAGGAGACGCTCTACGACCAGAAGTACGGGCGGCTTCGGTCGGTCGTGCAGGGTCCCGACGGCGCCCTGTACGTGACCACGAGCAACGGCTCGGGCGATCGGATCATCCGTATCGCGCCGCAATAGCGCCCGTTTACCGAACGTTGACCGGAGATGGCCGTCCACGTGCCCATCGTTCCTGACGCGTTGGACGATCGGCAAGCCGCGCGGGCCGAGGCGCATGTGGCCCAGACGGCGTACCGCAGGCGCGTGCGGACCTCGAGCGTCGCCATCGTGTTCGGGCTGGCGGCCATGCTCGCCCTCACCGCGATCCTCCCGACGACGCATGCCGCCGATCGCGCGGGGCTCATCATCACCGCGGGCCTGATCGTCGTCGCGGGCGTCCTCTGGTTCGGATTCGTGCCGCAGCGCGCATTCCCTGGCGGACGCATCTTCGTCGCCGCGTCGATCGCGCAGGGCGTGATGGTCATCATGCTCGGGATCACCAGCGGCGCGGCCTCGGTGTACTTCCCCTACTACCTGCTCCCGGTGCTGGTCATGATCCTGTCCGGCAGCTGGCGGCAAGCCGTCGTCGTAGGCGCAGTTGCTGCCGCCGGGCTGACCGGACTCGCCGTCACAGCGCCGCTCTCGGACCTCGAGCGGGACGTCACCGTCACCCGCCTGCTGGAGCTCGCGACGGTCACGTTCTTCGCTGCGGCGACGGCGCTGGCCACCGGCGAGACCCGTCGGACGCTCGCCGCACGGACCGAGACCCTCGCGACCGAGCGCGACGACGCGTTCCAGATGGCGGTCACCGACGAGCTGACCGGCCTGTACAACCGCCACTACATGCGAGACGAGCTGCGCCGGATGAGCGCCCACGCAACGCGGCGCGACCGGCCGTTCGCGATCATCTCGCTCGACGTCGACGGCCTGAAGGCGGTGAACGACTCGCGTGGGCACCAGGCTGGGGACACGCTCCTCCGCGGCGTCGCCGATTCGCTGCGGTCGGTATTGCGCAGCGAGGACATCGCCGTGCGTACCGGCGGCGACGAGTTCGTGGTGCTCCTGCCCGATGCCGATCGCGGCGAAGCGGTCAAGGTCGCGTATCGCATCCGGCAGCGGATCGCCGCGCTCGGCGACCACGGCGCGGGTGGCCTCAGCAGCGGGATCGGCGTCTGGCGCCGCGGCACCGACCCGGACGAGATCCTCCGCGAGGCCGACGAGGAGCTCTACCGCGCCAAGGCGACTCGCGCGCGCAACGAGATCGGTTAGCCCGCGCGGCCGAACCGGCCGCCCTGGTCGACCACCGCCCCGGAGAACACGAGGGCCACGAGCCGCGCTCTGAGCGCGCTCCGATCGATGCGCGTCCGCCGGGCGAGCTCATCGAGATCGAGCGGGCCAGACGCCAGCGCATCGAGCAGCGGGTCGCCCGTCGCGACCGAGCGCGCCGCGACGAGGCCGACGATCCGGGCGACCTCGTCCGGCCCGAGGCAGGCGCGCGCTGCGCCGGACGCGATGAGCTCGTTCGTCCCCTCGGAGGTCCTGGTACCGAGCGGGCCGGGGACAGCGAAGAGCGGTCGGCCGAGCCGCACGGCGTCGGCCGCGGTGATCAGCGCGCCGGATCCGGTGGGTGCCTCGGCGACGATGACGGCGCGGGCGAGGGCCGCGATCACGGCGTTGCGTTTCGCGAACATCCAGCCCTTGGCAGGCACGATCGGCGGGTACGGCGACACGAGCGCACCGTGCGCTCGCATCGCCGCGGCGAGGCGGCGGCGGCGGCCGCGCGCGTTCCCCAGGAACGAGGTGATCCCTTCGCCGAGGACGGCGACGCTGCTACCGCCGGCGTCGATCGCCGCGCCGTGCGCCGCGCAGTCGATGCCCTGCGCGAGACCGGACACGACGACGGCGCCCGCGCGAGCGAGCGCGCCGGCCAGCTCGCGCGCCACCCGTTCGCCATACGGGCTCATCCGGCGGGTCCCGACGATCGCCACGCTCGGGCGGACGAGGATCCCCTCAAGGCCCTCGAGCCACAGCGGATCTGGCGCCGGCACGAGGTCGCGCAATGCGGCCGGGTATCCGGGGTCGTGCGGGTGCAATGCGATCACGACAGCGCTCGGAGGAGCAGCGCTGTCGCGAGGTGGTCGGGGCCGATCCGCTCGCTGCCCTCCAGGTCCGCGGCGGTGCGGGCCACGCGCAGGACGCGGTGGTAGCCGCGGGCCGACAGCGTGCGTCTGCGCATGGCCTCGGCCATGAGCGGCTCGGCGGCGCCGTCGAGCCGGCAATGCCGAGCGACCTCGGCGATCGTGAGCTCCGCGTTGGTGCGTCGGCCGCGCGCCCGCATCCGCGCACGCGCGGTGCAGACGCGGTCGCGCACCGTCGCGGAGCACTCGCGCGCCGGCTCCTCGGCTCGCAGCCGCTCGTACGGCACCCGCGGAACGTGCACGCGCAGGTCGATCCGATCGAGCACCGGGCCGGAGAGGCGGCCGCGATACCGCTCGATGGCGTCGGGGAGGCACGTGCACTCGGCGGTCGGGTCGCCCGCGTGGCCGCACGGGCAGGGGTTCATCGCCGCGATCAGGACGAACCGCGCCGGGTATGTCGCGGCGCCGCCGGCTCTCGAGATCGTGATCGCGCCTTCCTCGAGCGGCTCGCGCAGGGTTTCCAGGACCTGGCGCTGGTACTCCGCGAACTCATCCAGGAACAGCGCGCCGGCATGCGCGAGCGACACTTCGCCCGGCCGCGGCGGAGTGCCGCCGCCGACGAGCGCGAGATGCGAGGCGGTGTGATGTGGCGCGCGGAACGGACGCGCCGCGAGCAGCGGGTGCTGTGGATCGATCAGGCCCGCGACGCTGTGGACCGCGCTCGCCTCGACTGCCTCGTCGGGATCGAGCGGCGGCAGGATCGACGGAAGGGCTCGCGCGAGCAGCGTCTTGCCGGTGCCGGGTGGCCCGACGAGCAGAAGGTTGTGCGCACCCGCCGCCGCGATCTCGAGCGCGCGCTTTGGCGTCTCCTGCCCGACGATGTCGCGGAGATCGCTCGCCCACCGCGGCGGGGCGGCGGGTGCTGGAGCGGTGGCGGCCGCGATTCGCGCCGTGCCGTCGAAATGCGCGACCGCCTCGCGCAGCGTCGCGAAGGGCACCGTCTCCGCGCCGAGGGCGGCGGCCTCGCCGGCGTTGCCAGCCGGTACGTAGACCCGCGTGATCCCGGCCGCGAGGGCACGCCGGACGCGCGGCATCGCTCCCCGGACCGGACGGAGCGCGCCGTCGAGGGCGAGCTCGCCCAGGCAGAGCCCGTCGGGCTCCAGGGCCAGCTGACCCGTCGCGCGAAGGATCGCGAGCGCGATCGGCAGGTCGAAGCCGGTGCCTTCCTTCCGGCGCTCCGCGGGAGCCAGGTTCACGGTGACCCGGCGGAGCGGGAACTCGAACCCGGCATTGCGGATCGCGGCCCGGACCCGCTCGCGCGCCTCCTGGACCGCGGTATCGGGGAGCCCGACGATCGCGAAGTGCGGGAGCCCGTTCGCGACATCGACCTCGACGGTCACAAGCGCCGTCTCGAGGCCCCAGAGGGCGCAGCCCAGCGTCCGCGCGACCGCGCCCACGGGTCGATGTCACGTCCCAGCGGGCGACCGAGCGATAGGACCCCTGTCCGTGACGTACGTACCGGCCATTGACCAGGCCCGCCGGCGGCGGGTACCGTTCGGCCACGGCCACCGAATCCGGGTGCAGCGGGTCGAGGCAGTGAGGAGCGGCGACAGCGTGATCGAGCACGAGACCCCGGCTGGCCTCGCGGAGCTCCTCCGGGGCGCCGCGATCCTGAGCCACGCGGGGAATCGGACCGCCGCGATCGCGGCGCTGGACTCCGCCGTCGCGCTGGCCCCGGACGACCTCACCGCCCACCGCCGGCTCGCCGCGGCCTACGCGAACGCGGGTGACGGCGACCGCGCGCGGTCCGAGTACGACCGGTTCATCGCGCGGCTCGAGGCGCGCGGCTGCCCCGACGCCGCCGCCGTCGAGCACGCGTACGCGGCGATGCTGCTCCCGGTCCGGCCGACCGTGCCGGCCGCACCGGCGCGCCGCGGGCTGACCGACGACCAATGGTTCGCGCTCCGACGCGTCGGCGTCGCCGTCGTCGCGATCGCCGCGACCATGGCCCTGATGCTCGCAGCGGGTGCCCAGATCTTCGCGAGCGGCGGTCCGCTCCTCTAGTCCGCGACCTCGATGAGGTCGACCGAGATCCCGACGCCGTCCACCGTCACAGCCGCGATCACCAGACGCACGCGTCCTCGGACCTGATGTGCCGCCGTCCACGCGAGGGCGAGCGCCTGGAACCGCGCCAGCTTGCGGCGATCCACCGCTTCCGCGGCGCTGACGAATGAGCCCCGGCGGCGCGTCTTGACCTCCACGAAGACGTGGCCGCGAATATCTCGTCCGATGAGGTCGATCTCGCCGTAGCGCGTCCGCGCGTTGCGAGCGACGATCTGAACGCCGCGCGCCGCGAGCTCGCGGGCGACCGCCGCTTCACCCTGGTCACCGAGGAGCCGGCGCGGATCAGGCACGACCCCGATGTCGGCGGCGACTTGCCGCGCCGCGGATGCCTGGCCGACACTGCGACCCGTGGCGACGGAGATCCGAGCGTTCACCGCAGCGGACATTGACGGCGCTGCGCTCGTCTTGGCCGAACGCCATGCGCGCCATCGGGCGGTCGAGCCGCACCTTCCGGCGATCGACGACTTCCGCGCGCACGTCGCCCGAGAGCTGGCCGCGGACGGCGCGTCCGGCGCGGTCTCTCTTCGAGCCGGCGAGATCGACGGATACCTGATCGGCAAACGGCAGGACGACCCGATCGGGGCGCACGTCCGCATCGACCTTGCCGGGAGCGCGTCGCGCGAGCCCGAACGGATGCGCGACCTGTACGCCGCGGCGTCGCGGATCTGGGTGGACGCGGGGCTGACCCGCCACTTTGCATTCGTCCCGGCGATCGACGATCTCGTCGCGCCCTGGCACCGGTTGTCGTTCGGGACCTCGGCTGCGCTCGCCGCGCGAGCGGCCGACCGCCAGGACATCGCCACGGGTGACGTGACCGTGCGCCTGAGCACGCCCGACGACCTCCGCGCCGCCGCCGGCCTCGACCGCTTGCTCTACCAGCACCTCGAGGCAGCGCCGAGCTACTCCGGGATGCACGTCCAGGACCTCGACTGGTTCGTCGACGACTGGCGGACCACCTGGGACGATCCCAAGTTCACGCATTTCCTTGCCGAGCGGGCCGGGCGGCCGGTCGGGCACCTGCTGCTGTACCGGCGTCCGGCGGGTGACCTGCGGGTGCCCGAGGCCAGCATCGACCTCGCGAACGCCGTGACCCTCCCGGAGGTCCGCGGCAGCGGCGTCGGTGTCGCACTGACGGCGCACGCTATCGAGTGGGCCAGGGTCAACGGGTATCGCACCATCATCACCGACTGGCGGATGACGAATCTCGCGGCATCGCGATTCTGGCCCGCCCGCGGCTTCCGGCCGACGTTCTATCGCCTATACCGCTCGATCCCGTAGGCGCTACGTGGTCGTCAGATCCTTGCCGAACAGGATCCACGCCGGTTGCTTCGCGAAGCCGAGCGCTTCGTTGATCGCGAGCATCGGCAGGTTGATCGACGCGTTCCACGTCCTGATCTCGCGGAACCCGCGCTCCTTGGCATAGGCCACCGCCCGGAGCTTGAGGGCCATCGCGATCCCCTTGCCGCGCTCGTCGCGAAGCACGCCGGTGAGCTGCTGGTAGATGACGCTCGGATCCGCGCCTTCCGCCGCGAGAGCCGACTCGCCGACATACCGGCCGTCGCGGATCGCGATGAAGTACGCCTCCGGCAAGGCCCACGGCGAGCGCAGCGCCTCCTCCTGGAAGCGCTCGAACGGCGACGGCGTCGGCCGGTCGAGGCTGGGCACATCCAACCGCGCCTCGGCGTGCAGCGCGTACGCCTTGCGCACGGCCTCGGGGTCCGTGCGCATCTCGTCGGCGAGGGTGGTGATGCGCACGCCCGCGGCCTCAGCGCGCTTCGGAGCCCCGGCGAACGGCGCCGGATCGAACGCAGCGAGATCGAGCCGCGACTCCCAATCCCGTTTCAGCTCGACCGCGCCGACGTGTTCCGCGAACGCGATGCTGTGCGCGTCGGACTCCTTGACGCCCGCCCGGACCCAGTGGGCGCGGCGCCCCTTCAGGGCGGTGACGGCATCTTCGAACAGGGCCGTCCCAATGCCCCGACGGCGCCCGGCCGGCCGGACGACGAGATCGATGCTGAAGTTCTCCGCGACGAACTGGCCACGGGAATTCGCCACGTCGCAGTAGCCGACCGGGCCGCCCCCCTCATCGGCGATCATCCGGCGGCGGAAGTAGCCCTCGGGCGTCCAGTCATCATCCATGTGCCGGACCTCCGCGACGGTCCAGGCGTAGTCGGGATAGCTCTCGTTCGAGATGTCGACCATGGCGTCATAGTCCGCCGCACTGAACGGGCGGAGGGTCACGGGGGCTCGCTGCCGGGTGGTCATGAGCGTCGGACTCTACCGGCGCGGGGCAGCCCCCGTCACCGTCAACTGGGCTGCAGAACGGTCATGCGGTCGCGACGTCGAGCTCCAGCTGCTCGCCGAGCAGCATGATCTTCACCGTCCCGAAATCCTGGCGGTGGAATGGCGTCACGCCGAGCTCGCGCAGCGCCTTTCGATGGTCGATCGTCGGATAGCCACAGTTGTGCTCCCAGCCGTACCCGGGGTACCGGCCCGCGAGCTTCTCCATCAGGCGGTCACGGGTGACCTTCGCGATGATCGACGCGGCCGCGATCGCGAAGCTCTTCATGTCGCCCTTCACGATCTCGGTGTGCTTGCCGGGCGCGAACAGTGGATCGAGGATCCGGCGGCCGTCGACCAGAACGTGGTCGTAGTCGCCGATCTGGCGCAGCGCCCGCTGCATCGCGACGTGGCTCGCGTGATAGATGTTCAACCGGTGGATCTCGGCGACCGACGCCGCGCCGATGCCGATGCGCGTGACCCGCGCGCGGATCTCGGGCACGAGCTGCTCACGCTGCTGCCGGGTCAGGAGCTTCGAGTCCCGGACCGCCCGGATGAGCCGCACATTGGGAGTGACGAGGCACGCGGCCGCGACGACCGGACCGGCGAGCGTGGCCATGCCGACCTCATCGACGCCGACCACGCGGGTGAGCCCTTGATCCCAGAGCGCTCTCTCGAAGCGGAGGCTTGGCACGGCCTCGATTATCGCGGGGCGGCTTCGGCTGCCGCGTGATGCGCCCGTTTGGCGATGTACAGCGAGCGATCGGCGGACTGAAGCAGGTCCTGCCCCGACTGGCCATCGGTCCACTGCGCGATCCCGCTGCTCACGCTGACGGCCACATCGGGCTCGCCCCAGCGCGCCTGGCGGACCGCGGCGCGCAACCGCTCGACGACCAGGATCGTCTGCGCGAGCCCGGTCCCGGGAAGCAAGATCAGGAATTCATCGCCGCCCATCCGGACCGGGATGTCCGCGCCGCGGAGGCCCTCCCGGAGCAGGCGCGCGAAGTCGACGAGGAGGTCATCGCCGGCGGCATGGCCGCGGCTGTCGTTGAGCCGCTTGAACCCGTCGAGATCGAATGCGGCGATGCTGAACGTGCGACCACGCCGCGCCTCGGCGATGAGGCGCTTCAGGCTCTCGTCCGCGAAGCGGCGGTTGTACAGGCCGGTGAGCGGGTCGGTGAACGACAGGAGCTCCGCGCGGCCACGCAGGTCGTCGAGCTCGTCGGCCCGCGCAGCGATCGCGCTCCGGGAGGCCCGGAGGGTGCGTCCGATCATCGCGGCCACGACCGCGAACCCGATCGTCTCGAGGAGCCACACGCCCAGCCCGGCAACGGTCTCGGCCGCGCCGGTCGATGGCACGACCACCGCGACGAGCACGAGGCTCGACCCGGTGGCCACCGCGACGACGATCGTGTGCCGCACCCGGGGCGAGAACACCGTCGCGATCACCAGGAGCAGACCGAATGGGAAGTACTCGGACCGCAGCCCACCGGTCAGTACCAGCAGCAGGATGATGATCGGCTGAGCGAGAACGCCGAAGACCATGACCCGCCGGTCGCCGAAGGCATGGGCGGGCACGACCCGGAACCACACGACGCCGAGTACGAGTACGAGCATCCCGGCGAGGAGCACACCGACCCGGTCCTCTCCTCGGGTCACTGGCAGCGCGGCGGTGAGCATGAGGAACGCGGCCACCCCATACGCAAGGCGCTCGTTCTGGTGGCGGATCCGCGTCGCGTAATCGGCGCGCTCGCGCGTCGCCTCAGCCTGGACTTCCATGAGCTGAGGCTAGGGCGGGGGTATCTAGAGCGGGGTCAGCGCCGCTTTTCGCGGAGCGTGGCGGCCTTGCCGACGCGCTCCCGCAGGAAGTACAGGGCCGCCCGCCGGGCGTGGCCGTGACGGACGACCTCGATCTTCTCGAGACGCGGCGAGTGAACCAGGAAGGTCCGTTCCACGCCCACGCCACTCGCGATCCGGCGGACCGTGATCTGGGTGTTGAGGCCGCCGCCGCGAACGCGCAGAACGGTGCCCTCATACGCCTGGAGCCGCTCACGGTTGCCTTCGACGACGCGCACGGATAGACGGACGGTGTCTCCGGGCCGGACCTCGGGGAGGTCGGTCTTGAGCTGTTCGGAGGCAAGCGTCTTCAAGACGTCGTTCATCGGCATAACGGTCGTGCTCACGGGGTCATCGAATGATAGCTCATTTGGCGGCCTTCTTCAGTCGATCGAGGATGGTCACGTGCGAGACCCCGTAGTGCCGCGCGAGCTCGCGGACGGTCAGCCCGGTGGCGCGCATGCGAGCCACCTCGGCTGCCGTCGGACCACGCTGGGCGCTGCGGGCCGCACGCAGCCTGACGCCCGCCGCGCGCAACCGCGCGCGTACCGTGGCGGGCGAAATGCCGAACCGCGCGGCGATGCGGTATGAGCCGACGCCCGAGCGATACGCGGCGATGAGGTCGGCATCCGCGACCGGTGCCTTCACAGCGGGTCGCGGCAGCCGCGCCCGCTCCGCGGGAGTGAGGTCGGCGCGCTCGAGCAGATCCGGCCGCCGCTCCGCGGTGCGGCGGATCGCCTCGGCCCGCCGCCACTTCGCGATCGAGGCGTGATCGCCGGACACCAGGACCGCCGGCACCTTCCGGCCTTCGTACTCGGGCGGCCGCGTGTACTGCGGCCCCTCGAGCAGCCCGCTCGTGTGCGACTCCTCGCGCAGCGACGCCGCGTCGATCACCCCAGGGAGCAGCCGCGCAACAGCGTCGATGACCACCATCGCGGGCAGCTCGCCGCCGGTGACGACGTAATCGCCGATCGAGAGCTCCTCGTCGATGTCGCTCTCGACGATCCGCTCGTCGACGCCCTCGTAGTGGCCGGCGACCAACACGAGATGGCCGATCGTGGCGAGCCGGCGCGCGGTCGGCTCGTCGAACAGCCTGCCCTGCGCCGAGAGCAGCACGACGTGCCCGTCGCGGCCCGCCAGGTCGCGGATCGCAGGAGCGAGCGGCTCCGGCGTGAAGACCATGCCCGCGCCACCACCGTATGGGACGTCATCGACGGTGCGATGCCGATCACCCGCCCAGCCGCGCAGGTCGTGGAACACAAGGTCGAGCTTGCCTGCCGCCCGCGCGCGCGCGACGATGCTTTCGGCGAACGGGCTCTCGAACATCTTCGGGAAGAGCGTGAGCACGTCGATCCGCATCAGAGCTCCTCCTGCGGCACGACCACGACGCGGCCGCCCGCCACGTCGACCTCCCGCACGACCGAGGCGATCGCCGGCACGAGCAGCTCGCCCCCCTGCGCGCGGCTCACCACGAGGACGTCGGTCTCGCCGGCGCGGATGATGTCGCGCACGTCGCCGATGGGCTCGCCCGCCGGGGTCTCGGCGCGCAGGCCGACGAGATCCGCCCACAAGTAGCTGCCCCTCGTCGCCCGTCTCGCTTCCTCGACGGCCACGCGCAGGAACCGGCCGCGCAGGGGCTCGGCGGCGGGCCGCGACGCGTAGCCCTCGAATCCGACGATCGGCTCCCGCGACGTGCCGCGGATGGATCGGATGGTCAGCGCGCCGAGACCGTCACACTCGAGCGACGCGCCGACGCGGAACCGATCGGGGACATCGCTGCGGGGATCGACGCGGACCTCGCCTCGAACGCCGTGGGGCGTCTTGATGACACCGACGACGAGGCCGTCGGGCTCGCTAATCGATCTCGAGGTTGACCTTGGTCCCGTCACGTGTAGCCATCACCTTGAGCAGGGCGCGGATGGCCTTCGCGATTCGACCGCCCCGCCCGATGACCTTCCCGACGTCAGCTTCCGCGACCTGCAGATGCAGCTTGAGGAAATCGCCGTCCTGCTCTTCCTTCACCACGACGCCGGAGGGATCGTCGACCAGGGCCTT
>Ga0075425_100001314_pt1 | contig 24247 bp, 18 predicted proteins | sample SoiMethybrSBSTD4_FD_75300 | JGI IMG/M metagenome (GOLD analysis project Ga0075425, IMG submission 75300) | Bulk soil microbial communities from a Populus tree surrounding site in Tennessee, USA - Soil MetaG P. TD hybrid SBSTD4 | ecosystem: Environmental > Terrestrial > Soil > Tree plantation...
GGGGCTCGCGGGTCCTGTCGCCGGGTCCTTCCCCACGGCCTTGCCGCCAAAAGAAGGATCACGCTGTCAAAGGCATTTGTCACGGAGAGGGCGGCTGCGGCCGTGGGGATGCCCCTCCCGGCGCCACCCGCTCGGCGAAGGGCTCGCGGGTCCTGTCGCCGAGTCCTTCCCCACGTCCTCGCCACCGGCTCGGCGCACAACGAGCAGGCCTGAGGTCTTTATGCCACCACTCTTCTTTCGCAAACTCGTTCAGCGCATCCGAGAGGAATTCGAGAATGCGCCCGATCTCCGCGTGACCGTCTGCGAAGCGGCCAGATTTTTCGCGCTCGACTTCGCGACCTGCGAACGCGTGCTGGTGGAATTACTGCGCGCCGGATGGGTGACGCGGGGTCCTGATCATCGATACGGGCTCGCCTGACGGCCAGGGCCAGCCCGGCCTCCTGATTCCCGCGCTGTCACATCCGGCCAGCCTCGCTCGTCTCAGAGGTATGGAGCCACATCAACGTCTCACGCTGGCTGGGGTCGTGATGCTTCACCTCATCGTCAGCGTCGTCCACGGCTCGGCGCATGACGGCGCGGCGGTAGAGCAGGGTCCGGCGGCGATGGCCTTCATCGTGCTCGTCATCATCGCTGGACCGCTGATCGGTGTTGCCTGGATGTGGCTGAATCCGCGTGCCGGGGCGAGGCTGATCGCTATCACGATGGCAGTGTCGCTGTTGTTTGGCCTGATCAATCACTTCATCATCCCGGGCGCGGATCGCGTCGACCACGTCGCGGCAGCATGGCGCAGCCTGTTCGAGTCGACGGCAGTGCTCCTGGCCGTTCTCGAGGCCGCCGGCGCCGCGCTCGGGTTTGCATACGGTCGTAGTGTCGTACGGAGGCTGGTATGAACGTCTTCGTCGCTGGTGGAACAGGTGCGATTGGCGCCCCGCTCGTGCGGGCGCTGGTGGCGGGCAATCACCGCGTGTTCGCCACCACGCGATCTCGCGACAAGGTGTCGATGATCCGCGCGCTCGGCGCCACTCCAGTCGTGGTGGATGCGCTCGACGCCGCGGCACTGGAGACAGCCGTGCGCGATGCGGCGCCGACGCATGTCATTCATCAACTGACGGCGCTGCCCAAGAAAGGACCGCGGCGCGCCAGCGATCTGCAGCCGACCAATCGGCTTCGCGACGAGGGGACGCGACATCTGCTGAAGGCCGCCATCGCCGCGGGTGCGCAGCGCATGGTCATCGGCTCGTTCGGGTTGATACGCGCAGCGGAGACGATGACGCGCCCCGATGCGGAGATCGCTCGGGCTGCCGACGCTGTGGAGTCGATGGAGTCGCAGGCGCTCGACGCGGCGCGGCGCGGTGACATCGAGGCGATTGTGCTGCGCTACGGCCTGTTCTATGGTCGCGGCAATGCCGCCACCGAGGAGATGATCGCGCTGGCGCGCAAACGGTGGCTGCCACGCGTGCGCCACGATCGCGGTCAGCTTCCGTACATCCATCTCGACGATGCGGTGACGGCGACCATCGCGGCGCTGGATCGCGGACGCTCGGGCGGCGTGTACGACATCGTCGACGATCGACCAGCCAGCTTCAGCGACATCGTGGTGGAACTGGCGGCGATAACTGGGGCGCGGCCGCCGCTGTCGGTGCCGTCGTGGATGATGCGAGTGGCAGCACCGTATCTGTCGCGGATGTTCTCGCTGCAGCTGCCGCTGTCGAATCGCGATGCGCGTCGCGATCTAGGATGGGCGCCGATGTTTCCAAGCTATCGTGAAGGGCTGCGGCACAACACGGCCGTTCAAAGTTCGACGTTCGAAGTTCGACGTTCGGCAAGACAACAGCTCGATGCCGAACGATGAACTATTGAACCAAGAGTTGGAACCCGAACGTCGAACCTCGAACCTCGAACCTCGAACGGTTGTCTCGGTATGGACGTCAACGAATTCGAACAACATCGCTCGCATCTGTTCTCGCTCGCCTATCGAATGTTGGGTAGCGCATCCGAGGCCGAAGACGTGGTGCAGGATGCGTGGTTGCGATCGTCGACCGCCGAACTTGGCGAGATCCGCTCGCCGCGCGCATATCTGATGACCGTCGTCACGCGACTCGCGCTCGATCGGCTCAAGTCGGCGCGGGTCGCGCGAGAGCAGTACATCGGACCATGGTTGCCAGAGCCGGTGCTCACCGACGGCACGTCGCGGCCGGATGAATCGGTGGCGCTCGCCGAGTCGCTGACCCTCGCGTTCATGGTGCTGCTCGATACGCTCTCGCCCGAAGAGCGCGCCGTCTTTGTCCTGCGAGAGGTGCTCGAGTACACGCACGCCGAGATCGCGGAGATTCTCAAGATCACCGAAGCCAGCTGCCGTCAACTGTTTCATCGCGCGAAAGAGCGGCTGCGCGAGGGGCAGCCGCGCTCCGCGCGATCGCGCGGGCAGAAGCCGGTCGACGACGCGCGGGCCGGCCGGCAGCTCGCCGAGCGATTCGTCACCGCCATGCGTAAAGGCGACGGCGCCGAGCTCACCCGTGTGTTGGCCGAGGACGTGGGTCTATGGGGCGACGGCGGAGGCCGTGTTGCCGCGGCACGGCGACCCGTGCTCGGCAGAGACGCCGTCGTCAATCTGCTGCTCGGCATCAGGCGGACGGCCGCGGCGGCTGGCTATCCGCTCGAGAAGATCTCAGCCGAGGTCATCGAGGTGAACTACGAGCCTGCGATGCTGGTGCGGTTCGAAGGCCACATCGACTCGGTCTACGTCTGCTCGATCGAAGACGATGTGATCACAGGTATCCGCATGGTACGCAACCCGGACAAGCTGGTGTATCTCGCGCGTCAACTCAGCGCGTCTATCATGCAGCGTGGAGAAGGACATCATGGAACCGCGAATTGATTCGTCGAAATATCGGTCGACTGCGCTCGGGCGCGCCATGCTCGCGCTCCAGCGAGAGGTCGAAATCAGCGGTCTCGAGCACTCGCTCCTCGAGCTCGTGAAGATCAGAGCGTCGCAGATCAACGGATGCGCCTACTGCATCGACATGCACACCAAGGACGCGCGTGCGCTCGGCGAAACCGAGCAGCGCATCTACGCGCTGAGCGCGTGGCGCGAGACGCCGTTCTTCTCCGACCGCGAGCGGGCTGCGCTCGAGTGGGCCGAATCGGTGACGCTCGTCGGTGACAGCCATGTGCCGGACGAGATTTACGAGCTGGTGCGTCGGCACTTCTCGGAAGACGAGCTCGTCTCGCTGACGTTTGCGCTCGTGGCCATCAACGGCTGGAACCGACTGGCCGTGTCGTTCCGCGTTCCTCCCGGAACCTATCAGCCGCAGCAGCGGCCAGCCCCGCAGCAGCCCGTATCGATCTAAGCCCTGCCCCACCGCGAGTTTCCACCCTGCACCTCGGTTCGTGTGCTCGGGGCACGCGATCGACGCTCGGCCCGCGCGGCTGAGCGTCGCTTCTTTCTCCTGACCGGCCACACAGGTCCGGTACAATCGTTCAGATCGCTTCTCGCGGATGACCTCATGACTACACAGACACGCGGCCGGTTCGCGCTGCTCCTCTCATCGATCGTTCTGGCGCTCGGCGTCGGTTTCGCCCAGCAGGTGGCGCCGCCTCCGATTCCTCCCGCGGTTCGCGCCGCGAAACTCGAGGACAACGTCCCGGTCGATCCGTTGATTACCGTCGGGATGCTGCCGAATGGGTTCCGCTACTACATTCGCGAGAACCATCTGCCGCAGGCACGCGCTGAACTGCGGCTCGCGGTCAACGCCGGAGCGGTGCTCGAAGACGATGACCAACGCGGGCTCGCGCACTTCGTCGAGCACATGGCGTTCAACGGGACGACGCACTTCCCGGCAAACGCGATCCCGACGTTCATGCAATCGCTGGGCGTGCGATTCGGTGCGCACGTCAATGCCCACACCGGCTTCGACGAAACCGTCTACGAGCTGCAGATCCCGACCGACAATCCGTCGGTGATCGATCGGTCGCTGCTCATCTTCGAAGACTTCGCGCACAACGTGACGTTCGATCCCCGCGAGGTCGACAAGGAGCGCGGCGTCATCCTCGAGGAGTGGCGTCTCGGCCTCGGCGCGGACGAACGCATCCACGACCTCCAGTTCCCGCTGATGCTCAAGGGCTCGCGCTACGCGGATCGGCTGCCGATCGGCAAGCCCGACATCATTCGCACCGTCACCTACGATCGGCTCAGACAGTTCTACAGGGATTGGTATCGCCCCGATCTGATGGCGGTGATCGTCGTCGGCGACATCAACAAGGCGGCAATCGAAGCCCAGATCAAATCGCACTTCGGTTCGATTCCCACGTCGGTGTCGCCACGGCTGCGTCCGTCGTACCAGGTCGAGGAGCGTCAGGGGACGTCGTACTCGGTGATTACCGATCCCGAAGCCACCACCACGCACATCAGCGTCACCAGCGCGCGCAACGCACGCGAGCAGTCGACGATCGGCGCCTACCGCCGCTACATGGTCGAGCGCCTGTTCGGGGCGATGCTGTCGGAGCGGCTCGACGAGCTGGCGCAGGCGCCCAACGCGCCCTTCCTCCGCGCGCAGACCGATCGATCGCTGTTCGTGCGATCCGCCGAAGTGACGAGCCTGGACGCCGAGGTCGCCAAGGGTAGCGTCGAACGCGGTCTCGCCGGCCTCTTCACCGAGCTCACGCGTGTGGCTCGCTTCGGATTCACCGCGCCCGAGTTGAACCGCATGAAGCTGAATCTCGAGCGCGGGCTCGAGCGATCGGTGGTTGAAAAGGACAAGAGTCCATCGGGTCCACTCGCCGACGAGTTCGTGCGCAACTTCATCGAGACCGAGCCAATCCCCGGCATCGTCTACGAGTACGGCCTCAATCAGCGCTTCTCGCCGGAGATCACCATCGCCGAAGTCAACGCGGTGGCCAAGGACTGGATGCCCGATCGCAATCGTGTCGTCGCGATCTCCGCGCCCGAGGCCGACAAGCCGACGCTGCCGAACGAGGTGAAGCTGGCGAGCGTGATCAGTGCGGCCAACACCGAAAAGCTCACGGCCTATGTCGACACGCTGACCAACAAGCCGCTGCTGGCGCGGATGCCGACGGCGGGTGCCGTCGCGAAGACATCGGGTGCCGAAGCGCTCGGGATCACCGAGTGGACTTTGTCCAATGGCCTCCGCGTGGTGCTCAAGCCGACGACGTTCCGGCAGGATGAGATTCTGTTCCGCGCCGTCAGCCCTGGTGGGCTGTCGCTCGCCAGCGATCAGGATTTCATTTCGGCTGAGACCGCCGACACCGTGATCGCGCAAGGTGGTCTCGGCACCTTCAGCAGACTCGATCTCGACAAGCTGCTTGCCGGGACGACGGCGTCGGTGAGGGCCGACATTGCGTCGACCGAGGAAGGCCTGGCCGGCGGCGCCGCACGCAAAGATCTCGAGCAGATGTTCCAGTTGATCTATCTCACCTTCACGGCCCCGCGTGCCGATGCGGTGGCGTTCAAGGTGCTCACCGATCAACTGAAAGTGAATCTCGCCAATCGTCAGGCGCAGCCCGACGTGTTGTTCTCGCAGGCGCTCACCGCGGCGCTGACGCAGAACCACCTGCGGGCGCAGCCACTGACGCCGGCATCGGTCGATCGCATGGATCTCAACAAGTCGCTGGCGTTCTACAAGGAGCGCTTCGCGGATGCGAGCGACTTCGTGTTCGTGTTCGTCGGCAGCTTCGATCTGCCGACGATGAAGCCGCTGGTCGAGAAGTATCTGGCCAGCTTGCCGTCGATGCGGAAGGGCGAGATGGTGAAGGATGTCGGCATGCATCCGCCGTCGGGGGTGGTCGAGCGGCAGGTGAAGAGCGGCATCGCGCCTCGCAGCCAGGTGAGCATCGTGTTCACCGGGCCGTTTCAAAACGACGAGCAGCATCGGGTCCTCGCGAGCGCGATGGCGGAGACCTTGGCCGGCAACCTGCAGCGGACGCTGCGCGAGGATCTCGGCGGCACCTACGGTGTGAACGTGACGCCCAGCTTCACGAAGCGTCCGACCGGGGAGTACCGCCTCTCGATCACGTTCGCCTGCGATCCGGCGCGCACCGACGCGCTGGTGAAGACCGCGTTCCAGGTGATCGACGAATTCAAGCGCACCGGACCCGGGCAGGGACAGGTGGCCGACACGCGCGCGACACTGGTGCGCGAGCTGGAGACCAACATCGCGAACAACAGCTATCTGCTCAATCGGATTCTGTTCAAGTACGAATACGGCGAGGACGTGCGCGACGTCTTCAATATGCGTCCGTACTACGACCAGGTGACCGTGCCGGCAGTGCGCGATGCCGCGCGCGAGTACCTGGATACGAACCGCTACGTCGAGGTGACGCTCGTACCTGAACGCTGAAATGCTGACTGCTGATTGCAGAATTCTGATTGATTGATCGAATGCAGAAGGACGAGTGCTGAATACTGTCAATTGCTCAATATTCAGCACTCCGACTTCAACATTGCGTCAATGAATCTGCACTCTGCAATCATCAGTCTGCATTTCGCGCGGCGCCTCGTTCCGCCTTGCGGCGCACGTTCCATGCCTGCCAAAGATGCCGGCGATCGTGTGCGGCGATCACATGCAGGCCGGTCGCCAGGCTGAAGCGCACGCCGGCGATGAACGGATTCGGAAACCGCACGCTGGCGAGGTCGATGCCGGCGTAGGTCTGCAGAAAGCGTCGCACGTCTTCCTGTGACGCGAGAAACGCCGACATCGCTTCGGAGAACGGCGGCGATGTTCGCGGCGTGATCTTCTTCGGGTTCTTCATCTTCGCCTTGACCGGCGGCTCGAGCGATCGCACGAACCAGCCGCCAATCAGGCCGGGAAGGGCAGGACGTCGGCTTCGTCGACCACCTGCGAGCGCGCGCTCGGCCGACGGCTCCATCGCGGCGAGGTAAACCCGGTTCGCGGTCGCGAGATGGTCGACACACTCCGCCACGCTCCACGAGCCTTGCTGTGCGCGCCACGCCGCGCGCTCGTCGGTGAGCCCCTCTGCCAGCGCGCGCGCATCGCGCGCAATCGCGATGTAGGCGGCGTCCAATGCGGCGAGTTCCGGCGGCATCTGTGCGCTCATAGTCGTACCGTAACTCAAAGAGCCAACACAGAGATCACGGGGATCGCAGAGCGGTCTTCTGGAACAGAGGTGACGGAGAAACCGAGGCTTGCCTCACACAGAGCAACAGAGCAACAGAGATCAAACAGAGGCCAATTGCTGCTACGACTACTGGCGCAGGTGGGCTGCGCGTTTACGTCTTCACCCTGAGACGCGCTTCGCCGAGCACGATCTCGTCACCCGACTGCAGACGCACGCCGCGCGATCCGGGATGCACCGGGATGGCCACGCCGTTGCGCACGATCGACGTGCCGTGTGCGCTGCGATCGTCGGTGATGCGGAAGTCGCGGGCGCCGGCATCGTAGTCGATGTGCGCGTGACGGCGCGACACCGTGTCGTTGGTGCCAGCGCCGGCGTCCGTGAACACGACGTGGTTGGTGCGGATCAGATGATTGCGGCTGTCGCGCACTTCCTCGCATCGCCCCAGGTTGATCCGATCCTGCGCCAGCGTGTAGACCGGCTTGTCGGCGGTGCCGAGCGTGATGGTCAATGTGATCTCGGCCAGCGACACCACGTCAGGCGCAGGCACGTCGACCGGAGTCCCGTTCGCGAAGTCGACGTGATACTCGGGCGCGATCCAGCCGTCCTCGGCCTGCGCCACATATACGATCCGCACGCTGACGCCGGCAGCATCACAGCCGGTGGCGCGCAGCCGGGCAGCGATCCGCGCGAGCAGCGGTGGATCGCCGTCGAGCACCGACGACAACCGTGCCCGTGCATCCTTGGTCGGCGCGAGGACGAAGACTCTGATCCGATTGAATGGGAAGATCCGGCGGCCGCGGCCGGCAGGTTCGACTCGCGCGTCGACCGCCTCGAGGATGGCGTGCAGTACCTCCAGCGGGCCGCGAGGACCGGACTTGGACCACTGTTGCGCGGCGCGATCGAAGGTGCGCGCCAGGGTGGATTCGAGCTTGCGTGCCTTGCTAAGAATGTCCATTGTTGTTGTTCATTTCACCAGGCCGCTCATGGCGGCGGCGGTCACGATCTCTCCGGCAGCAGGCGCGGCGGCGCGGCCGCCGTAGCCGGCGTTTTCGATAATCACCGCGAACGCGATGCGCTTCTCTGCGCGATCGTACGGCGCGTAACCGATGAACCACGCGTGCGACGGTGCGCCGCTCACTTCCGCGGTGCCGGTCTTGCCCGCGATGCGCCATGGGTGCGCGCTGAGGCTCTTGCCCGTTCCTGTCAGCACGGCATCGCGCAGATCGCGACCGAGAGCCGCCGCCGCATCGGGCTTCAACAGCACGTGAGTCACGGCGGGGGTGGACGATCGCTCGACGCGCGTGTCGCGTAGCACGCCGCCGCTGGCAATCGCCGCGGCGACGCGGGCCATGCGCACCGGCGTGGCGACGACATCGCCCTGACCGTAGCCCGCATGTGCCAGCGTGGCGCGAACGCGCGCCACTGAATCGTCGCGCGCGATCGAGATGCCCAGCAGGTGCGCGGTGTCGAGCATCGGCTGCGCGCCCACGCGCACCGCGAGCTGTGCGAAATAGGCATTGCACGAATGCACGATCCCATCGTGCATGTCGATCGTCCCGTGCGCATCGGTGTCCAGCTCGTCGTCTCTGATGACTCCCCAGCCGCTCACTTTCGCGCCGGCGCGGCCGTCGGGCTGCAGCGCGCACATGAACGTGGTGCGTCCGAGCGCGGCGTCTTCGCGAAGCGCGGCAGCGGCGGTGACGATCTTGAACGTGGAACCCGGAGGATAGAGTCCGAAGCGCGCGCGGTCGAAAAGCGCGTCGGTGTCATCGTCTTCACTGTCGGGCCGCTTGAAAGCGGCCCCCACGTCGGGCCGCCTCAAGGCGGCCCCCACGTCTGGTGAAGGATAACTAGCCGACGCGAGGATGTCGCCGGTATCCGGATCGAGAACGACGGCAGCGGCGTGGCCGGTCGCGGAGCGCTCGGCGTACTTCGACAGGATCCTGGCGACTCGCGCCTGCAGCGGTGCGTCGATGGTCAGCGTGATATCGGACGTTCCGGGCGTCGTCTTTCTGGGCCACCTAAAGGTGGCCCCCACGTACCGATTTCGAAGCAGCGGGAGCAACTCGCGATAGTCGCGTCGAATCGTGGCGACGTCGTGGCCGTTGACGTCGCCGGCTTTCACCACCACCGAGTGATCGTCGAAGCCGCGGAGATGATCCTGCGAGTCGCGCTCGATGTAGGCGGTGTTGCTGGCGCCCCAGTTGCGGCGATCGCGCGCGTCGCCGAGCAGATGGAACGCCGCGCTGCCCAGCGGATAGCAGCGTTCGTCGACCGGCACGCCGCAGTCGGCATCGATGCCGGTCTTCTTGTAGGCATCGTGCGCCTTCTTGGCGAGTGCGGCATCGCTGGTCGCGAGCGGCAGGCCACGTTTATCGAGCACACTGCCGCGTGGGATGCTGGCCAGCACATCGAGCACGCGCGGGTTGTATTGAAAACGTCTGACGCCATCGCCCTGGAGACCGAGATGCGGCCTCACGGCGTACTCGTCGGCGTGCATCACCTGCACCTCGAAGAGGACCACGAGAAGGACGGCGGCGCCAGTCGCAAGCGTGGCGACGAGTCGTGTCGTGCCCGTGCGAAAGGGCAGTGTCGCGGTCGAGACAGAAGACGTCGAGTCAGCGTCGCGAAGCGCGACGAGAATGCCGAGCGCGACGAAGTTGGCAATCATCGCCGAGCCGCCGAAGCTGAGAAACGGCGTGACAATGCCGGTCAGCGGCGCGAGGCCGAGGATGCCGGCAGCCATGATGATCACGGGCAGCGTGAGTAGCAGCGTCGCCACGGTGGCCAGAAAGAAGCCGTAATCATTGGAGGCGCGCAGCGCGGTGCGGAAGCCGCGCGTGGCCACGATCGCAAACGCCGCCGCGACGACCAACAGACCCACGAAACCGAGCTCCTCGCCGATCGCCGCCAACACGAGATCGGTGTGGCCTGCCGGAAGATAACGGGTGTCGCCCAGCCCAAGACCCGTGCCGAACAGTCCGCCCGTGGAGATGCCCCAGAGCGCCTGCGCGATTTGATCGCCGCCGCGCACCGCGTTGTCCCACGACGATCGCCACATCGCCACGCGTGCGGTGAGCGTCGACGAGATGTTGATGGCGTAGCCGAGATAGAAGCCGGCGATCAGCACCGCGAATCCTGCGAGCGCGAGGCCGACGCGATTTCTCGCCACCGCGTAGGTGGCGAGGAACACACACGAGACGAACAGCGCCGGTCCGAGATCCTTCTGCAGGAAGAAGAACAGCAGTGCCGTGGCGATACCAGCCAGGAGCGGCAGCACGTAGTCGGCCCGCGGGACGTTGAGCCATGCGGGCACTCGAACCGTGCGCACGAGATGACCGCGAACGTCGCGCAGCAGCTCCCACCGCCGCGCGAAGTATCCGGCGAGGAACAACGCAATGAGCAGGCGGATCGCTTCAACCGGTTGCACCGGTCCGAGGTTCACCTTCGCGTTGCTGCCGGCGGGTCCGCTGCCAAACACCATCAAGACGGCGGAAATCAGGAACGCGGCGATGAGCGGCAGGTAGCTCAAGCCGGCCAGCGCGGTCCGGCGCAGGTCGAGCGACGACACCCACGCGAAGATCAGGAACCCGATGGCAGTGCCCTGTGCGTAGCGGACGATCAGCAGCGTGTCGCGCAGCGGATCCTGCCGACTGAGGAGAACGGCGAAGCCGAGCGCGGTGAGGAGGTGGGCGGCCGACAGCAGCACGTAGTCGCCGCGCGTCCGGCGGATCCACCACCACAACGCGACCGCCCACACCGATGCCAGATAGGCCGCGCCCCAGATCAGGATCTCGGTTCGGAAGGTCGTCTCGCTGCGAACCACGATCGAGGGCTTCAGCGTGGTGAGCTGCTCGGAAGTGAGCACGGGCGTCTTGCCGTCGGTCGTCGCGCGCCGAAGCGCGCCTACGTTGGCGATATGCTCACCGGCATCGATGCGGGTGCGGATGAACTGATAGATCTGCGCAGCCGCGCGATGGCGGTCGGGGACGTTCGGAAAGACCACTTCGAGCGCCGGCTCGAGCGCGGTCGCCTCTTTCAGCGTGGTGATGTTGATCGGTTTGAGATCGGAGGAACGGGGGTCAGGCTTAAGCCGGACACTACGGGAGTTTGTGCCCGCGTAGGTCAGCGCGACGGCGAGCAGCGCGACCAGCGATGTGATGGCGAGGAGCCCATGGCGTAGATCGACATGGCGAGCACCTTCCGAGACGCGTCGCGTGTCGCGATCGATGGCCGATACATAGCTCACAGCCACGGCGAGGGCTCCTCGGAGCGCACGGTGCGCGACGGAGGATCTGCGCTCGGCTCTTGATCGGCGGGCGTCGTTTCACTGGGGGCGGCGGGTGGCGAGGGCTCGGCTGTCGCCAGCGACAACTCGTCGAGTCTTCGCTGCGCCTGCTCGTATGCACGCTGTGTCGCGCGGATATTCGACGGGATGTTGGCGACGCTCGACGCCTGCCCATAGAGTCCGAGCGCCCGTTGATAGGCCTCGACGGCGCGCGTCAGGTAATCGCTCTCCTGCGACATCCCGGACAGCTGCCCGGCACTCTTCATCAAGCTGTTGCCGCGCGCGCGGTAGCCATCGGCGAGCTGCACGGTTTCCCGTTCGGTCGGCGTGTATCCGCGCCGCTGCGCTTCGTTCAGCGCGTCGGCGCCGCGGTCGATGTCCTCGAGTCCGTAGATAAACGTGCGCGCCAGGCCGAGGAACGGATCGGGCCAATCGCTCCGTAGATCCGCGGCCTCGCGAAATGACGCCACCGCGTCGGTGAGCTCGCGCTGCGCCTCTTCATCGTCGTGACGCCGCTTGAGTGCCTCGCCGTGGATACGATGCAGGTGTCCGTCGCAGTAGTGATAGGCGGCGCGCACCCGGCGATCGCCGTCCGACGCCGGTATCGCACGCGCCAGCGCATCGCGCGCCGACTGCCACTGCGCCTCGCGTACCGTCGGCAGCCCCATGCGATAGTTCGTGATGATGCGGTCGGCCAGCGTCATCGTCCGCTGTGTGAGCGCGCGCTCGAGCCCCATGGTGCCCCAGCGCAGCGAGCTGCGCCGCGACAGGTTGTCATATGACGTCCACACATCGTCGAGTTGATCGAGCTCGCGTGTGGAGACATCAGCGGCCACGCGCCGCGCATCGCCTCCCAACTTGAACTCGTTGGCCATCATCTGGAAGACGAAAAAGATCAAACCCACGAGCATGATGCGCGCAGCAATCCTGTCGAACCGTCGTCGCGGAGGTTTCGTGGGAGCGACGACCGGTTGTCGGCCCGATGCCGCAGGCGGAGGGGAAGCGGCGTGTCGCGCCCCAGCCGGCGACGGAGGCGGAGTTGAGGGTGGAGGCGGATTCGGTTTCGTTCGGCGCGTGGCGTCCGGATCCACGGAGGCTGCAGCCTGGCGCGCCGCGGACGCGAACGTATCAGCTCCACGATCGACTGGTGAATGCGTGGTGCGGCGTGTGGGTTCTTCGTCGACCACGCGCGATGGCCAGCCGAGCTCTTCGGCCTTCGTGATCGCTCCTGACTTGAATCGATCGAGGTCCTCGCGCGCCGCGGTGGCGTTCTCGTAGCGCACTTTCGGCGTCGGACCCAGCAGCCGCGCGATCACGGCTTCGAGGCCGATCGGGCAGCGGCCGGCGAGCGGCAGCGGCGGGACGCGCGCGCGAATGAGCCGTTCGAGGCGCTGTGTATCCGCTGCCTCATACGGCCGCGTGCCGCGAACCATCTCGTAGAGCATCACGCCCACGGCCCAGAGATCGGCGAACTCGTCCACTTCGACCGTGTCGAGACGCTCGGGCGAGAGATACGGCATGGTGCCGAAGTCGTTGCGTGTGACCTTGCGGCTGAGGGACAACGCCTTGGCGATGCCGAAGTCGAGCACCTTCACGCTGCCGTCTGCGGTGATGCGCACGTTGCGCGGCTTCAGATCGCCGTGCACGAGGCGCATCGGCCGATCGCCGTCGACGGGCATGAAGCGATGCGCGAGCGCGAGGCAGGCACACAGCTCGCTCGCGATCGTGACCGCACGCTCGGCCTCAATCGGGCCGCGCGCGATCAGATCGGATAGGTTCTCGCCGTCGAGATACTCCATCGCGACGAGGAAGTATCCCGACTCGTCGTCGACATGTTCGTAGACCGCCGGCACGTACGGGCTCACCTGACTGAACTGCCGCTGCAGTTCCGCGCCGGAGCGCTCGGCGTCAAGGATTTCGCGCGCCTCGTGATCGCGTCCGGGCGGAACCACCTTGAGTGCGACCAGTCGATCCGATCGCGTGTCGTTGGCCAGGAACACCTGCGCCATGCCGCCGCGACCGATCTCCTCGCGGATCTCGTAGGGTCCGAGTCGATTGAAGACCGCGGTCATCAGTGGAACCAGTTGTCGCGCATCAGCGCCAGACGTGCCGTCTGATCGAGCGTTGCGAAGACGTCAGGATGCACGCCGACAAACACGTTGCGCTCGAACAGCGGTCGCGCGCCCTTGTCGATCCCGAACGTCGCCGGCGTGCGCGGCGACATGCCGTTGCGGCCGAACAGGCTGTGCGTGATGCGAGGCGACGCACCGGGCGCGATCGCGAGCGCTGCGCCGGGGTTGTCGTGGATCTCGCTGCCGACGAGCGTCGCCGTGGAATCGCGCGCGAACGAGAGCGCAGCGGTGGCGGCTCCCGAGATCTCGATGTCGATGAGAGACAGGTCGGTGCCTGACGCGAGCACGCCGATGCCAAGTGGTGTGCGCGCATCGCCGACGATCTTGAACCCGCGCAGTTCGGCTGACGATCCGCTCGCCACGATCGCCGGCTCGGGCTGCGCATCCGATGTCGTTGCCGGCAGACGAAGGGTGGCGCCGCGCGGCACGCGGCTGACCAGACGAATCCCGTTGCTGAGGGTCAATCGCTCGCGGTATTCGCCCGGCTCGACGATGACTTGCGATCCCGGTTGCGCGAGGCTCAGTGCTGCCGCTATCGACTGACCCGGCCGCACCACTCGCGTCCCGTCCGCTGAGGGAATGAAATCGGCGAGGCGCGGTGTTGGCACGGAGATGGGGGCGGTGCGATACACGATGAAGCCGGTCATGACGAGCGACACGACGATAGCCCCGATGAGACCCAGTTGACGAGGCAGCGTGGACCCGTTCGAACCGGCGATGGAAACTGACGCGGGCTGGCTCGGTTGAGACACCTCCCGCGAGGGCCTCTCCACGAGGGGTCCCATCGTGCCTGGATGCCTAGACGCAAGGCCCGCGGCGAAGGTTCCGCCCTCGACGTAAACCGCTGTGACATTGTCCTTTCCGCCGGCAGTATTGGCGGAATCGATCAGCGCGCGGACGACGGCATCGGCAATGCCCGCGTATTGCGTGACGGCGCGGAGTATCGATGCCGAATCGACGAGATCGGTGAGGCCGTCGCTGCAGAGCACGAGCGCCTCGTCGGCATCGAACGGGATCTCGTGCACCTCGACGAAATCGGGATCGGACGGCGCATGCGGCTCGGATCCGACATCGCGATACACCTCGTTGCGCCGCGGATGCCGCATCGCGTCGCGCTCGGAGATCTCCTGCGCATCTTCACGTTCGCCGACCGGCGAATGGTCGTGCGTGATCTTCTCGATGCGGCCACCGCGAAGCTTGTAGAGCCGTGTGTCGCCAACGTGGCCGATCGTGGCAACGCCGTCCTTCACCAACGCCACGGTGAGCACGCACGCCATGCCCTGCCACTCGGGGCGCGTCGAGGCGAGCCGATAGATCTCGTTGTTGGCGATCGCGATCGCTTCGCGTACGCGCTCGCACGCGGGACCGGTTTCGCGCTCGAGACGCTGCCGCAGCATCGAGAGTGCGACGTCTGCGGCCTTGCCGCCCGCCGCCTGACCGCCAATGCCGTCGACGACGATGAAGATGCCGCGCGATTCGTCGACGAAGAAGCGATCTTCGTTCACCTCGCGCTGCAAGCCGGGATCGGTGGCTCCCGCGGCGATGATCGTACTGACCGTGTTCATTCTCCAGTCCTCGCCATCCACACGTGTGCCGCCGCGACGGCGACCAACGCGATCAGGAACAGATAGCGCGCTACCAGAAGAAGCATCACTTCACCGCTTCGAACTGCAGGTAGACCGTGTCGGCCAGACCGATGCGTGCCTGATCGGGCAGCGGTGTTTCGGCGCCATTCTCCTTCTTCGCGCCATCCGCTTCGTCTACGCCCCGTGGCACATGGCGGCCGTTCAGCGTCGTCCCGAGCGAGCTGAGATCGATCAGGAAGAAACGCCCGGTCTGCGCGTCGCGGCGGATGCGTGCGTGCTCGCGCGACACATCGGCCGACGACAGGATCTTCACGTCCACTGGATACGTCGTGCCGCCGCGGCCGATCGTAACCGAGTCCTTCGTGATGTCGAAGGTATGTTGGCCGGCCTCGTCCTCGTAGGTCACCTTTGCGAAGGCGCGCGTGACCGGTGCCGTTGGCGCGTCCGCGATGATGTGCGCACGAGTGGTGACGCTGGTGCCCACGTGCAGCGTTGTTATGCGGCGCGTCTTCTCGCCGCCCAGCTCGAGCGTCGGAGGCAATCGCAACTGCGAGTCGATCAGGATGGCGCCTTCTTCGACGTCGCCGTCGGGATCGGGCAGAAACTCCACCTGCCATTCACCGGCCGCGCTTTCCACCGGCGGCGCGCCGCTGCCCAGGAACCGTTCGGCGTAGCGTTGCACCGACGACCGCTTGTTCAGTGCCGCGAGCTCCTCGCTGAGCGCGCGGATCGTCTGCTCGCGAAGCAGCGGGATGATGGTTTCGAGCCTCGCGTATTCGTTGGGGTGGAGGTAGATCAAGTACCGGCTCGGCGCGAGTGTCGAGTAACGAAGCGGCTCGAGGTTGGCGCGCATGTTCTTGAGCACTTCGGCGATGAGATCCCGCGCCGGACGACGGCTTTTGCCGACGGGTAGATCAGTCTGGTTGAGCACCATACAATTTCTGACGCGAAGAGTGCCACGACGCGCATATGCGAGTCCTAAGGTCTAGCCAAGGAATTTCCAAATCCTGGAGCCAGGGGTGAAAGTCCGCTTCGACGAATTCGTGTTCGATTCGGAGGCGAGGCAGTTTCGCGCCGAACGGGGCGAGATCCACCTTTCGCCGAAGGCGTTTGACCTCTTACGTAGGTTGCTCGAGCGTCGGCCCAACGTCGTCTCGAAGGCCGATCTGTTCTCGCACATCTGGCCCGACACCTTCGTGGTCGATGCGAATCTCAACGTCCTCGTGGGCGAGATCCGTAAGGCGATTGGCGACGACCCGCGCTCGCCGCGCTTCATCAAGACGGCGCACGGCGTTGGCTACTCGTTCTGCGGCAGCGCCAGCGACGTCGATGCGGCTGTGTCGGCGGCCCCTGCGAGCGATGTGCGCTGGTGGCTGTCGTGGAATCAGCACACGTTTCCGCTGGCAGTGGGCGACAACATCATCGGCCGCGATCCGCGATGCGACGTGTGGCTCGATCACGATGGCGTCTCGCGCCGGCACGCGCGCATCCGAATCGAGAACGCATCGGGCCCGGCAGTGCTTGCCGATCTCGACAGCACCAACGGCACGTTCATCGGTCGCCAGCAGATTGCGATGCCGACCCCGCTCGCCGATCGCGACGTCATCAAGCTGGGTGAGGTCAGCCTGCAGTTCCGCGAGTGGTCGGAAACCGTCCCGCGCACGAAGCGTATTCGGCCGAGACAGTCGTAATGTCCGGCTTCGTAGAAGACATAGTGTCCGGCTTCAGCCGGACCGTCGTTTTGTGGGAGACTCTTGCCCATGGCCAACATCACATTGCGGGTGAACGGCACGTCGCGCACGGTCGACGTCGACCCGGCGACGCCGCTTCTCTACGTTCTTCGCAACGATCTCGATCTGCACGGGCCGCGCTTTGGCTGTGGACTCGGGCAGTGCGGCGCGTGCACGGTGCTCGTCAAGAACGAAGCCGTGCGATCGTGCATCCGGCCGGTGTCCTCGGTGGCGGGCGCGGAGATCACCACGCTCGAAGGGCTGGCCAAGGACGGCAAGCTCCATCCGCTGCAGCAGGCGTGGATTGACGAACAGGTGCCGGCCTGCGGGTTCTGTCAGAACGGACAGATCCTGACCGCGAAGGCATTGCTCGACAAGAACCCGACGCCGACCGATGCGCAGATCCGGCAGGGCATGGCCAACACGCTGTGCCGCTGCATGACCTACTACCGCATTCAGGCAGCGATCAAACGCGCAGTGAAGGCGACATCAACCGCCAGCGCCAGGTCCGAGAGCGAGGTGATCGCATGAGTACCCGACGCGACTTCCTCAAGACATCGGGCTTCCTCGTCGTGGGCCTCAGCGTCAGCGGCCTCGGGAACGATCTGCCGCTCGAAGCGCAGCGCGCGCTCGGTGCCGGACCGTATCCAGACGTCGACTTCAGACAGCTCGATTCGTGGATCGTGATCCGGCAGGACAACACCGCGACGTTCTATGTCGGCAAGACCGATCTCGGTCAGGGCACGGGCACCGCGTTCCGCCAGGTGATGTCCGACGAGCTCGACTTCCCCTACGACAAGACGACGTGCGTGATGGGCAGCACCGATGTCACCGTCGATCAGGGCGGATCGGGTGGATCGGACGCGCTGCAGACCGACGGCTATCCGATGCGCCGCGTCGCCGCCGAAGCGCGCCGCGTCCTCCTCGACTTGGCCTCGTCACGCTTCGGAGTGCCCGTGTCGGGGCTCGTGGTCGCCGACGGTGTGATCTCGGTGGCCGCGGATCCGTCGAAGAAGGTCACCTACGGCGAGCTGATTGGCGGACGCAAGTTCAACGTCACGCTCACCGGCAACAACATCAACGCCACCACCGGCGCCGCAAAACTGAAAGACGTGCGCGAGATGAAGATGGTGGGGAAGTCGCCGCGACGCTACGACATTCCCGCCAAGGTGGACGGCTCGCTGAAATGGGCGGTCGACGTCAAGGTGCCGGGCATGCTGCACGCGCGCAACGTGAAGCCGCCGTCTGCGGGCGCCAAGCTCGTGAGCATCGACGAATCGTCTGTGAACAAGATGCCCGGCTTCGTGAAGGTGGTGAACAAGGGCAACTACGTCGCCGTGGTCTGCCAGCGCGAGGAGCAGGCGATCAATGCGGCGCGAGCGCTGAAGGTGAACTGGCAGAAGCCGGCGACTGCGCCGTTCCCGACCTCCGAGAATCTGTTCGCCTACATGCGTCAGGCCTCGCCGACGCTGAGCAATCCACCCGCGGTAGTTGGCAACTCCGATGCGGCCATCAAGGGCGCCGCCAAAGTCGTCGAGGCCGAGTACGAGATTCCGTTCCAGGGACACGTGTCGATCGGCCCGGCGCACGCGATGGCCGATCCGTCGAACGATCAACTGACGATCTACTCGAACGACATGAAGTCGTATGGCCTGCGTGATGGGGTGGCCGAGTTCCTCAACATGCCGCGCGATCGTGTGCGCGTGGTGTGGATGGAGGGGCCGCAAGCCTACGGCCGCACCGCCGCCGATGATGCGGGCTTCGAGGCGGCGTTCCTGGCGAAGGAAGTGGGCAAGCCGGTGCGCGTTCAGTGGATGCGAAACGAGGAGACCGCGTGGGACACGAAGGGCCCGGCGTTTCTCGTGAAGACACGCGGCGCGCTCGATGCACAGGGCAATCTCGTGGCGTTCGAGTACGACGCGCGATCGGCCGACTTCAATCACCTCAACTACAACGAGCACGACACGGTGCTGGTGGCACAGTTGACCGGGGCACGCCGTGCGATGCCGAATCAGGGCAGCGCGGCGAGGCCTGAGGAGGTGTACGCCATTCCCAATCGGCGTGCGGCAATGCACGTCGTCAGCATGCCGCTGGTGTGGGAGACGCCGCTGCGCACCGGCAACCTGCGCGATCCCAATGGACCGCAGTCGAACTTCGCGTCGGAGTCGTTCATCGACGAGCTCGCGGCGGCGGCAAAGGCCGACCCGATCGACTTCCGCCTGAAGCTGCTGACGGAGAGCAAGGAGGACGACAGCGGGTTCAAGCGCGCACGTTCGATCGCGGTGATCAAGGCTGCGGCCGACGCCTACAAGTGGGACACGCGTCCGTCTCCGCGCACGATCGGCAGTGGCGAAATCCTGACTGGCCGCGGCATCGCCTACGCGATTCGCAGCCAGACCGTCGTCGCCGAGATCGCCGAGGTCGAAGTGAATCGCCGCACCGGACGTGTGTGGGTGAAGCGTCTCGTCTGCGCGCACGACTGCGGGCTGGTGATCAACCCTGAAGCCATCAAACGCGCGATCGAGAACGGCATGCTGCACTCGGTGAGCCGCGCGCTCTACGAGGAGACGCAGTTCGACGGCGAGAAAGTGACGAGCGTCGACTGGGTGACGTATCCGACGCTGACCCATAACGACGTGCCCGAGACGATCGACGTGGTGCTCGTGAACGGCGATCCGAATCCGAATCGTCCCGACCTGCCGCACTACGGTGCCGGCGAGACGATCTGCAAGCCGACCATGGCGGCGATCGCCAACGCGATCTTCGACGCGACCGGCGTGCGACTGCGCCGCGTGCCGTTCCGCAACGCACGCGTGCTGGCAGCGTTGAAAACAGCGAACGTGTAAGTCCGGCTAAAGCCGGACACTACGACTACAGGGCCACCTGAAGGTGGCCCCCACGTACGTCAGGCGTGGATCCAGAACGCGCTGTCGGCGAACGTCTCCTTCTTCCACCAATTCAGCGCCCCGGTGCGGCGCGCGAAGTTGGTGGCGCCGGCCTGACTCTGAAGCGGCGCGATCACCTCGCCGCTGCTGTCTCTCTTGGCTCTGAAATCGCCGGTCTCGGGAATGACGACGGTGATGTGTCCCGGACGGCCGTCTTCGACGCGGCGTGCCACGATGAGGCCGATCGCGCCGATGTTGACTTCGGTCTGCAGCTTGGTCAGCGTGCCCGTCTGCCGCCAGCCAAAGCGCACACCGAACGCGCGCAGCCAGCGAAACAGATCGTTGGCGCGCTGCTCGTCGATCGTTGCGCCCAGCCGCGGGTCAACCGTCTCACCTCGCGCCAGCCGCTCGATCGCATCGCCTGTCCACCACACGCGTGGCAGGTAGACGCGGGCCAGCGTGCAGAAGTCGTGCGCGTAGATGTTGCAGAAGGTCCGGCCGTCAGCCGGCCGATAGCGAAGATGCGCTGCCTTCTCGACATTCAGGTAATCGACGATCGCGTCGATCTCCTCGCGCAGGGCATCGGGTGTCGTGCCGCTGCGAGTGGGCTGATCGGGTTCGTTCAGCGAGAGTGCGGTGGCCGGAGCACGCCGCGTGGTGATCGTGCCCGGTCGTCGTGGGGCGAACACAGCGACGATACCGCTCGTTGGAGGTGCCGCGGTCGGTACGACGACGGGAATACCGGTGTCGCCGTCGACGGCCACGAGGAATTCCGATGCGGCGAATCCTTCGAAGTGCGCGCCGTGGAGACTCGTCTCCACTTCGACGAACGTGTCGCCCAGCGCTCCCGACACCAGACGAACGCGGTGACCATCGGGCAGACGCGCGATGACGTTGGAGGTAGGGTTGGCGCGATCGATGCGCGGCTCGCTCCGGAGACGCAGCGGCGAGTCATGCACATCGACCTCGAGCACCTGCCCCGTGGACAGCACGGGCGAGGGGCGCGCAATCGGAGCAGTACCGGGAGCGGGCGCCGGGAGCGCGCCGGGTGCGGAGGCCGTCGACACCGTCTGCGCCAGGCGCAGGAAGTCGAAGATCATCTCGCCGTAGAACTTCTCACCGTCGAAGAATCCCTGCTTGAGGCCTTTTGCCGGCGTGAACGATCCAGTGTTGTACGCGATCGCGACGTGCACCTGGTCGAGGTCGCTCAACGTGTCGTGATCAGCGATGTCGATGCGACTCATCGCACTCGTGAGCTCATCGATCGCTTTGTCCAGCGAGCGCTCGAAGTGGCGCCACTCGCGGTTCAGGAAGTAGTCGGGATCGGTCTTGAAGAACTGCAAGTCGTGTTGAAAGATGCCGTAGCCATGGCAGAACTTGGCCGGACGCTTCGCGACCGCGGCGAACGACGGCACGTGAGCGGCCATCGACACGAGCGCGTCGTGCGCAAGCTGAAACATTTCCTGACCGCGCGCCGCGGCCATCAGCTCGTCGCGCGTTTTTGGAAACGCCTTCCGGCCTTTGTCGGCATCGAGCGTGTCGCCGACGCAGATCTCGAGCAGTGTGTCGACCGCGAGCGTGTCGTGGAGCGGACCCCAGATGTGTCCGGTCTCCTGCGCCGCAAGCGCCGCAATCAGATCGACGCTGAACGGCGTGCCGGCAAGCGCCGGGGAGATTCGATCGTGAAACGTGGACTTGAACCACTGAAACGCGTCGCGATTGGGCATGGGTCGATCCAGAGGGACGGGGGAGAGTAACCCGTTCGTGATCTAGAACGACTCCGCGGCTCGGAGAGAACAGGATGAGGTAGAGAAACTGGAGCGACGACGATGGTAGGCTGACGTGGCGATGTCGATCGGATCAGAACTGGCGGGCGCGTCACCACTCCAGGATGTCGTTGCGCGCTATTGGGGATACGACACCCTGCGACCCCTGCAGCGCGAGGCCATGGACGCGGTTCTTGGCCAGCGCGACTCGGTGGTCGTGCTGCCCACTGGCAGCGGCAAGTCGCTCTGTTTTCAGGCGCCGGCGCTGGTGATGCCCGGCCTTGCCGTCGTCGTCTCCCCGCTGATCTCGTTGATGAAAGATCAGGTCGACACGCTGGTGAGCAACGGCGTCGCCGCGGGTCTGTACAACAGCTCGCTCGCGGCCGACGAGAAGGCCGCCGTCTCGGCCGGTCTCCGTGAGGGGCGCTATCGTCTGCTGTATGTCTCGCCCGAGCGGCTCGTCGGAGAAGGCGGCGACAGCTTCCTGGCGAAGCTCGTTTCATACGGCGTGAGCTTCATCGCCGTGGACGAGGCCCACTGCATCAGCCAATGGGGGCACGACTTCCGGCCCGAATACCGTCAGCTGGCGCGCCTGCGGCAGATGCTGCCTGGGGTGAGCGTGCACGCCTACACCGCGACGGCGACTGCGCGCGTGAGGCGCGACATCGCCGCGCAGCTCGCGCTTCAGGATCCCATCGAGCTCGTCGGCTCGTTCGATCGGCCGAACCTTCTGTATCGCGTGCTGCCGCGAGCGGTGCTCAAGAAGCAGCTGCTCGACGTGCTCGATCGGCATCGTGGCGAAGCGGGCATCATCTACTGCACGTCGCGGCGCGAAGTCGACGCGCTGGCCGATTGGCTGGGCACCACCGGTGTTCGCGCGCTGCCGTACCACGCCGGTCTCTCGGACGAGGAGCGCGAGCGCAATCAGGACGCGTTCATCAACGAGCGCATCGACGTCATCGTCGCCACCGTGGCGTTCGGCATGGGCATCGATCGATCCGACGTGCGCTTCGTCGTGCACGCCGGCTCGCCGCGATCGCTCGAGCACTATCAGCAGGAGTCGGGCCGCGCCGGACGCGACGGGCTCGAGGCGGAATGTCTCCTGATCTACTCGAGCGCCGATTTCCTCAAGTGGCGCGCGATGCTGCAGCAGAATGGCGAATTGACCGAGGGTGCGCAGAACTTGTTGCGTCTGATGGAGCGATACGCCACGAGCGTCGGCTGCCGGCATCGGCACCTCAGCGCCTACTTCGGCGATCGCTATGCCAACAACGACTGCGCGGCGTGCGATGTGTGCCTGCATGAGCTCGAGTCGGCGCCCGAGCCGATCGTGATTGCGCGCAAGATCCTGTCGTGCGTGATGCGTGTGGGCCAGCGCTTCGGGGCGATGCACGTGGCTAACGTCCTGCGAGGCTCCGCCAACGAGCAGGTGACGGCGCGCGGCCACGACAAACTCTCCACCTTCGGTCTATTGCCGGACGCCACGCTGCCCGAGTTGCGCGGCTACATCGAGCAGCTGATCGGCCTCGGTCTGCTGGAGCAGACCGATGACGGCTATCCGGTGCTGCGCGTTCCGCGTCTGGGAGTCGAGCTGCTGAAGAACGCGGACGCGCATCCAGATCTCGCACTGGCGCGGCAGCGCGTGCCGAAGAAGGGCGAGGCGCGCGTGCGGTCGCATGCGGAGGCCGAGTCATGGGACGGCGTGGATCGCGGGCTGTTCGATCGCCTGCGCGCAGTGCGTCTCGACATCGCCCGCTCGCGCGGCGTGCCACCCTATGTGATCTTCCATGATGCGACGCTGCGCGAGATGGCGCGCATCAGACCAACGTCGATCGCGTCGCTGCTGCGGGTGAAGGGCGTCGGCGCGCGCAAAGCAGAGGACCTCGGGGAAACCTTCCTCGAGGTGATTCGTGCGCACTGAGGGCGTCAGGAGTGGACGACTTCCCCCGCAGGAAGTCGTGAGCGCGTGTGACGATCAATCCTCTTCGTCGATTTGTTGAATGCCAGCGGCGAACCATGTTCCGTTCGACGCGGCGCGGATGAGCAGCACGGGGCTCGGGCAGGACGTTGGAATCGAATCCAGCACATCATCGATCTCGAAGTCGCCGTTCGGTTCGAGAGCCACACCCGTGAACGCGCTGCTGCGTTCGACGAAGGGCGCCGCCGCCTCGCAGATCAACGTCGCGAACACTCGTTGATCGCCGTTCTGGCCGATGCGATTGCCCGCCGCCAACAGCAGGCCGCGCCCGTTGACCTGGATGCGCCCGTTGCTCTCGACCTCGGCTCTCAAAGCGGCGATTCGCCACGGACCCGCGGGGTTGACGCCGCGCACGATATTGCGAGACACGTTCGGGAACGTTCCGTCCTGGTTTACGGGGCCGACGACGTTCAAGACCGGCTGGACGCCGATGCCGCCCTTGAACCGGACCAACGTTTCGCTCTTGCCGGCGCTGAGCGGCGCGACCAGGGCAAGGGTCAATGGAATCACCACTGCAAGTTTGTTCATCTCACACCTCCACATTCGAGAACGAAAGAGAGGTCAAGTGTGGAGGGCGGACGATTGAACGACCACAGACAGCGCTCGTACGAGACTCGCACGATGCCCGTACAGCAGACGTCGTGTCCGCCTTCAGGCGCTTAGACGTAGTGTCCGGCTTTAGCCGGACTGGCGTGCGCGGTGCGGAACTGTAGGTCGCTCCGCAAAACCGATCTTGATCCCACACCTCAGCTCCGCCGCCGACCAACGAGCCATGCCAATACAAAGC